>Ga0206679_10000028_pt1 | contig 105654 bp, 91 predicted proteins | sample M110012015metaG_FD_155464 | JGI IMG/M metagenome (GOLD analysis project Ga0206679, IMG submission 155464) | Ammonia-oxidizing marine archaeal communities from Monterey Bay, California, United States - M1 100m 12015 | ecosystem: Environmental > Aquatic > Marine > Intertidal zone | place: USA...
GCCGCAGTTCGCACCATAGGCAATCAGTGGTGGTAACGTGGACTTCATGTATTCGCTGGCCTGTCCCGGGGTATTGCCCATCATGGTCCTTCCAGCAGTATCGAAAGTCATGGTCGACGCCACAGGTAAACCCGTGCTGGCCGCGGCTGTGACTGCCGCTAATAACTCGTCAAAGGCGAAAATAGTCTCTATCCAGAGGATATCGACCCCGCCTTCAGCTAGTGCATTGGCCTGCTCAGTGAAAGCGGCAACGGCAGCTTCGTGATTCATGGTACCGTGGGGTTCCATGAGTTCTCCAGAGGGGCCCATTGAACCGGCTACGATGACAGGCCGGTCTACCGATTCGCCTGCTGAACGAGCCAGCCTTGCGGCTGCCACATTGATGTCAGTGGTCAGGTGCTGGGCATGATCAAGGCACAGGCGATACTGGTTTGAACTGAAAGTATTGGTCAGCAGGATGTCTGCGCCGGCTTCTAGAAAGTTGTTGTGGAGTCGGGTTACTTTTTCAGGAGCATCCAGGTTCCATAGATCTGCAGCTTGTCCTGCGGGCAGGCCCATGGCCATCATGTTGGTGCCGGTAGCGCCGTCAGCGAGCAGGTAATCACGCTCGTTGAGTAGTTCAGTCAAAGGGTTAGACATAGATGGTGACCATTATTTCGTCCAGGAATTCTTCCCCGAAGGCGTTGATTTTCTGTTTAAAGGGCTAGCGGCGGCTTTGAGATAATTTGGCATCGATGCCGTCAGTTTTGAATACTCTGGTATTTTTTAGTAACTTTCAACTCTAAAATTTTTTGTAACACCACCAGGCAGGGCGCTACAATAGAGAAGTTCGAAGGTCGATGGGTGTATTTGGTTCGACCTGCAGTGATTAAATGCAGTTTTAATTAATAGCTCCTGATCTAGTAGCTCCTGATCTAGTAGATTCTGGCAGCTTAACGGGCCCCAAGATTTGTCTGCGGCCGGTTTGGTGTGCGAGCACTACAGCTGAATTTAGCAGATGGCCCGGTCTTGAGCAGGTTTTGGTATTGGACGCCCAGGCTAAGCATTTACAGTTTTCATCGCAGATGATTCAGGGTCTTTATCAGCACATGGCTGGTGATTGATTCCGGGGTTGAAATGGATCCTTTTAGGATCTAAAAGGATCAATTAGATGGCTAGCAGACGTGGTCGAATAAGCGTAAAAAGGAAGCAAAGTAGAGGTGTTTCTCAGCTACCTTTTGCTGGGGTAAACAATCCTTATCCAGCTATGGAGATTCTTACCGCAGGCCAGATTGAGAAAATCGTTGATGGTGCTCTAACCATTCTGGAGACCAAAGGCATGCGATTTTTGCATGACCAGAGTGGACGTTTGCTAGTAGCTGCGGGCGGTAAAGAAGATTCAGCCCAGCAGAGCATCCGTTTTGATCGTGAGATGGTACTTGAACATCTTTCCTGGGCCCCGGCGTCGTTTGGACTGCGGGCACGGAATTCGCAGCATGATTTAACCATTGGCGGTAATAACATTGTCTTTACTTCTGTCGGTGGGCCAGCATTCTGTAGCGATCTTGATAAAGGCCGTCGTCCTGGGACCTACGCAGAATTGTGTGATTATCTGCGCCTTGTGCAGAGTCTCAATATTATTCATCAGGAAGGCGGTGGTGCATTCGAAGCCATGGACTTGCCACCTTTATCACGCCATCTGGATCTCTATTTGGCCCAGTTCACTTTATTGGATAAGAATGTCCAGGCCTATGCGCTGGGCAGGGACCGGACCATTGATTGTATTGAAATGACTTGTATTGCATTGGATACGGACCGGCGCGAACTGTTAGACAAGCCAGCGGTGCTTGGCATTATCAATACCAACTCACCCATGCAGTTGGATGTCCCCATGTCTGAGGCGATCATTGAACTGGCCGGGGCAGGTCAGGTCAGTTGTGTTACGCCTTTTACCCTTGCCGGCTCAATGAGTCCAGTTAGTCTGGCTGGAACGCTGGTGCAACAGACAGCAGAGGTACTGGCAACGGTTACTCTGGTACAATGTGTACGCCCGGGTGCGCCGGTAGTCTATGGTTCGTTTGCATCCAATGTTGACATGAAAAGTGGCGCTCCTGCGATGGGCACACCGGAATTTACAAAAATGGCCCTGGCTAGTTCTCAGATCGCTCGTTACCTTGGGTTGCCGAGCCGGTCCAGCAATACAACGTCATCTAATTGTGTCGATGCTCAATCTGCTTACGAGAGTGAAATGTCGTTGTGGGGTTCTGTGATGGGTCATACCAACCTGGTTAATCATGCTGCAGGTTGGCTTGAGGGAGGTTTGACCGCATCATTTGAAAAACTTATTCTGGACGCGGAAATGTTACAGATGATGACGCAGACGCTGGAGCCCCTTGCTGTAACCGAAGATGAGCTGGCATTGCAGACGATAGTAGAAGTGCCACCTGGGGGGCACCACTTTGCAACTGAGCATACCCTGGCTCGGTATGAAAATGCTTTTTATCCCTCCATGCTGTCAAGTCGACAGAATTTCGAGAGTTGGGAAGAACTTGGCGCGCAGGATACAGTAACCAGGGCCAATCAGGTCTGGAAGACCCTGCTGGATGAGTACCAACAACCTGAAATGGGTGTATCCACGCAGGCAGCTTTAAATGATTATGTCAGCCAGCGTAAAAAAGAAATAAAACAAAGCTGAACCACCGCTACTGGAAAGATTTATGCGACCACTATTACAGACGCTGAATGAAGAAATGATCAACCGTATTCTCGGTGAGGCTAAACGTCTCATGGCTGAAGTGGGTATCGAAATACGCGGCACTAAATTGAGACAGCGACTGCTTGATCATGGTTTACAGGCCGATCCCGTTAGTCAACGTGTGCTCTTTCCTGAACATGTGGTTGATAGGGCTATAGCGGATGCGCCTAAGTCGTTTTCGCTGTTTAATCGAGATGGGGATTTCTATACCGAAATTGGAGGAAATAATGTCCACTATGTCCCAGGTTCGAGTGGGTTAAAAATCCTCGATCATCGCAGTGGGCAGGCCAGACTGGCTAATTCTAACGATTTTATCGAGTATGCCAGGCTCTGCGATGGGTTGGAGCATATTTCCTATCTGGCTACTGCTTTTTCAACCAATGAGGACATTGAATCTCAGGTATCGGATGCCTGGCGCTTGTATATGACGCTGACGACATCAAAAAAACCGGTGGTGTCCGGGGCCTTTAGTGAAAATGGCGTGCCAGCGATGGCGAAAATGCTGCAAATGTTTCGTGATGATCAAAAGGATTTGATTGCACGCCCCATGTCGATTTTTACCATCACGGCAACAGGTAACTTTCGATATGGAGAAGATTCATGCCAGAATTTACTGGATTGTGTAGAAGCTGGGATTCCGATTGAGATTGTACCCGTCACGCTGATGGGATTGATTGCACCGGTTACCCTGGTAGGTTCACTGGTATTTCATTGTATTGATGTGCTGTCCGGCCTGACCATGGCGCAGATTGTCAGGCCCGGAGCTCCAGTACTGTTTGGTGGCGCGCCAGCCACTTTTCATATGAAGGCAGCCAGTTCGCCCATGGCCGCGATCGAGGCTCAACACCTGAATGTTGCTTACGTTGCGATAGCCAAGTCGATGAATCTGCCGACTCAGGCCTACATGGCTTTAAGCGACAGTAAATTACTCGATGCCCAGGCTGGCGGGGAGAGTTTCAGTAGTGCGTTATTGGCCGCGATAGCTGGGATAAACTCCGTTTCCGGCCCTGGCATGCTGGATTTTGTGCTCACATTTAGCCTGGCTAAGCTCGTTTTCGACAACGAAATTTGTGGTCAGTCGCTTCATTTTGTTAAGGAGATTCAAGTACAAGGCGACCTCCCTACCGATGAACTGGTTAATGAATTGATACGTGAGGATCACCTGATTACTTCTCCACATACCCTTGAACACTGGCCTCAGGAGCTTTACCAGACCGATCCGGTATTCGATCGATTAAACCGGGAAAGCTGGGAAGAGGCCGGATCTGAGGAACTTGCACAACGAGCTAATAATCAGGTTGAGGAAAGGCTGCGTAACTATAGTCCCATAGAAACCGATCCTCATATTGATGCGGCAATGCGGAGCTTGATTATATCTGGAATGAAAAGGCAGACAGCGTTGCCAGAGTTAAAGCCGCCACCTGAGCGAGCAGCGCCCGGGCCACCAGCAGGTCATCGGGGCCGCGCTGGCAGGCGACGTAAAATCCAGTAAGGGTGGCAGTATGAATCTGCAAAGCCAGTAGTTCTGAAGTGGAGACTACAGAATTTGTCCTGGCGGGTTGATCCAAAAGCCTGGCCTTGTCAGTATAAGCAGCACGGAAATTCAAAATGGCTAAATTGTTTTCATGCTGAAATTAATACTGTTGGGCCTTCTTGGTATCCTAGTGCTGGTGGTGGCACCAGTAGGCTACTTTGGTTACCAGTTTGCCCGGTCAGGAGATGACTATGGTGACAAAGCCCAGGCCGTCGAATTGGCTTCATTGCGTACCACCAACCAGGGTGATGTCGTTGGATTTAAGGATATTACAGGCTCACATACCTGGATGGGTATTCCTTACGCTGCGCCTCCAGTCGGTGATCTGCGCTGGCAGGCCCCTCGCCCGCCAGCTTCCCGGAAAGATACGCTTCAAGCAGTACGGGCGTCACATAAATGTAAGCAGATAGGGTCTTTTGGCGAGAGCCGGCCGGCCGCAGAAATAGATAAGCCAATAGGGTCAGAGGATTGTCTGTATCTGAATATTTTTGCGCCTGAAATGAGTAAAAATGAATTGCCAAATGGACCAGAGCGGTTACCCGTGATGGTCTATATCCATGGTGGTGGAAACACGGCAGGTTATGCTAATCAGTTCAAGTATTCAGGACGGAATCTTGCTAGCAAACACAAGGTTATTGTTGTTAACCTCAATTACCGTCTTGGCTTGTTCGGTTGGTTTGCCCACCCGGCTCTCAATCAAAACGGTTCCTTAAAAGATAAGTCTGGAAATTATGGCATTCTTGATATTCTGGCGGCGTTGCAGTGGGTGCAAGAAAATATCAAGGCATTCGGTGGTGATCCAGGCAATGTAACCCTGTTCGGAGAGTCCGCAGGCGGCATGAATATTTTTGCTATTCTTGCGTCGCCGGAGGCTCGGAATCTGTTTCACAAAGTCATCATTCAAAGTGGCTTCCCGGTTTCCATGTCCATGCAGTTGGCCCAGAACTATCTCGAAGAGGGTGGGCATGTTAACAGCGCCCGGGAGGTGACTAATCAGCTCCTTGTTGCAGATGCAACCGTTGCTTCACGCTCAGCCGCAATTGATTACCAGAACAGGTTGGGCGATGCGGAGATTGCCCGCTACCTGCGGACAAAACAGGCTGACCAGATTCTGGCTGTGCTGGGAACCGAGGCGCAGTTTAATATCCCACCGCTAATCTTCCGCGATGGCGCGGTCGTGCCGAAAGCCCCTCTAAAGGTGGTATTTTCTGATGCTGAAAATTATCGTCATGTTCCCATGATTATTGGTACTAATCGCGATGAGTTCAAAGCTTTTTTTGTAGGGGACCCGACGCTGGTAGAAATGCAAATGGGTTTTTTACCAACCATAATTGACCCTGCGCGCTTCCATGCCACGGCCAGGTATTTTAACGATAAATGGAAGGCCGTTGGTGTTGATGAAGCGGCCATGCGTTTTACCACGGCTCAGCGTGAAGCTGTTTTTGCCTATCGATTCGATTGGGATGAGTTACCAACCGTGCTCGGGGTCGATCTGGAAAATCTGTTAGGGGCTCCGCATGCTTTTGAGATACCATTTGTATTTGAAAGCTTTGATGACCGCTTCATGAATAGAGTGCTGTTTTCAAATGATAATATCCCCAGCCGCACCGTGTTGTCAGAGGCGATGTCGTCCTATTGGACTGAATTTGCGTACCATGGCTCACCAGGAAAAGGTCGTGACGGCGTATTACAGGAATGGCAGCGCTGGAGCGAACAACCCCGTGAAAGTAAGTTTATGATCCTGGATGGAGACGTGGATGGGGGGTTGCGTATGCATAACAAAGCAATCACTCTGGCCGTTCTCAAGCAACGTTTAATGGCGGACCTTTCCTTCTCCGAGTCTGGTGAGAAAAGCAGCCTGTATGACTGCCTGTTTCGTGGTAGTGAGCTTTGGGATGATGAGCAGTTTAAAATGCTCGGTGGTAAGGCTTGTCATTGGCCTGTATTTCAGTATCTGCAGATCTAACCGTGGCTGACATTATCAGAGGATGGTGTAAACGTGTTATCTAGCCTGGATATTCTCATCGTACTGTTTTATCTGTTGATCCTGTTTGCCCTGGCGCAATGGGTTTCTCGAGAGGATTCGGGTTACCGTAAGAATGCTCAGGATTATTTTCTTGCCGGTAAAACCCTACCCTGGTGGGCCATTGGTGCATCACTGATAGCAGCTAATATCTCGGCTGAACAGATAATCGGTATGTCTGGGTCGGGTTATGCGATGGGTTTAGCCATTGCATCATACGAATGGATGGCGGCCATTACGCTGATATTGGTAGGGAAGTTTCTACTACCGGTTTTCTTAAAGCGGGGCATTTATACGATGCCACAGTTTTTGGAGCAGCGATATAACCATCATGTTCGTATGGTTATGGCGTTTTTCTGGCTCGGCGTTTATATCTTTGTGAATTTAACATCCATATTGTGGCTGGGTGCACTGGCACTGAACACGGTAGCGGGGCTGGATATTGTATTGGGGATGGTTCTCTTGGGTGGGTTCGCAGTAGCTTACTCGTATTACGGGGGGCTAAAGGCGGTTGCGTTCACTGATATTGTGCAGGTGGTATTGCTGGTGCTCGGTGGGTTGATGATCGCCTGGACAATACTTGACAAAGTCTCAGCGGGAGCCGGGGTCTGGCAGGGAATGCAAATGCTGACCGAACGCGCACCGGAGAAGTTTGACATGATTCTCAGTCCAGCTAACCCGCATTATATGAGTCTACCCGGAGTGTCGGTACTGATTGGCGGGATGTGGATTATGAATATCTCCTATTGGGGTTTTAATCAGTACATTATCCAGCGGGCATTGGCGGCAAAAAACATCCGTGAAGCACAAAAAGGCATTGTTTTTGCTGCTTTCCTGAAACTGCTGATGCCCATTATTGTGGTGTTGCCAGGAATTGCCATGTTTGTGTTGTCGCCCACCCTGGCCACGCCGGATCAAGCTTATCCACACGCTATGATGCTACTGCCGTCCGGCATTAAGGGGCTGGTGTTTGCCGCGCTGCTGGCGGCCATTGTATCGTCGCTGGCATCCATGACGAATAGTATTTCTACCATTTTCACCCTGGATATCTACCCCAGCTTTAGCCGCAGGTCCGAGCAGGCTAGTAACCATGTTGGCGTGGGTCGAATAGCGACGTTACTGGCCATGCTGATGGCGATGATTTGCGCAAAACCTTTGCTAGGCAATTTCGATCAGGCGTTCCAGTACATACAGGAATTTACCGGCTTTTTCACACCGGGAATTGTCGTTATATTTCTGTTGGGAATGTTTTGGAAGAAAACCACTTCCAGCGGTGCACTAGCCGCTGCGCTGGGTTCGGCGTTGCTATCTCTTGGATTAAAGTTGGGCTGGCCAGAACTTGCTTTTATTGATCGAGTTGGCCTTGTTTTTCTATTATGTGCCATGTTAGCGGTAATCATTTCGCTGGCCGCTGGAACAGATGATCGGCCAGGTTCAGTCGACTTGGCAGATATCAGTTTTCAGACCACAAATAGTTTTAACCTGGCGGCTGCGCTGGTGACGATTATCCTGGTCGCCCTATATGCGACCTGGTGGTAGGCAACTAGATGCCACCTGGTGGTGGGCAACCAATGTATTCTCGTGTATTACTAATTTACAGCTCAGGCGCGTTTTCCGAATAACAGGACTGGGGAGGTATCATGTTTCTGATTGTTGTCGCTTTAATGGCCCTGCTGTCCTGTCCTGGACTTGCAGCAGAGCCCATGCCAGATTTTGAATCAGCCTACACTCCGGAAGAAATTCAGCGCCGGCAAAGAAGCGTACCGAGCGATGATATCTGGTGGACCGTCACGGGGGATCAGATGGGCTGGATGCACAAAAACGTCCATCAAATGTTTCCTACGGTCAACGTCTATCGACAGGGGGGGGTCAGCAGCTTAGTGGTTGCTGAGAACCAGGCAATCAGTGACTATGCCATCACCACCGATAGTGGGGTCATGGCTTTTTCAGATTTTCTACAAAGCGAGCATTCCACTGCCATGGGTGTGGTAATACTGCATAAGGGCAAGATCGTCTACGAGGCTTATCCTCGGATGCAGTCGTACGAAAAACCGATCTATTGGTCGGTTGCCAAGGTCCTGCCGGCAACGCTGGTCAGGATGTATGAGGAACAGGGTCTGATTGATGTTAGCCAACCGATAGAGTTCTATCTGCCCGAACTGATTGATTCTGACATCGCCACAGTCAGTGTCCGTAACATCCTTGATATGGCAACAGGATTGGATTGCGGGGATGAATACGATAATCGGCAATCCTGTTACTACCAGTATTCTATGGCTATTGGCGATGGCTATCGAGAGGCAGAACCGCCTGATAATCCGTACGATTTTCTTAAAACCCTGCGAGTGTCGAGACATGCTGAACAGGGCAAGCAGTTTTCTTATTCCGGCATGAATACATTTGTGTTGGCATGGTTGCTAGAAAAATTGACCGGGGAGCCTTTTCAGGACACGTTCACCAGGGAAATATGGCAGGAAATCGGTGCCGAAGCCGACGCATCTTATCTTGCCTACCGATACGGTATCCCCGTGACCCATGGCGGGTTCTTATCCAACATGAGAGATTTAGCGCGCTTCGGGCTGCTCTTCACGCCTTCGTACGGTGTGGTATCAGACAGGAAAATCATATCTGATCAACATCTCAGTTTTTTACTTAATTCGCCTAATGCTGACCTAGTGAGGGAGGATGGCAGTTACAATATCTATCAGTGGGATTATGTAGATAAACAGGGCTTCCTGTATAAGGGTGGCTGGGGTGGGCAGGGTTTTTTAGTCAACCCTTTGCTTGACCTGGTGGTGGTATTTACCAGTTATTTCAAGGAAGACTATAGTCAGCAGGACCTGCAGGCAGCGGTGTTTGAAGTGGTTAGAGGGGTTTACCAGGAGCGTAAAGAGGTCGCCGATTAACCAAGTTAAAGCAAACTGTCAGCCTGGAGCACTAGGTTGGCCCTAATGGGTTCTATCTGGGCTTGAATATGACATTGCAGGTAAGTGCGTGTTAGGGTGGCTGAGAACAATTGTAAATGGGAATTCCGTGTCTATCGATGAACTCAAAGCCGAACAGTCACGCGCCCCAGGCACTCTTTATTCGTCTGATTACGTGGTCGGCCAGGATAATATCAGCCCCATGGGTCTTGATATTCATAACCCCGTTTTCCTCATAAGCAGTTTTACTATTGTCACATTTGTCTTGTTTACCCTGACCCAGCCTGATTTGGCGGCAATCTATTTTAATGATCTTCGAATCTGGCTGACGACGACGTTGGACTGGTTCTTCATGGGGGCAATGAACCTGTATTTGCTTTTTTGCGTTTTCCTGGTCTTGTCGCCGCTAGGGCGAATACGAATCGGCGGATCAAACGCCCGGCCCCGCTATCACTTCGTGAGTTGGGTTTGTATGTTGTTTGCTGCAGGAATTGGTATTGGCATCATGTTTTACGGTGTTCTCGAGCCGATGAACCACGCCTTGGTCCCGCCGCTTAATGCTGAGTCGATAGACGGACAAGCGCTAAGGGAACTGGCTATGGCAGCCACTATCTATCATTGGGCCTTCCATCCCTGGGCAGGTTATGCTCTGGTGGGACTTTCCTTGGCTTTCTTCTGTTATAACAAAGGCTTGCCGTTGGTGGTCCGCTCGGCGCTGTACCCTTTACTGGGAGAGCGAATCTGGGGCTGGCCGGGTCACATCATTGATGTAGTGGCTGTTTTTGCAACCCTATTCGGGTTGGCGACGTCACTGGGGTATGGTGCCGAACAGGCTGCAGGAGGGCTTAATTACCTGTTTGATGTTCCCACTGGAACTGGCACCAACATTGTATTAGTCATGGTCATTACAGGTATGGCATTAACCTCGGTACTGAAAGGCCTGGATGGTGGGATTAAAAGATTGAGTGAATGGAATATGGCGGTGGCTGCCTGTTTAGGCCTGTTTGTTCTGTTCAGCGGCCCGACGATTGAAGTATTGAAGCAATTCTTCAATTACAGCGCTGCATACATCAGCTACCTTCCGGAACTCAGTAGTTGGTCTGGAAGAACTGATTTTTATTACATGCATAACTGGACCACCTTCTACTGGGCCTGGTGGATTGCGTTTTCTCCTTTTGTAGGTATGTTTATTGCGCGGATATCGACGGGCCGAACGGTCAGGCAATTTGTGCTGGCGACTATACTCGCACCTTCAATAATTTTCATGTTGTGGATGACGACGTTTGGTCATATTGCCATGGATCAGTATTTTGATCAGGGGATAGTTGATATCGCCGATAGTGTTCGGAATTTTCAGCCCGAACTGACCCTTTTCGTTTTTCTAGGCCAATTTGATTACACCCTAATAACCTCGATTATGGGAATCATACTGGTGATTGTTTTCTTCGTTACGTCGATGGATTCCGGCTCATTGATCGTTGATACAATGACAGCGGGTGGCAAGATTAATACCCCGGTAGCCCAGCGAATCTTCTGGTGCGTGGCCTTGGCATTGATTGGTATTGCCCTGTTGTTGGGGGGCGGCTTGTCGTCCATCCAGGCCCTTGCCTTAGCGACGGCATTCCCATTCTCGCTGATCATGCTGTTAATGATGATCAGTTTGTTTTTGGGCCTTCGCAGTGAGCACCGGCAAGGAAGTCCTGCGAAAAGGTAAGATCACGCTATGGGAAAGCTATGGTGGGATAGCAATTAATGCGCTACTAGCAGTTGAATCCCATTATAGGAGATGAGATAAGCCCTGATTTAAGTGCAAAAGTAGCAAAATTATTTTATGCTAGGTCAGAGAATAAAGAAATAAATAACAAGGGCATTTCATATGTACAAACGTAAAAAGCTCAGTGTCGCTATTATGGCGGCGCTCGCCGCGACGTCAGCTAGCCAGGCAACTGCCGAAATCGAAGAAATTGTTGTCACAGCTACAAAGCGTGCTGTACCGCTGCAGGATGCTCCTGTCAGTATTCAGGCAATCGGTTCACGTGACCTGGAAAATCAGAATATTCAGGAATTCGCCGATTACGTTAAATACCTCCCTAATGTGAATGCCGGTGGTCGCGGCCCTGGCCAGAATGAAATTTACATTCGTGGTGCAGCTGTTGACGCGATCAACATCACAGTAGCAGAATCGCAAGGTTCAGCTCCTAACGTTGCTCTGTATCTAGATGAGCAGCCGGTGACAGCCGGTGGGCGTAACCTGGATGTCTATATCAGTGATATGGAAAGAATTGAGGTGCTTCCGGGACCGCAAGGTACATTGTATGGAGCAAGCTCCATGGCGGGTACCGTTCGGTTGATTACTAACAAGCCGGTTATCGATGAGTTCTCTGCCAGTTTTAACGGAAGCTGGTCACAGACATCGGGAGGTGAAGACAGCAATTCAGCCGAGTTGATGCTTAACTTCCCTGTTATCGAAGGAAAGTTGGCAGCACGAATTGCTTTGTACAATGACAGGCAAGGTGGCTACATTGATAATGTTGAAGGTACCTTCCAGGCAGATAATTCGATTAATCCTACTTTCCCAGGAGACAGCAAGTTTTATGCGGAAGGCACTATTTTTGCCAATGGTGATGTTGTTGGACCTGGTGGAGTAACGGTCCCAGTCATAAAAACAGTGGCTTCGAATGCAGCCCTGGTCGAAGATGATTTTAATGATGCCACTTATGCGGGTGTTCGCTTAGGTGCTAAATATTTGATCAATGATAATTGGAGTCTGCTTGTTCAGCACACGGCTCAGTCCCTGGATACAGAAGGGGTGTTTGATTATGACCCGCTACTGGAGGATTTGCAGGTTTCTCGATTTACTGATGATTATCTGAACGACGATTTTCAGCAGACAGCATGGACCATTGAAGGTTCTGTAGGGGATCTGTCAGTAGTTTACACGGGTGCTTTCCTGGACAGGGAAGTGACTGCAAATATTGACTACACTGGATACACCAATATTGGTGCGTTCATCTCTGGTTACCAGTGCGAGTATCTGGTTGGTAGTTATTATAATGGGGTTGGTAGTGCAGCAAGCACAACCTACTCATTTGACCCGACTATTAGCGGTAATACAGGGGTAATCGAGTGTGGCACGCCCGTTAATGCAGCTCATATTGAAAACGAAAATACGCGCTGGACTCATGAAATTCGATTGACCACTAACTTCAGTGGTCCCATCAATGTTCAGGCAGGGGTCTACTTCGAAGATTCTGAAATACTGCACATCGGGGATTTTAATTATCAAGCTCCTATGGATGCTGGCTTTGCTCCGATCGATATTAATAGCAGTTCGACCTTTGATAATTCTGCAGCAAATGCAAGAGGAAGGACTACAGCATCAACGCAGTTCCGCAACGACAACACGCGGACGGAAGAACAGACAGCTATCTTTGGAGAAATCACCCTAGATGTGTCTGATACACTCTCGATGGCAGTCGGTGCTCGATATTATGATCTGGATTATGGCTTTACCGGATCGGGTTCATGGCGATACGGTAACCGTCCCTTGTTCATAGACGATGCAGATCCGACCAATGATATCAGGCCTACTGTTACTGGTGGTCGGGATTACGAGGCTAACTTTGCCGAACTCCAGCCACTGAATGTCAGTGATACCATTGTTCGATTCACGGCTTCCTGGCAGCCTGGTGATGGTAATACCTTGATCTATGCAACTTGGTCTGAAGGCTATAGACCACCTGGCTTTAACCGAGCCGCGGCAAAAGCTGGCGTCTATAATGCGTCAGCTAACAATGTACGTGATGACGGTACTGCTTGTGGAAACGAAGTCGCCATTAATAGTAATCCAGCGACCGGATTCCCAGGTTATTGCCTGCCTTATGTATTTGAGTCAGATTCCCTCGAGAATATGGAACTTGGCTGGAAAACAACGCTGGCCGATGGCAATCTTCGATTTAACGGTTCTATCTACCAGATTGATTGGCAAGACATTCAGGTATCTCAATTCGACTCCCAGAATATTTCTATCCTGACCATTGTTGATAACGGCGGTGACGCTGAAATAATGGGTGTAGAGGGCGATATCATCTGGTTGGCAACAGAGAATTTAACCCTGTATGCAGCGGCTTCTTTCAATGATACAGAGCTTGTTCGTGTAGACCCTGCATTTGATATTGTGGTTGCAGATGCCGGTTCCGCTCTGCCATTGAGTCCAGAGGTACAATTCAGTGTCCGAGCACGATATGAATGGGATGCTGGCAATGACCTCGGTGCCTTCTGGCAATTGGGCTACAAGTACTCAGGTGAAGCGTTGAACTCGATTGTTGATACCCCGGACGAACCTAATACTGACCAGGAAAGTTACGGCGTGCTTGATGCAGCGGTTGGTGTCGCTCATTTCTCCGATGGTTGGGGTGTTGAGTTGTTCGCAAGCAACCTGACGGATGAGCGGGCAGAACTGCACATCAACCGACAGGACTTCTTCGAAAGAGTCACCACTAACCGCCCGCGTACCCTTGGCATTCGGGTCTCATACGATATGAATTGAAATTAGGTAATGTTTGCATCGGCATCTAGTAAGATTGACGGGTTAATTCCATAGTCTTACATGCCGATGTCGACAGAAACTAATTCCTCCAGGCCAGAACCCGGGCTCGCTACCCAACAAGCCAAGGCGTTGTTGGAGCAGGGCAATAGTCCGGCAGCAATAAACCTGTTGCTGCCGATTTATGAACAGCATCCGTTGGATAGGGAAGTGCTCTATCTTCTCGCGGTGTGCTATCGATATAGTAGGGACTTTGCCAAAGCTCAAGATCTGCTCAATCATCTCAAAGTTCAATTTCCGCGTTATGGGCGGGCCTTACAAGAAGAAGGGCATCTGCTCCTTGCCCAGGATCAGTCCGTCCTAGCACTGGCTGCATTCCAGGAGGCGGTTACGCTAAATGATTCCCTTGTAGCCAGTTGGGTTTGTATTGCTCAGTTAGCGGAAGGGCAAGGGCAACAGACTTTAAAGGTTGAGGCTGTTGATCAGGTTGCTAAACTCAAAGCGTTGCCAGCGGCTCTCTTAGCGGTTCGTAACCTGATCAGTGAAGGGCAGTTTCTCAAGGCAGAAAAAATCTGCAGGCAATTCCTTTTGCGCTATCCTAAACAGGTTGAAGCGATGCGTCTGCTGGCGGCACTGGGGGTCAGGTCGGAAGTATTAGATGATGCTGATGTGCTTCTGGAAAATGCGGTGGCGTTCGAGCCGGAAAATGAGTTTGCTCGCTTTGATTATATGAACGTGCTTTACAAGCGGCAGAAGTATCAACAGGCGCTGATACAGTCTGAGGTTCTGCTCAAAGCCCAACCGGATAATCCGCGTTTTCAGACTGCATTTGCAAATCAGTGCGTCGCCGTTGGACGTTTTCAGGAAGCACTGGGCATCTATAACAGCCTTCTTGTCCAGTCCCCCAATGATGCCACGCTCCATCTTCTTAAAGGACATGCCCTGAAAACAATCGATCGGACTACTGAGGCGATAGAGGCCTATCGCAGTGCCTACCTGGCCAGACCCCAGTTTGGCGATGCTTTCTGGAGTCTGGCCAATCTCAAAACCTATCGTTTTTCAACTGACGAAGTAGAAAAGATGCTCGAACAAGAGCGGTTAGAAACGAACGATGAACTGGACCGGGTTAATCTGTGTTTTGCACTGGGCAAGCATTACGAAGACGCAGCTGATTATGAAAATTCCTTTAGCTTTTATGAGCGAGGTAATCGATTGAGGAAGCAGCATTTAGGATTTGACGGCAAACTGTTATCCAGTCGTATGAAGTTACAGAAGTCTCTGTGTAAGAAAGACTTGTTTGAGCAACACAAAGAGGTTGGTAACAAAGCCGCTGACCCCATATTCATAGTAGGACTGCCGAGAGCGGGCTCTACCTTACTGGAGCAGATCCTGGCTAGTCATAGTCAGGTGGATGGCACCCAGGAATTAGCCAATATAGGCGCTTTTGCACACCAATTGGACGGGCGTCGGACCATCCATGAAGAGCCACAGTATCCCCGCTGTCTCGAAACATTGAGTGCTGAACAATTCGAAGAGATGGGGAGTCGATACCTGCGGGACACTCAGGTACTGCGGGGTAAGGCACCCTACTTTATTGATAAAATGCCAAATAATTTCAGGCATATCGCGCTCATTCAACTGATTTTACCTAATTCAAAGATCATCGATGCCAGACGAAACCCTCTGGCCTGTTGCTTTAGCGGGTTTAAGCAATTTTTCTCTCATGGGCAGGAATTCACCTATGGGCTTGAAGAAATCGGGCGTTACTACAAAGACTATATTGAAATCATGGATCATTGGGACCAGGTTCTGCCAGGCCGTATCTTGAGAGTTAATCATGAGGACGTGGTTGCTGACCTTGAGGGTCAGGTAGAAAGAATTCTGTCCTATTGCAACCTGCCTTTTGAGCAGGCTTGTATTGAGTTCCATAAAACCCAGAGAAGTGTAAGGACACCCAGTTCAGAGCAGGTTCGGTTGCCTATTTATGATACTGGCCTGGATGCCTGGCGGGGGTTTGAACCCTGGCTTGGGCCCTTAAAGGAGATGTTGGGCGAAGACCTGTTAACAGGCTATGACTGATCTATGTGGCACTCGTCGGTCCATCCCTGTTTTGGCTTGGGTTATTTGTGATCAAAATCTACCACTACCTGGTCACTAATTGGGTGAGCCTGGCAGGTCAAGATAAAACCTTTTTCTATTTCCTTGGACTCCAGGCCATGAGTGATATCCATGTCAACTTCGCCCTCCAGCAATTTTGCTTTACAGGTAGCACAGACGCCATCCCTGCATGAGAAAGGTAAATCCATGCCCTGGTCGATGCCGGAGTCGAGCAGGTTAGCCCCATCGGCTGAGAGCTCGAACCCTACGGAGCGACCATCCATCACCATGGTGACATGACTTATCCTGCCAGCAAATTGTCGTACTCTGGCCTGGTGCTTTTGGACGACTAACTGGGCGTCTTCTGCCGAGGAAGAAAATAATTCGTAGTGGATATTGGTTTCTTTCACCCCGATACTGCGTAAGCCCCTTGAAACTTCAGATATCATGGATTCAGGACCGCAGATGAAATAATCGTTGAAATTTTTTAGGTCAATCAAGTTTTGGTTCAGGGCGCTGCCCTTGCGATTATCAAGCCGACCATTGAGTAAATCTGTACCCTGGTCCTCTCTGCTTAATAGATTAATCCAGTGCAGTCGGGTCATATAACGATTCTTTAAAAAGCTCAGTGCATCGCGGAACATAATAGTATTGGTGCGCTGATTACCATAGAGCAGCGTGACCAGGCTGCCGGGTTCTTCTTCAAGGATACTTTTAACATTGGAAAAAACTGGTGTAATACCACTCCCGGCGGCGATGAAAAGGTATTTCTTTTCGTGGTCCTTATCCAGGGTTGCACTGAAGCCTCCCTCCGGAGGCATGGCATGAACGATATCTCCCACTTTTATGGAATCGTTAGCGAAGTTAGAAAATTGCCCTCCTTCTATTCTCTTAATAGCAATCTGTAATTCGGGGTCATTGATACCAGAACAGATAGAGTAGGATCGACGCAGGTTATTCGGGTCAGATTCAGACTGGATGGTCAGGTACTGCCCGGGCTGGTATCGGAATCTGTCGCGGAATTCGATCGGAATATCAAATCCAATTTTAATCGCATTGGCTGTTTCCGGCGCTATGCTAGTCACTGTTAATGGGAAAAATTGTGTTTCTACCACGGTCATTCCTAAATTGGTTTAAAGTAATCAAAAGGCTCTTGGCAGGATTTGCACTGGTAGAGCGCTTTGCAGGGAGTCGAACCGAATTCGCTGATGAGACGGATCTCAGTGGCGCTACAGATGGGACAAAAGATAGGCGCTTCATCCTGAGGTGGCGCTACGCCGTATTGCCTTAGGCGTTCCCGAGCCGATTCGGATAACCAGTCTGTAGTCCACGCGGGCGCAAGACGTATCGCAACTTTAACATTGCCACAGCCGGCCTGATTTAAAACAGTTGTAATATCCTCGCTAATGACTTGCATGGCTGGGCAGCCTGAGTAAGTTGGCGTAATGGTCACCCTGATTTCAGCTTGCGTCTGGGTAATATCTTGTAGAACGCCGAGGTCCCAGATACTCAGAGGCGGGATTTCCGGGTCCTTGACTACATCGAGTAAATTCCATATTGCCTTAAGGTCAGATTCTTCGCGGCGTTTGAGGCGCTCATAATTTTCGATCGGCAGTAAGGAAATTCTAGGGTTCGGTGTTGACATCAAAATTACCATTGCTGGCCCGGATAGGCTCGTTGCAGGAACTGCATTTCCGAGAGCATATGACCAAGGGCTTCAGTGTGAATGCCTTGGCGTCCACCTGTGACCGACCAGTCTCTTGGCGGAATGGAGATAGTTGCCTGGGCTAAAGTGGCTGTGACCCGACGCATCCATTCAGCCTTCAAATCTGTGGCATTGACGCCAATGCCGGCCTCAAATGCGGCCTGGTCTAGATCATCCATTTCGAATAGTTCGGTGGTATAACCCCAGATATCATTAACCGCCTGCTGCAATCGGTTATGGCTTTCTTCCGTACCATCACCCAGTCGAAGTAACCATTTGCTACTGCGCCTTAAATGGTACAGACCCTCCTTATTAGCCTTTGTGGCAATGGCGGCCAGGGTTGGGTCTGTGGATTGCTGGAGCAAGTCCATATAAGCGCGATTGAATTCATCTACAAGGTACTGTCGCGCCATGGTGAAGGCGAAGTCGCCGCGGGGGAGTTCATGGATCAGTAAGTTGGTAAAATCGCGACAATCCCGATCATAGGCATAGGTATCTTCAGTAGAGCCATCCGCTGCTATTTCTGCAGCGTAGCCATAAAACATTCTGGCTCTGCCCATATAGTCCAAAGCAACATTGGTTAGCGCCAGGTCTTCTTCCAGAGAAGGTCCATGACTGCTCCATTCGGAAAGACGATGTGCTATCACCAGGGCATCATCCGCAAGCCTGAGAACAAAAGTTTTTAACTGCAATTGATTAATTGACATACCTGGCCTTACATACTGTTGACTTCATCGGGTAACTGGTAATGAGCAGCATGGCGATAAGGTTTGTCATCATGAGGGTCATAAAAACTTTCACAGTCTGTCTCCTGAGAGGCAATAATATTTGATGAGCTAACAACCCAGATACTGATGCCTTCACTCCGGCGGGTGTAAATATCTCGAGCATATTCCAGCGCTTGCTGGGGGCTGTCTGCGAGAAGACTTCCCGTGTGTTTGTGATCCAAACCTCGTCTGGAACGAATAAATACCTCGTAGAGTTTCATTGTTAGGCCCTTAGGCGCAGCTAGGCTGCTCTGGTTGGTTGTTTTTTGTGCTTGGCTTCGTAAGCTGCGACGGCTTCTCGAACCCATGCACCTTCATTATGAGTGCGGATGTGATGTTGCAAGCGCTGTCGATTACAGGGTCCATCTCCTTTGATGACGCGTGCGAATTCCTCCCAGTCTATCGCTCCATAATCATAATGCCCGCGCGCTTGATTCCATTTCAATTCAGGATCAGGAATTTTCAAGCCGATCACTTCTGCCTGCTTGACACTCTGGTCAATAAATTTCTGGCGTAGTTCGTCGTTACTTTTGCGCTTAATTTTCCATTTCATGGATTGAGCAGAATGTGCAGACTCTGCATCGTGGGGTCCAAACATCATCAGTGACGGCCACCAGAAACGGTCGAGCGCATCCTGAGCCATGGCTTTTTGCGCCTGACTGCCCTGCATCAGGACCATCATGATGTGGTAGCCCTGACGCTGGTGGAAACTTTCTTCCTTACAGATTCTTACCATGCTCCGAGCATAGGGACCATATGATGTTCTTTGCAGGGAAATCTGGTTAACGATGGCTGCGCCGTCGACCAGCCAACCGATTGCGCCCATATCTGCCCAGGTGAGTGCGGGATAGTTGAAGATGGATGCGTATTTGGCAGCGCCGCTATGCAGTGCCTGAACCAATTCTTCTCGACTGATACCCAGTGTCTCAGCGGCACTGTATAAATATAAACCATGGCCGCCTTCATCCTGTATCTTGGCCAGTAGGACGGTTTTTCGATGCAGAGTTGGTGCACGGGTAATCCAGTTTCCCTCTGGTTGCATGCCAATGACTTCGGAGTGGGCATGCTGGGATATTTGTCGAATCAGGTTTTGCCGGTACTTTTCTGGCATCCAGTCTTTTGGCTCGATTTTTTCTTCGGCGTCGATTCGTTGTTGAAACAGAAATTCTTGTTCTGGCATCGGTTCCTCCCGTAGCCCTGGTTACCAGTAGGTCTGCTAGCGATTTGGTATGGTAGGAAGACCTAATCGATGTGAATGGCCTCGAAAAATGGCAATTTGATCTTGCATTTGATTCACCACAGTCACGTCGTATAAGCCCTTTCGTTTACCCTGATGAATCACGGTCGCCGTTGCCGTGAGTTCATCATTAAGCTTTGCTGGAGCAAGGAAATCAATTTGGCCCGCTGCTGCAACAGAACTGTGATTTTCGCTGTTGCAAGCGAATGCAAAGGTACTGTCTGCGAGGGAGAAGATCATGCCGCCATGACATAGGCCATGGCCATTGACCATATCGCTGCGAACGACCATCCGTACGCTTGCCCGGCGTTTGTCAATTTCCATGACCTCCATGCCGAGTGCAGCTGAGCAGGCATCATCCTTGAGCATTTCATTAACGCAGGCTCTGGCCAGGGATTGGGCATTCAAAGATTGCTTTCCTGTATGGTGCTCGCAGTGGTTATCCGGGAGAATGCAAAAGCACTATTTGCGGTATCATGGTCTATGAGTGCGGTACACATTGGTTTCTTCTCCAGTGCTTGCTGTTTACTAGGTTATTGACTCTTTATAGATTCAGCTACTGACATTGTTGAATTTGAATATTATATGGATCATGAGGTATCGCTCGGGTAGCTATTAGCTTGAAGTGGCATAAGCAGTCCCAGGATGGGTCAAATCCTGGGATTTACACCGACTCGATGGCACAAATGCCCAAGTCAATCGTTGGTTCTGTGCAAAGCCTCCTGGCTAACCTATGCCTGACTATGAGATTCTTTTTGTCAGGTGATGACATGATACACATTAATCTGATTTGATCCACCATTTGCATTTCGGCATTTGAACCGAGTATGGCAGGCAGAGATTGCGTCGGCGTACTGATTGGACCTGATCGGGCCAGTATAAGGCTGCAGTTTGTCCATGGGTCGACAACGTTGACCATAGAACCTGGCTTAGGCGATAGTTTCTGAACAACAATTCGTTAGTTGGAATCTGCTGACCTGAATCAGGTAAAGCGAAGAACGAACTGGTTTTTTTAATTTTTGCTTTGCTGTGGGTGCGCTATGAGGCAGGTGCAGCAATCCATATAATCCTGAGTTTCAGACATACACTGATGATGGGTGCTAAACTCTGGTTTTCGAGTCGCTGCTGTTGTCTCCAGCTAGTTCAGGGCATAATCGATTGCCCAGGTCGGTAAAAGGACCCCAGGCTTTAAATTCAGTGGGATTGAGCTTGTGACAACACCATAATCAGGGTCGCGCAGACTGTTTTTATTGATGGTCGATTAACCAAGAGGTTGTGAAATGAGTGTACAAACATCAGGTGTAAACGAGATTCCTTCCTGCCATGGTGGCCTGGAAAATCTTGATACCGAATACGACTATGAATTAGTTGAGGTAGAGGGCGATATACCAACGGATATACAAGGGACCTTTTTTCGAAATGGTCCGGGTCGGCAGAGAATTGGTGAAACGAAATACGGCCATTGGTTTGACGGGGATGGCATGCTATGCGCTTTTAGCTTTAATGAAGGCAGGATGCATTTTAAAAACCGGTATGTGCGTACGCCTAAATACCTGGATGAGACGGCTGCTCAGAAAGTGCTGTACCGTGGATTTGGCACCCAGATCGCAGGTGGGCTGCGTTCTAATTTTTTAAAAATGCCGGCAAACCCGGCTAATACCAGTAGTATTTATCATGGTGGTCATCTACTTGCGTTAAATGAAGGCGGTAAACCCTGGGCCTTGGATCCAGCCTCTCTTGAAACCCTCGGTGAGTTTACCTACGGCGGTGAGCTTGAGGCTTCAATGGTATTCAGCGCCCACGGTAAGGTCCATCCCCGAACAGGAGATTATATTAATTATGGAGCAGGTGTTTCGGGCTTTGGCCTGAAGGGACCTAAGCCCTGCATTAATATGTATCGAATCAATCCCGCAGGAGAATTGTTTAAAAAGGCGCAGATACCACTTGAAAACTTTCCTTTCTGCCACGATTTTGCTTTGTCAGACCGTTATGCAATCTTTTTCCTGGGTTCGATTGTATTTGGCAATATGCTGCCGGTCATCCTGGGTACCACCACTATTTCTGAGCAAGTCAAATTCGATCAAAATGTGGCCATGCAAATTGTTGTAGTGGATTTGGATACCTTTCAGGAAGTAAAGCGGTTTGAAACTTCGCCCGGCGCGATTATCCATTTTGGCAACGCGTTCGAGGAAGGAGATAATATCGTTGTTGATGGCATGTTTCAGGATAATTTTGAAGCTAATGATACCTTGAGTGATGTGTTCAACACCGCTAATCGATTTGGTGGTGGCTGGTTTCTTCGCTATCGTTTCAATATGAAAACCGGCGAGATGCAAACCGAACAGGTCAGCGATGTTGAATCCGAATTTCCGACGTTTAATAATAGTTTGCTGGGTACCAAGAATAATGTGACCTATACCGCCTGCTCTGTAGATAATGGAGCAAATAGCTTCTTTAACGCGATTTCTAGAGTGACTTTTGATGGTCAAGCCGATGTAGTCACTTTGCAGCCGGGGTATTATGGTTCTGAACCCGTGTTCATACCCAAGACGGATGCCAAGGGCGAAGATGATGGTTACTTAATGGAGGTGGTTTACAACGGTTTTGAGCACAAGAGTGAACTACTTATATTCCGCGCGGATGCCGCTTTTGACCAGGTGTGTTCCTTGAAACTGAAACATCACCTCCCCCATCAGTTCCACGGGTTTTATACACCTACGCTTTTTTCAGTGCCGGGTAGTCAGTGATATATCAGCTCTGGAATTTGATTTAGCAGCGAAGGCTGATTCTCGGGAGAAATCCTGAGTTTTCATTCGACGCGCCGACTCGTGTCCACAGGTACAAAAGCGCCCGAAACTGATTTAGTGGTTCCCTCTTCCAGGTTGAACTCTAAACGGTCAGTTTGCTGTATAAAACCTTTTCCATAAAGGTGAAAGTGCCGGGTAGGTTCCTCAGACGTAGTCACTATGTGATGAATATCATCAGGCATAAGGGCAATGGCATCGCCCTGGCCCAGCGTGATTTTGTAATCGATCTTGAGATTCGCCTGACCGGGTTGCTGGCCATCATCAAGGCGCTTATAGACCGTGTTTTCTTCCTCTCCTGCCAGGCCTGCGATGACTGCCCAGGTACCATGATCATGGATGGGAGAGGGGCCAACGGGGTGTGAGCTCACTAGATAAAGGGCAAAACGGCCATCATCGTCATCTCTGAGCAGGTAGACCTTTCCATATTCTTCAGTCGTGGGTGTAGGGTAGTCGGCTGGGCCGAACAATTCTGCTTGCGCTGCCAGCACCAGCAGCGTGTCTTTAACTTGTTCCAGGGAGGCTGAGGTCACGCCTTGGTAGTTGATAATGTGCCGGATCTTTCGCATGGAATCAGCAACGGCCATTTGTCTTTTTAGGGTTGATGTCTGCATGGTTTGCCTGTGTTAATAATTCAACCTGCTGAAAGCGTGATGAGGGTCTGACCTGATCATAATTATAGTATGTACCATTCTTAATAGGAAAAGCAGCCCTGAAAAAACCATCAGGGCCCGGGTGACTGATGTTGCCATAGTCTGGCGATCCTCCGGAGGGATCCTATCGAGCTACTCAAATCACAGCGTCGGAGCAATAGCCAAGATGCTGATTTTGCTGGGGCTAGATAGCGGTGGGAGTGGGTTGTTGAAGTTCCCTGCGGCATGGCTGGATAGCCATACCAAGGGTGTTTTGAAAACCTGTATCTAGCCCAGTGATCATCTAAACTGGTTAACCGCTAGAGTCAACGTCGTGCTGTTTCACACCGAGGAACCCTGGGTTGGTTCTTTGATCGTTCTCCCGTGCTAGCGTGTATTCATTAAAAAAGATTCATTGATGGCGAAGAAAGTATCTGCTGAATTGACCAGTGCCTGGGCAGTGAGTTTGCTCACACCATAAACCGTACTTTTTGTCGCCAATTGCTCTCGCAGGTGATTTAGTAGCATTGCGAAGTCGCCATCTCCGGACAGCAGCACTACTGTGTCAGCGGTTGCTGCCGCCTGCATCATATCGATGGTAATGCCTACATCCCAATCGCCCTTTGCGGAACCGTCTTGGCGGGTGATAAATGGTTTCAACTTTACTGTAAACCCGATCTGTCTGAGCGCATTTTGAAAACGAAGTTGGCCTGGATCGTTTTTTTCTATGGCATAGGCTGTCGCCTGGACGATTTCGCCCTGCGTACTGAGATGATCCCAGATTGCCTCATAGTTAACCGATCTGTCGAAAACATCCCTGCTGGTGTAATAGAGATTTTGAATGTCAGCAAAAACGGCTAGTTTGGACAATGTCGGACTAACTCATTTGACGTCTGGAGCCCTGGGATGACCTCGAACGTTGGTTTGCTGGTTTGGGAGAAAAACTCCTGACTCGACTGTGGGTGGTGCTCCTTGATTGACCCGAGGATTGATTGCGGTTGTCCTGGCTTGATCGTCCTGAAGAATCTGCCTGAGCCTGTGAGCCTCTCTTATCAACGCGTTGTTTAGAGCGTGTTTTATTCATACGCCGGTTAATCCTTGCCGGGGCCGGTGATGAAAGTGACCGTGATTCGGAGAGTTGCTCGATAGGTTCGAAGCCATCGACCTCGTCTCTCTGCAGGTGCATTTTTATGAACCGTTCAATATCTCTGAGTTGTTTGATCTCATCCGCTGACACTAAGGAAATTGCGCTGCCTTTGATGCCTGCCCGACCTGTTCTGCCAATTCTATGAACATAATCTTCGGCTACATTCGGCAGGTCGAAATTAACGACTAAGGGAAGTTGGACAATATCGATCCCTCGAGCTGCAATATCGGTTGCTACTAGAATGTCTGTTTGGTGATTCTTAAAGGCAGCTAAAGCACGAGTTCGAGCTCCCTGGGTTTTATTCCCGTGTATCGCATCCGAGCTTATACCCGCTTTTGTCAGGGCCTTGACGAGACGATTCGCGCCATGCTTAGTCCGGGTAAAAACCAGTACCTGGCGCCAGCTTTGTTGTTTGATGAGGTGGATCAACAGAGATGACTTTACTTTCTTATCGACAGGGTGGATTTTTTGGTTGACGGTTTCTATGGTGGTATTGCGCGGAGCAACATCAATTTCCAAGGGTTGATTGAGCATGCTTTTAGCCAGGGCTCTGATGTCATTGGAGAAGGTGGCTGAAAATAATAAAGACCGCTTTGTCTTTGGAACTAACGCTTGAATTCGTTTAATGTCAGGGATGAAGCCCATATCTAGCATACGGTCTGCTTCATCTAGCACTAAGGTCCCGACATGGCCGAGATGAACTGCTTTCTGCTGGACCAGGTCAAGCAGTCTACCGGGCGTAGCAATCAGGATATCCGTCCCGATTCTGAGTTGACGTATTTGAGGTTTGATATTGACGCCGCCGAATACGGCCATGGATTTGATCTCGAGATAGCGTCCATAAGTCAGAACGCTGTCCTGAATCTGGGCCGCTAACTCTCTTGTTGGCGTTATAATGAGAACGCGAACTCGGGGTTTATCATTGTCACGGTCCTGGCTGAGTAATTGTAGTAATGGCAGTACGAAAGCGGCAGTTTTTCCTGTTCCGGTTTGGGCCGAAGCCATGATGTCCCTTTTACTCAGTACGGCAGGGATGGCCTTTTCCTGAATGGGTGTAGTTTTGCTGTAGCCTTTATCATCAACAGCACGAAGTAGTTCTGGTAGTAAGCCGAGTTGGCTGAATTGCATAGTTATTTCCTGTGTGCGATTAATTTAATCGCAAATCTATTAAAAAAGACGAACGCTAAATAGATTGCGTCTGCCTGTGGTCCATATTGTCGGGGGCGACATTCAGAAATTGACTCTCTGGGGAGGGATTGCATGGCTTAATCCATGCATACAACTAAAGATGGCGCGATCAGATGGATCTGATGTCGCGGACTTTAGGGGGTTGAGTTAGTGAATGCAAGCGCTTTGTCGGATTAATTTCAACACCTGGCGCCTAATCTTCGAGGCTCATATTGGCAAAATAGGGCAGTTTCTCATTGATTCAAGCGGTTTTACTGCGGTTTTTATCTTCCTGAATAGCACTATTTTTGTTGGAAACTGAGGGCAGCATTACCCGAAATCACTAATACCGTGGTTGGGGAAAGACGAGTTTGCTCAAAGGGTTGCGCCGGGTCAGTTCTCTGGGGGAAGATAGTGTCTGCTTAGGGAAAGGAGAGTTTTGTGAAAGCGGCTGTATTTCATGGACCAAGGGATGTGCGTTTCGAAGAAATTGACCGGCCTGTATTGAAGCAGGGAGAGGTCCTGCTCAAGGTGCGGGCATGCGGTATTTGTGGTTCAGATCTCCATACCTATCGACATGGTCTGTTTCTGCAACTGGGTAATCCTCTAGAGTCTGGCCGGGTCCTTGGCCACGAATTCAGCGGTGAGGTTATCGAAATAAGTGGCCAGGTCAGTGGCGTTGAAATCGGTGATCGAGTGGTTTGCGTGGGTATTGGTGCAAATGCTGAGTTCATCAGGTTAACGCCGTCGATGCTTGGGTCTCTCATTTGTTTTGATGATTCAGTCAGCTTTGTGGAAGCCGCGACGACGGAACCCCTGGCAACATCGCTGCATGCTGCCAGGCTCGGTGAAGCATCCGATGGCCAGACTCACGTCATTATGGGGGCTGGGATTATTGGCCTGGGTATATTGCAATGCATCAAAGCCAGTGCGTCTGCCAGGGTCATTGTGGTTGATTTGTCTGAAAAGCGGCTTGCCAAGGCCAGAGAGCTAGGTGCTGATATTACGATCAATGCCAGTGAAAAAAATGCCGTCGAGGAAGTGTTAGGCATCACGGGTTCGGAGCATTTGCATGTGGTTGAAGCGGTGCAGGGCAACGTTGATGTGGTATACGATTGTGCGGGTTACGGTAAGAATTTCAAAGGAACCAGTGTTCTGGAACAATCCATGGCCATGGTCAAACAGAACGGTAAGGTTGTTATTGTGGCAGTGTTTGAACAGGATGTGACTATTGATTATAACATTGTGGTTCGTAAGGGGATCAATGTCTTGGGCTCCTGGGCCTGGACCCAAGATGAATTTGTCGAAGCCTTCGAGCTGATAAATAGTGGCAAGGTTGATCGTAAGCCTTTGGTGAGTCATACCTTTGAGCTGGAGCAGGCTGGAGAAGCCTATGAAACTCAGTTACTCGCAGAAGAAGCGATCAAGGTTGTTTTTAAACCCTGATGTGAAACCCACAGTTGAGTTTCTTTTTAATCTGCCTTTTTAGATGCCCTCTAAAAAATTCCCGATGGCCTGGTCCTCGACTGACTTGCTATTGGTCGGTTTACAGGTGACGATACGGAGCCTGGGTAGCTGGCTGGCTGCTGGAAGTACTAATCCGTCTGCCGTAAGCGTGCAAATCGTGATTATTGGTTTTTCCAGATCGCCTGTCGTTTCTCGGTAAAGGCTCTGCCGCCTTCCTGTCTGTCCTCGGAATTCATGACGCGGGTCTGTACCCAGTCCGTGATCTGGTCAACTGCGTTGTAATCTAGTGATGACGCTCGTACCATTGATTCTTTCATGCCTTGAACGGCAACCGGGCTGAGAGAGCAAATCCTATGGGCGATTTTTTCGGCTTCCTGCATCAGTTGGTCAGCGGCAACGATTTTATTAATCATGCCTATTTGAAATGCTCGTTCAGCAGTGATTCGATCTGCCATCAGCAATAACTCAGAGGCAATCGCCCAGGGCATTATCCGTGGAAACCAACCACAGGGAATGGTCGCGATTCCCCATTGTGGTTCGGGTAACCAGAAAGAAGTATCTGCCGTCGCAATTCTTATGTCTGCATCCAGGGCAATCCACATACCGTATCCAACGACATGACTGTGTAGTGCGGCAATAATCGGTTTGAATACGTTCTGGGTTTGGCTGATGTCAGGGAAATCACCGGTGTACTGGTATCGCTCAGGAGCCCCACCGGAAAGGTCAGCTCCAGCGCTGAAGCATTTGCCGTTGCCGGACAGGATGGCGACGCGAAGTGCTGGGTCATCCCGGAAATCAGCCCATATATGGCCGAGTTCCAGATGCAATTGTTCATCCATAGCATTAAGTTTATCCGGACGGTTCAGGGTGACGTACGCGATGGCGTCTTTCTTCTCGTAGATGACAGTTTTTAGTTTCATCATTATTTTACCGTTGCCTTGAGTCAATCAAGTCTATCAAGAAAAAGGCAACCTAGCCTGATTCCTAATGGCCAGTATCGATGAGCCTGGTTTCCTCGCTTCGACGTATTGCCAGTGAGGGTTAATGATTTTCAGGTTGAGGTTAGGTCATCCCATTAAGGCTTTAATCTTTATGATACCGGGGTCAGCGATCAGAGAGATTAAATCTGGGAGTAGCCTGTCAGCCTTAGGGTTGTTCGGTCTGGGGCCGTTGGTGGGAAAGTAGCCATTCGTAGATTGCCGGGTTGGTATAAGTTTCGCTCCAGGAGTCATGATCGGCATTGGCATAAGTTGTGAAATTGACCTGGCAGCCAGCTGTACGGAGTAGACGGACCATTCTCACTGAATCAGTAACGGATACAACAGAATCCATGACGCCGTGGAAGCACCAGATGGGCAGGTCCTTGAAATTGTCAGGGTTCACCCAGAAAAACGGCGGACAAATGGGTAGGATTGCAGCAAACCGATGGCCTGCTAGGTTTGCCAATTGCCAGGTACCTCTGCCGCCCATACTGAGTCCTGTAACGTAAAGCCTTGATAGATCAATATTGTAATCAGAGATGATTTTGTCCAGCAGGGCCAGTAGCTTGTGCTCATCCCAGGCCTCTTTAACAGGACATTGTGGACAGACCGTGACGAAAGGCAGTTGCTTGCCCTGCTCTATTTCTTTAGGAAGACCTGTTTTGGCCAGGGCTGTGAGGTCGCTACCGCGCTCTCCGGCTCCATGCAGGAACAATAACAGTGGGAAGCCAGAGTTGTCATTATCGATATAGTCGTTTGGCAGGTAGACCCGGTAGGGTAGTTCAATGCTGATGTTAAGCTGGCTTGAAAATATTAAATCATCTGAATTCATTATTGCCACTTTTGTGATGGATCGAGAGACAACCATATCAGGCGCTGTTAAACAGGTGAAGGCTTTCGGCTATGGGCCGTTGAGACCTGAATGGAGATGGTTTTTTACTGGCAGGAGATCCTGAAAGTTGTCGATGGGTTGTCCACTGGGTTGTTGCAAAAAAAACCGGTTTGTAATTAGCCACAAGGCCGAGACCAAGACACCTACCAAGGTGTTAATTGCATCCTGCTGGTCATCCTGCGAAAATAATAGCCGTGTCACCAGTAGGTAAAAAGTACCAATGCATGAACTTTTAGACAGTCTCGTTAGCACGGTATTGGAACTTGTCGCCGACTGGGGCTATCTGGGGATTTTCATGATGATGTTCATTGAATCATCATTTGTGCCTTTCCCTAGTGAGATAGCGATGATTCCGGCAGGATATCTTGTCTCTCAGGGACAAATGAATGCGCAGTGGGTGGTGTTCTCTGGATTAAGTGGAAGCCTGGGGGGGGCAATGCTTAATTATACGCTGGCCCGTTTTCTTGGTTTGCCTTTGTTTAAGAAAATAGGTCATTATTTTTTCATCCGCGAAAAACACTTTGACCAGGCAGATCGTTATTTTGAATCCCATGGAGAGATCACGACTTTCGTTTGTCGGTTGATTCCAGGCGTGAGGCAGTTAATCTCTGTCCCCGCGGGGCTAGCTGCCATGAATATCCCACGTTTTTTATTCTTCACGGGTCTGGGGGCTGGATTGTGGTGCTGTATCCTTGTGTTCGTGGGCTATCAGGCGGGTGCGCATGAGGAACTGTGGAAGCCCCTGCTTCAGGATTTCACACTCTGGATAATGGCTGCCCTTGTCGTGATTGTTGTTGGCTATCTGGTTTTCGTGAAACGCCGTAGTTAGATTTCCTGGCAGCGCCTATCAGTAGGAACAAATGACTGGAAGCCCTGCTCCTCTGTCATGGCCTGATGTCATAAAATGCATTGAATGCATCACCCTCAAATGGCACTTCCCGGAAACGGCTAAAACCATTTGCTGAGGTCATTTCCCTGGCTTTTTCTTTATGAAAACCCAAGGTCCCCAGTCCTGCGCCATCGGCGGTTGACAGTCCAGCTGACATACAGACCAGTACTGAAAAAGAATAAGCCAGCGTAGCCATAGGATTGTCTTCCAGGTTTTCCGCGAAGGTAGGCAAACCCTTTACGTCAGCACACAGCCAGGCCCCGTCTTGCTTGAGTGAATGCCGAATAGCAGAAATCAACTGGTCTGGATGTGTGGAATCATGAATGACATCAAAAGTAGTAATGAAGTCAAAGCTGGCATCTTCGGGTAATGGTTGCTCAAGGGGATTGTGTAAAACCAGGTTTTTAACCCCTGCAGCTTTGATGTTGTTTTGCGCTCGATTAAGGGCATGCAGTGATATGTCATAGCCGGTGAACTGGCTGTTAGGGAATGCTTGTGCCATTGCGATAGTCGAGGTGGCTCCACCGCAACCTACGTCGGCGACGCTGGCGCCGGCTTCGAGTCGCTCAACTATCCCATCAATCTGGGGTAGCAGATCAGGCACCAGGTGATCGGCCTGGAACTTGCGGCTCATCCTTTCGATGCCGCAGGCACAGCTTTCTCCTTTATCATCAAAACTGTGGCCTCTACCACTGCGGAAACATTCCGGTAGGTGATTTACGGTGTCATAAATGGAAACAACAGACTGGAACATCCCGCCGAGATAGGCCGGGTGGTCAGTTTCCGCCAGGACCTTCTTGGCAGGCTCAGACAGGTAGAATTCATCGCTGGTCTTTAGGTATTCTATCTGACCAATGCAGGCTTGTTGGTAGAGCCATTCCCTTACCCAGCGTTCGCTGAGATGAGTTTGTTGTGCCAGTTGGGTGCTGTTCATGGCGCCGCAATCAGCGAGTTGTTTGTAAAGGCCGAGTTGGTCGCCTAGTAAGGTTAAAGCGCAGTTCAGCCCGCCGGTGACGCTTTGTGATACCTGGCTTGCGAAGTCTCGAGTACTCATGGTGTTGGACATGATTGGGTTCCTTTAATTGCTGCGATGATTAAATTGCAGTGTAGGGCTGGAATCCGAAATTACAATCAACCGTTCACTATGATGGCGGTTAAGCGTTACCTTAAACTGCTGCAATTGGTTCTATTTGCTTGAAATAGGCCTGGGCTTTGTGGTTTTCTCTGAATTGTTCCGGGCTACCTAAGGGAGTAAAAATGACTACCAGAAAATCATTCCTGCTAGCGAATGCCAAAGAATTCATCGGGTCCAGTTTGGGCATCAGCCAATGGGTATCGATTGACCAGGTACAGGTAAATATTTTTGGCGAGGTATCAAGGTGGCGTAAACCAGGCCACTGTGACCCTGAGTCAGCGCGGAAGGGCCCTTATGGAGGCACCTTGATTCACGGCTTTCATATGGTGTCTTTACTGTCGCATTTTTTTGAAGATGCGGTAACAAGACCGCAGGACGCCTCACATTCTCTCAACTATGGTTTGGACAAGGTGCGAATACTGCAACCTGTTGTCATAGGTCAGGGGGTGAAACTGTGCTCGCACGTGAGTCTACTTCGGTAACGGATAAGGGTGATGGGCAACGGTTATTGAAAACCTGTCATCAGATTGAAGCGCAGGGTCTGGATGACTATGTCATGTATGCGGAATATTTAGCTTACTGGTTTCCGAAGAGTGCATAGAAATTGCAATGGTGCAGGCCTTTATGCTGCAAGACCAATATTGAGAGCAGGAACTGATTTGCGTTATTTTCCTGGGTCCGGCCCCTTGCTTACCTTATTCGAGCGCCTTGCTTGCTAAGTTCCTGTTGAACTTCTGCAATATTAACATCGCAAAAGGTGGTGTCAGTCTGGAGTGACACAGCTGCAGCGACACCCGCTCCCTGACCATTGACGGCGCAGCACATCATATTGCGTACAGCCGCATGAGAGTCCCGGTCTCCGCCGGTGCTTCTGCCTGTCACCAGTAGATTATGAATGCCTTTAGGTAACATAGCCCGGTAGGGTAGCTGGAAATATCGCCCTGTCGTAGGCAGGATAAGGATGCCATAGCCATCGATAAACTCGGGGAATATGCCAATACTGTCGTCAAACCGTCCTTGTTCGCGTACATCCGTTGCCGTCATATTGTATTGGGCATCGATCTTGCGGGTATCTCTTATCCCCAGGGTCATACCGAAGTTACGGAGCTTGGCATCTTCGCAACCAGGCGAATATCGGCGCAACGCATCGACGGCCATCATGGCTTGTTTTCGGCCCTGCATTTCACCTTGAGTAAGGTGGTCGGCGTTGGTGCCATCGATACCTGCAAGATGGACAAGATTTAAATAGGTCAGATCACCCTGGTCAGATGCCGTTCCCCAGGTGCCGCAGATGGTATTGAGGTTTTCAGGAATATAGCCTGCTTTGATGGCTTGCTGAAAAGGTTTTCGTAAGAAGGGTGAAAACATCTTATCCTCCTTGCCAGAGGTCTCAATGGACCACTCACCGCCGGCCCAATCGGCATAGGTTTGCGGGTCTGCTTTAACGCCGTTAATAAAGCGGGTTTTATCAACACCGGTCATAGAAAACATGACCGACGCAGCCATCATATGTTCTAAGGGTGTCTTGCGAACCAGCGCTCCTGCCATGGTCGCTACATCGGCATCACCGGTAGCATCGATTATCCTTCGAGCTAATATAGCTTCCCGACCCGATTTACCTTCGACAATAACCCCTTCGATGACGCCTTTGTTGACGATTGTCGAAACGACACTGCGATGCAGCATGGGCCTGATGCCTGCCTCAAGCACCAATTGATCAGCGACGTATTTGAAGGCTTCACCATCCAGCGAATGGCTGTCTGACTGGGGCTCGGGCATAGCTGCCCCCATGGCTTTAGCGCGCTGTTCAAATTCAATACCGATGCCTTCGCAATCAACAGTCTGCTCATGACGATACCAGGCAAATCCTTCCACGCCGACCTGGGTAATGTTGCCACCGAAACATCCATAGCGTTCCAGCAGGGTTGTTTCAGCGCCTGCTCGAGCAGAGGCAATGGCTGCTGCCAGGCCAGCCGGGCCACTGCCAACTACCAGAACGTCAGTTGAGAGGATAACGGGTGTTTCCCGCGCTGGTTCGGTTATGAATTGCATGGTTCGTACCTGCATTTGATTGATAGACAAGGGTTGACGAACATCGTCTCTACTCACTCTACCTGCTTGGTCTAATGATGAATTTCCTGTGTCGACAGCATGGAGATTGCGATAGAGCGGTCAGCTAAGGTCACCGCCAGGTTGCTGGATAGAAAGTAACTTGCCTCCTCAATGCCTTTTAGTTCTGCATCGAAATGGGCTAACCCTAAACCGTTAATGAGGTCATAGGCATGCTCAGCCGGAACCAGTTCTGAGGATGGTTTCATCTTGGCCAGCATCTCCTGTAGGGGATTGCGCTCTTGGTCATCCATGGTGGTGGCAAGCCCTTGCATGATCATTTTGAAACCGTCGTGGGATTGGGCGATGTTATCGTTGAAATGGAAGTGGTCAGCATTTGCTAAAACAACGGTTGTTTTTGGTTCAGGGTTTCGATCGTGAAGATCCTGCATACCCTCGAGTGGCAGGATCGAATCTAAGTCCGCGACCAGATAAAGTACCGGCACTGGCCTTTGCCAGTTAAAATTTAAGGATTTTGCCATGGCATTGTCTGGGTCTATGGCTGTGCCGCCGCCAGCGGGTGCCAGAGGCAGTGCTGCTTTTATTCGATGGTCGGTTTCGAGTGTTTTCAGGGTGGTCCAGCCGCCAAAACTGTGGCCAGACATTCCCACTTGATCTGCTATTAACTGCAGGCCGGATTTGCCAGCTAACATCTGGTCAATGACAAAGCTGGCATCAGCAGGTCTGCTGTCAATAAAGCGCTGTGTTACATCGGGATCGCTGGCAGCAGCGTCACCGGAGATTAGATTAGCAGTGGTATTGCCAACGTGATCCATTGCCGCTACTACATAGCCGTGACTCGCCAGATGACAATAGAAAAAAGTCGACTGGCGTCTTTCGCCGCCAAAGCCATGGGAGAAGATGATCAGTGGTCTCGCCTCGGGTTTTGCGCGGGCATCTTTAACCGCTGACTGGCTTGATGCGCCTAATCCGGGGACAACCTCAAACTTGTCCTGGATGTCGGGGTCGAGGTCCTGACCTTGATATTCTGAAGTCGCTGGATACCATACATCAACAGGCATGCTGCTGCCTCGGTTGGTATCAGTCCACTCGAATTGACGAGTACCAACCGGATGCGGCCCCCTTTGAAACGGATTATATGCATTCATGGTACTAGTCTCCATGCGGGTTGTGATCGTTTTTATATCAGGCCATTGAGGCGATTTAAGTTGGCGTGTTGCCCGGGGTCTAAATCTTTATCCCGTAATGCTGGGTGATCTACTGAATATCGATGCGCTCGATAAATACTGACCGTGGCTTCGCCGCGTTTGTTGTTATTGACGAAAGGGTTAATCCATTCCCAGACCACATCCCTGGCTTTGTTTACTTCAAAAATCCGGCCGCTGGTACCTTCACATATGAGGGTATTGCCTGACGCCAGGCGAGACGCTCCGGAGATATGCCCACTGTAAAACTGCTGGAAGGGTACGCCGTGATAGGTCCAGACAATTTCATCGTTTGCTGGGTCGACTTCGATAACCCTGGAAGAAGATGAATCGCCATTGTCAAAAATCTGGATATTGTCGTCAACCCAGGTCGGGTTATGTTGACCATGGCTACGACTGAATTTCCAGGTGATCTCCGTTGCTGCCGCATTAATGATCGCGACGCGATCTGTATTGCGGCATGAGAATACGATTTCACCTTTGCTATTGATATCAATACCGTTCACATGGGTCCATTCCCATCGACGAGTGGTAGGGGTTATTGGATCCTTAATCGGGTCTAGCAGCTTCCAGGTATTGATTCGTCTGACCTCCTTGCCGTCTTTGTCGACCTCGACGAGATCATCTCCTAGCAAGCGAGGCAGTCTTTCTCTCGGCATCTTGTAGCCGCCACGGACTTCTTTGTGCAGGTTCTCTGGTAGTTCAACCCATTCCGGCACCATAGTATTACCATTAGCGAATCGAAAGAAATCATGGTGCTGGCTCCGATTTTCATATTCCCAGACAATATCACCCTGCCAGTTCAGTTCACAAAGCGTCGTGTGATAGCCGCCCAGGCGAGTGACGTGTTGTTCAAAGGGTAAGGGCGCCTTGGTTGGTTCATCCTTGGGTGCGGGCGGAAGGTCTATATCCGAACCGGTCATTAACAGATTACCGTTGTCGAGCAATCGGCCGTACCCTGGACGGATATGATTGAACACCCAGCGATGGACGACCCGGCCCTGCATATCGATTAGATAGGTGGACTGGTCGCCATGGGGTGTCAGCAGGGTATAGCCTTTTGTAGACAGACCCGGTTTGTGAAAAGTGAGACCTGTTGGCCGACTAATTGACCATCCCATTTTTAACTCCTGTTAACGCTGGTTTGAAATTTAAAGCTGAACTATACCTCAGTTTTCAGGAATGGTGGGAATCTCAGTCGTGCTCAAAATACTGGTTTGGTCTGTTCTTCAGCCTACCGAGCAGCCGGTATCAGTTTGGCATCTGGCATGGATATCACAGCAATAAATATCGCGTGTTGACATCCTTTTACAGGGCCGCTGAATTTAGATTTGATCAGGCCGAATCTGCTATCAGGGACCTCGAGGCGGGTGCCGTCAGCCATTGGCCGGGATGGTTCTTTCAGATTAACAAACAGCTTTTCCCATATTTAACATGTGTTAGTATTTTATCGACCGGGCAATTGAGCGAGGACAAAAATGAAAGTAAGTTATACGCTGGCATGTTTGGTACTAACGGTTGTTCTGGTCAGCTTTTATTATAGTCCCACCTACGCAGAAACCGATATGAACCCAACTAAACACCCTTTCGTATTTCATTTGATCCAGGAAAAATTCTGGCATCAGGCAAAGGCCACAGGCAGCGTATACTACCCCCCGACTTATGATCAGGATGGGTTTACCCACGGCACTTCCAACCCGGAAAAACTGCTAGCGGTAGCCAACCATTTTTATCCGGATGTGGTAGGGAATTGGCTGTGTCTGAAGATGACAGTGCAGAGCCTAGCCGATACCGGTGTGCGAACCGTATTCGAAGGGACTGCTCCAGTAGGAGATATCCAACCTGACTTTGTTGGTGCCGACGACGAGTTATTCCCTCATATTCTGGGGGGAATTCATCCTGATGCGGTAATCGAAGTTCATGCCGTTGAACGGAATTCTGACGGTGCTTATCTCAGTATCAAAGGCGTCACTGGAAACTGAGGATGGCACTTAGAACTGCCAGGCCGTGGTCGGATGTGGTGGGTTGGGGGCTCTGGTTTTCATGGTAATGGAAGGAGACTAGCAGGTTTAATCACCTTCTGACTGAGCAAAACCTTTTTTGCCGACTTGTGCGCGTGTCCAGGTCCACGTATCGTGAAAAACAGCAATTTGTGAGAGGGCAACAATGGACTGGGGCATACATCTACCGCAACTGGGCAAGCAGGTCAGTCGTGAAAACCTGAAAAATTTTGCACAGCGAATCGATGCGCTGGGAATTCACTCTGGTTGGGTGAGTGATCACGTTTGCTGGCCTGCCCAATTTGAACCTAACTACCCCTATACCGATGATGGTAGTTTCCCTGCTCCAAATGACATGGCCTGGTTAGACCCTATTGGTACCTTGTTATTTGTTTCTGCCTGCACTGAGAATCTGAAGCTTGGGACAACAGTGCTGATTCTCCCTTACCGCCTTCCTGTTGTCACTGCCAAGCAGTTAGCCACTCTGGATGTGCTGTCAAACGGGCGATTGATCCTGGGTGCGGGCATCGGCTGGATGAAGGAAGAAGCAGAAGTACTGGGCATGCCTTTTGATAACCGTGGCAAAAGAAGTAATGAGCAACTTGAGATTTTTCAATCGTTATTTGTAGATGCCGAACCCGAATTCCAGGGTGATTATTATCAGATTCCCAAAGTCAGGTTTGAACCCAAACCAATCCAAAAAAATATCCCAATCTGGATTGGAGGAGACACCCGGATGGCATTTAAGCGGGTTGCCAGATACGGGCAGGGTTTTCAGGCCGCATTTCAGCCCTTTGGCCGAATCAGTGAAGAAATTGCAGAAATAAACCAGTGCTGTGAAAACATAGGCAGAGACCCAAATGAGCTGACTTTTTCGGTCCGGATGTATCTTGATCCAATGGGCATTATGGAGAAAGAAAAATCATTGACCGGTAGCCCGGCGCAGATGCAAGCTACCATTGCGCAAATGGAATCAATCGGGGTGTCCCATATCCTTCTCGACCCAGTTGCTCCAGGAGGGATTCAGGGACGCCTTGAAGCAGTGGAAAGATTGATGGAAAGTATTGCGGATTGAAGTCTTTGCCTATGGAAAACAGGAAATTTAGCGCGCAGATTGTTGTCTTTATTGGGTGTGTTCCTCACTTCATTATGAGGTAGGTGCGCTTACATCAATCTTTGAATGGCGAGGCATTGGCATGAATTTTCATCGCTTTGCTGCAATAAACATAGCTGGCAATAATCAGTGGAAGTACAGACAGGGTTAATAATACCGACTCGTTTTGAAAAAGCAGGAAATCGTAAGTGCCGTGCAAGCAGATAGCAATTACGAGTCCTTTTAACCGAGTGATGGATTCTGTAGAAGATTTCTCAAATTTTGCTTTTCCCACATAGTAACCCATGAATATAGCGAACGCGGCATGCATTGGCACGGCGGTGAATATACGGGCTATCGCTGTCCCTATACCGCCCTGGGCCACGTAGAATATGTTTTCAAGGGTAGCAAAACCAAGACTGATCATAACGGCATAGATGATGCCGTCGAAAGGCTCGTTGAAAGCTGGTTTTCGATAAGCAAACAGAACCAGGACCAGATACTTGCCTAGTTCTTCAAAGAATCCAACAATAAAAAATGCGGTCAGGAATGCTGTGGTCAGGTCTGTATCAGTGTCCAGGTCGAAGCCATAGCGATCGAAAAAGAAGGACTCGGCAAGCGCCGCAGGGATGCAGGTCGCCGCGCCCAGGAAGAAGCATTTTAGGAGCAGTCCGAGAGGCTCTTTTTCGTACTTATCACGCCAATAGATATAAAACCCAATGGCCAGGCCTGGCGCTAAAGCGAGGAGAAAAAGAATCATGTATTGACTTTCCTGAAAATAGCAAGGAATTGCAACCGCTCTTGTCATGCCCTGAGAGATGCTTTGAAGTCAATCTATGCTGGCAAGTGTTGTCGAGAGAGTTGAGACTGTGCTTGAGAAAAGCAGTGCACAATCTTGCCCGCCGACAGGCTATGAGCCTAAGGAAAAACCGCTGCCGCACTAACCGGGGGAAGCCAACTAAATGACCTGTTTTGCAAAAAGGGATAAATGCGGTTAAAACTGGATTGTTTCTTGATCGAAAATCACCGCGTTTACTGATGAGGTAATCGATAGCCAATGATAAAATCGCCCCTGCTCTGCTTGATCGCTTTACTGTTCTTTGCCAGCGGCAGTAGGGCGGCCGAGAAAGTTCTGATAGATACAGATCCTGGTGTAGACGATGCATTAGCAGTGGTCTTTGCCTTTGCTTCGCAGGACCTTGAGGTGGTTGGTTTGACGACTATCTTTGGCAATGTCGAGACGGCGTTGGCGACTCGTAATGCCCTTCGTCTCTTGGATCTGGTCAACAGAGACGTTCCCGTTGCCGAAGGGGCGATAAAACCATTGTATTCTAAAAAGCTGCCAACACCTGACTTTGTGCATGGCAAGGATGGTTTTGGCGAGGTCAACCTACCCGAGTCACAACGACAGCCGCTGGCAGAGTCTGCTGCAGAATTTATCGTCAGGACCGTCATGGCAAGTCCAGGTGAAATTACATTGGTGGTACTGGGTCCGATGACTAATATTGCACTGGCATTGGCTCTGGAGCCCGATTTAGCCAGTCATGTAAAAAGTGTTGTAGCCATGGGCGGGGTGCTGCAGGTCATGGGAAACGTCTCTCCTGTTGCATCCGCTAATATTCTTGGTGATGCCCACGCAGCAGACATTGTCCTGGGAACGGATTGGAATGTCATTTTGGTCCCTGCAGATACGACCCGGCAAGTCAGAGTCACAGACCAGTGGCTAGAGCGTGTTCGAACTAAGGGTGGGAGAACGGGGCGATTTATCCATGCTATTAGTGGCTTTTACCGTGACTTTTATCGGCAAGGGGGGGTAACAGATGGATTTTATAATCACGATCCCACGGCAATGGCTTTTGTTGTTGAACCCTCCCTTTTCAAGACAGAACAGCGGGCCATTCGGGTAGTAACAGATGGAATCAGTATCGGTGATGTGGTGGCTGCAAAAGAAATGCATTACCAGTCTCCCGGGCCTTGGTTTGGTATCCCACTGGCGACGATTACAACTGAAGTTGATGCAGAAGGCGTGATGCAGTTGCTTGAAGCCGCTTTAATCGAGCGTTAAGCCGTTCAGGAATTTGTCTATGCTTCGAGTACTCAGTTTGCTGGCGAAAATGAATCAAACTGCCTGTGGGGCTGCGAGGAATTTAGCTGGGTTTCTTCTTGTTATTATGCTCCTGGTTGTGGTCCTGCAAATTGTGTTTCGTTATGTGCTCAATGATTCGTTGATCTGGAGTGAGGAAATCGCCAAGGCGATGATGGTGTGGACAGCATTCCTAGTCGCGCCCTGGGCCTACCGGGTAGGGGCCAATGTCCGTATTGAGTTGTTTGTTAATGAGATGCCACCGACTTTCAGAAATTTGCTAACTTTGGTGCTTAATTTGATGGTGTTTTGGATCATCCTTGTGTTCTTATGGGAGAGCATCGGTTTCTGGCAGCGTGGTTTGACGGTACGCGCCGACAGCTTGCCTATTCAGGTTGCCTGGTTTTACTGTATCGTGCCGGTGGTATTTTCCATTATGGCACTCGTCGGCATAGAGCAGCTTCTGCGTAACTTTCTGACCTTGATGTATCCGGGTCAGGACTTTGATCTACCCTCTTTTGATGATGCTTACGATTTAGAATAGCCCGAGCCCGCCTATGTCCTTAGCCTATTTCTGGATATTTCTTTTTTTGCTCGCTGCCAGTATGCCCGTGGTGTTCGCATTGTTGATTGGACCAGGATTGAGCCTGGCTCTTGATGGTGAACAGGTGTTCTATAAAACCCTGTTGTCGCGGCTTTATAATGGTATGGATTCGTTTCCATTGATGGCCCTGCCCTTTTTTATCCTCGCCGGGCAGATTATGAATTCTGGTGGCATTACTCGGTCCATTGTTGACTTCAGTCAGGCCATGATTGGTCATGTTCGCGGGGGTTTGGCACAAGTCAATATTGGTTCATCGTTGCTGTTTGCTGGTCTGTCTGGTTCTGCCGTGGCTGATGCCTCGGCCCTTGGAAAAATATTTATACCTGCCATGCACCAGAATGGCTACAGTCGGCCGTTTGCAGCGGCAATCACAGCTGCATCGTCAGTTATTGGGCCAATTATTCCACCTTCTGGCATTATGATCCTGTATGCATTCATTATGAATGTGTCGGTAGCAGGGCTGTTTGCTGCTGGCCTGGTCCCTGGGCTGATGATCGCTATGGGATTAATGCTCATGACCAATTACCTGGCCAGAAAACGTGGCTATCCAGTGGCAAACCAACGGGTAACCTGGCGCCAGAGGGGAGTGGCATTTCGTCGCACCCTGCCTGCATTATTGACACCGGTGATTCTTCTTGGCGGTATTCTTGGCGGTGTGTTCACGCCAACGGAAGCAGCTGCTGTGGCTGCGGTTTACGCTATCCTGGTATCGGTGTTCTATCTGCGCACTTTGCAATTGAAATCGTTGTTCCGAATATTTGTGTCATCAGTTGCACAATCTGGCATCGTACTGTTGCTGGTTGGAGCCTCTGTTGCGTTCGCCTGGATTATTACCGTCTCTGGACTCGCCCATACCGTTGCCGATGGCATGGCCAGTATCAGTAACAATGTGTTGGTATTGCTGTTCCTGCTTAATATTTTCCTGCTATTGATAGGTATGTTTCTAGATGCTGGGCCTGCGGTGTTGGTGCTTGGCCCAGTGCTTGGGCCCATGTTTATCAGCCTGGGAATCGATCCATTGCATTTTGCCGTAGTGATGTGTGTCAATGTGACGGTGGGGTTGGCAACGCCACCGATGGGGTTGGTGCTGTTTGTTAGTTCTGCTGTATCCAGGGAAAGGGTGGAAACCATCGCTTTGCATATGTTGCCGTTTTTGTTGGTGGAGGTTCTGGTTATTTTCCTGATCACCTATTTCCCGGTTCTGTCTCTAGCATTACCGCGTTGGCTGGGATTCACATAGTGATGGGCAGATGACCAGACAACAATTTTTACTCGGCCTGTTTTTGTTGATCACGGTCTGCTGCGTGGTGGGTATACTTCATTCGGCGAGTGGACCTCAAACGAATCATAAGATCCGTGTTTCCTTGCTCGGGACATCGGACGATGAGGACTATGATGGCGCATTGGCTTTTAAACGCTACGTGGAGACCAAGAGTGGCGGTGCTATAGGAGTTCAGTTGTATCCTTCAGGCCAATTCTGTTCAACGGAAAGAGAATGTCTGGAAGCTCTTCAGGCCGGGGTGCTGCAGGTGTTTATGTTTACAACGGGTGGATTCGGAAGCGTCTACGGGCCAGCGCAGGTCCTGGATCTACCTTACGCGTTTCGGGATGACGCAGTTGCCGAGTGCGTACTTGATGGTCCCATTGCTGAATTACTAAGCCTTACGATCCTAGAGGCAGATCTGGGCATTCGATTGATGACAGTGTCCAACACAGGCGGTTGGAGGAATTTTGCCAGCACGGATCGACCTATTCTTACCCCAGAAGATGTCAAGGGGTTAAAGATTCGAACGATTACAGCACCATTACAGCAAGAACTGGTTCGTCGGCTGGGTGGTAATCCTACTCCCATCACCTGGTCTGAAGTCTACCCTGCGCTGGCTACCGGCGTGGTTGATGCAACAAAGAATGGCATTCACGATATTGTCAGCATGCAACTGCACGAACAGATTAAGTATGTAACCTTGGATGCTCACGCCTATATGGGAGGGCTGTGGTGGTATTCTGAGAAATCCTGGCAACTGCTCCCCGAATCGTTGCAGCTGATCGTACTAGAAGGATTTGCTGAGTTAAAAACGACTACTCGTATGGCAATCAGGCGCTGGGAAGCAGAATCTTATATCACTTTCCAAGAATCAGGTGGAACGCTGCACGTGCCGAGTGCTGACGAGCGCAAACTGTTCAAGCAAGCGGTTGTTGGAATGCGGCAATGGTATGTCGATACCTATGGCGAGAAGTGGTTAAAGCGGCTTGATCAGGCTGTGGACGACTGTGAGTCCGGGTGAGAGTGTGATATTTTTATGCTACGGGAGCTGAGTCATCTGGGTCAGTCCTGGCTAGAAAACTGTGATGGTAATGCGATCTTCTACCGGTGTTTGATTGCGCAGGATAATTCAAGAGAGTCGTTTCTTTATGATATAGGCTATTAGCCGAGGAGTTTCAGTCCATGAAGGGGATTATGTATAGGGCCAGTCTGTTTTTGCTGTTAGCAATTGGAATTTCTGTAGCTGCCGGGGAAACCACCTTGTTGCGGTGCGATCGCATGATAGATGTTACCACTGCGACGTTATTGCGGAACCAGTTGATTACCGTTGTTAATCAGAAAATCTACAGTATCAATGCTTTCAGTTCTTCGCAGGATGATACGGAGGTGATTCATCTTAAAGATATGACCTGTCTGCCCGGATTGATGGATATGCATGTGCATTTGATATCAGAATCAGGGCCGAACAATTATTCTAAACAGTTCAGGCTTGACCCTGCAGATTATGCCTATGGTTCAGTGAAATATGCAGAGCGTACATTAATGGCCGGGTTTACTCTGGTTCGCGATCTTGGGAGCGCTCATAACCTGGCGATCAGTTTGCGTAATGCCATTAACCGGGGTGACATTCACGGACCCAGAGTGCTTGCGGCAGGTAAGAGTCTAGCGACCACAGGCGGGCACGCAGACCCAACCAATGGTCGTAATAGTAGTCTACGGGGTGATCCTGGGCCTGCTCAGGGCGTTGTAAATGGGGCCAGTGATGCTGCCAAGGCGGTTCGGCAGCGCTATAAGGAGGGTGCTGACCTCATTAAAATTACCGCTACCGGGGGTGTGTTAAGCCAGGCTAAAAATGGCCAGAATCCGCAATTTCAGGCTGATGAGCTGGAGGCCATTGTTAAAACAGCGAAAGATTATGGTTTCAGGGTTGCAGCCCATGCCCATGGTGCTGAAGGAATGAAGCGCGCGGTGCGTGCCGGGGTAGATTCGATTGAACATGGTACTTTGATGGATGCTGAGACCATGAGGCTGATGAAAAAAAAGGGTACCTACTACGTACCAACCATTATTGCCGGGAAATTTGTTGCCGAGAAAGCGGAAATCGACGGTTATTTCTCGGAACTGGTTCGGCCTAAGGCGCGCGCCATTGGGCCGATGATACAGGAGACTTTCGCCAAGGCCTACCAGTCGGGTGTGCGCATTGCCTTTGGTACCGATACGGGTGTGTCAGCACATGGTGATAACTGGAAAGAATTTGTCTATATGGTTGAGGCCGGTATGCCAGCGATGGAGGCGATTCAGTCTGCCACAATTATAGCAGCTGATCTGGTTGATAGTGCTGACCAACTTGGTAGCCTTGAGGCAGGGAAACTAGCCGATATTATCGCCGTTAAGGGTAACCCCCTTGAAGATATCACGCATATGGGTGAGGTTGATTTCGTTATGAAAAATGGCGAAATATATAAGCACGCTGCTGCTGATTAGGTTGTTTTACGATCGGTTTGCCGATGGTTTTTAATGGCGTCGAACTGTATCCACATTTCAGTTGCACAGTCGATTGGCTATGAGCGCTCATAGTCAATAGCAAGCAAATCTTTAAAAGCATATTCTCAGCGTTGAAGACGTTATCGCAACCGTAGTCAAGATGGTTGTTTTTGATTAGCATTGTGTAAAGATTGGCTAAACAACTTTTTCCCATTAGCGTTGAGCCAATCCTTGTGATTGAGATCTAAGTGGCGGAACTCAGGCGAGACAAATTGTAGAGGTTGTGAGGCATGTCAGCTTCAAATCGAAGTAGTATCAGTTCGTTAGATTCGCAAATCACAGCACTGGAGTGGGTCGAGAGCATGCTCGACAGGGCCTGTCATTATGATGGTCCCGTACACGCCTTTTCTGAACGTGAGGGTCTGAAGATGGTGGTTTTGCCACACTGCCCTGAAAGTCCGGATATAGAGAATCCGGACTTAGAGAGGTTTACCCTTAATAAGGTCGAAATGGCTTATTACCGTAGAGACTCTCCGGCTAGAGCAGCCTGGCTACAAGGTCAGATCGGCTGGTGTGGCGTGAAAAGAGTTCAGGAGGAGGATAGATTTGTGTTGCGTATGAACATTGTATGGCATGATTATGTTTTCCTCTCCTATGTTCCTGAATCCCTTCATAGGGCTTTTATAGAATTGTGCCAGTCCAGAGGATTGTTCTTGGAAATCCCGGAAGTTGATATTATTGGTTGAGGCCTATTAACTAGGTTATCTGCCTTGCATAGAATTGATAGTTGTCAGCCAGGAGAGTCCTGTTTATTTTCCGTGAAACGGGCCAAGGGTGATTGAGCCGAACCAGGGTTTTTGGTCGGTTAGATTAAGCCAGATCGCAAAAGAGTTATTCTTTAACCTGTAAACCTGCCGGACCTAAAACTAGTCTGGTGTGATCAGGGTGCATTTAGCAGGAATTAAAGGCCTTGGCGGCCTTTCACCGATGGATCGACGGTGGGTTTTGCCAGCATTTGATGAACGGCAAATAACGCCAGCGACGCGATCAGTAGCATCAGCCACCAGGGCGCTCCATAGCCGCTGGGTAAGGTACCAATTAATATGGCAACAACTCCGGTTAATGCCGCGTAGGGTAATTGTGTGGTCACGTGATCCATATGATCGCAGCCTGTGGCCAGGGAAGATAGCACGGTGGTATCTGACAGTGGCGAACAATGATCAGCCCAGACAGCGCCGCATAGTACACAGGCGATAGAAGAATATAATATGTGTAAATGTTCGGCATTGGCCATACCGTTAATTTCTAGTACAGCCCAACACAGTGGAATGACTAAAGGCATCAGGATTGCCATGACACCCCAGCTCGATCCGGAGGCGAAGCCAGCGACGGCTGCCAGCAAGAAGATAGCGGTGGGTAATAGTTGCGGGGTTAATGTATCACCGAGCAGCGAAATCAAATAACTGGCAGTTTGAAGAATATTGGTCACGTCTGCGACGGCCCAGGCCATGACCAGTAGGACAAGACCTGTCAGCATGAACCGAGCGCCAATCACCCAGGCTTCGACGGTTTCATTTAATGTCAGCAAGCGCTGGCTTAAGGTCATAACAAAGGCGGCGAGACACGCCAGCAGAGATGCCCAGATGAGGACTAGGTAGGCATTGGCGCTTCCGATGATGTCCTGCAGAGAATCGCCCTCACCGCTGATATACATACCACCGATAACGCCAATCACGAGACTACCGATAGGAACCAGGGCATTCATGGCTCGGCACGGTATCGCTGCTTTTTCCTGAAAATCATCCATCTGACGGTCGCTGCTTTGGTTGGAATGAGCCCGCATCACAGCGCCGGTATTGCGTGCCCTCTGCTCTGCTTTATACATTGGACCAAAGTCTCTGCCGGATAGAACGATGAGAAAGACAAAAAATAGTGCCAGGAATGGGTAGAAACTGAAGGGAATGGATTGTAAAAACAGGCTATAAGCACTTTGTTCTATTCCATCCAGGTGAGTGATAGCCTCTTCAATTAAGCTAACCTGAAAACCGATCCAGGTAGTGATCACAGCGATGGTTGCCACGGGTGCTGCAGTGGAATCGACTAGATAAGCTAGTTTCTCCCGGGAAATTTTCAGGTTGTCACTCACCGGCCGGGTGGCATTTCCAACAATCATGGTATTGGCATAGTCATCGAAAAAAATGCCCAGCCCGAGTAATGCGATCACTGTCTGGCCGCGCCGTGGAGTGCGGGCGATGGGCAACACTAAATTGACGATACCGACCATGCCGCCATTACGAGATACGATGCCCACCATCCCGCCGATGAGTAGGCTGAACAGAATAATGGCGCCATGATCGGGGTCGGTCATGGCATTGAGTACATAAATCGTCATAGTTTCAAACAGGCCCTGCACAGCCCCTTGCCAGGTTAGGCCATTGATTGCCCAGGCGCCAATTAATAGCCCGGCAAACAGGGATGGGATGACAGAACGGAGGATGAAAGAAAGCAGAATGGCAACCAAGGGCGGCATGAGTGAGACCCATGCTGGGATGACGTTAACCGCCTTACGGGCCCTGACGGCTTGGTCCTGAACGATGGTGATGACCGCTGTTCCTGGGTGCGCCTGCGAAAATGATAGGCTTTCAGCTTGCGAAGGCACTTCGATCACGGCAATAATTCTGTCGTTAACGGCGACACTGTATGGTTGGTGGCTTAGGCCCTTGATGCTTAATTGTGCATTGACGCCTGTCAGCATGACAGGAGGTGATTCGATGGATATTTGTTGTGCCGATGCGGGAGACAAATCAAAGATTAAAATAATGATTAGGCCATAGATAATCCTGCTCATTGTATAACTCCCTCTATCTATCTTTTTGATTACTAAGTCGTGGGGTTCCGACAGGAATTGCGGGTCCAATTGCACCGAACCTGCACTATTGGATTCTATATTGGCATTACCCCAACATGAAAAATAGTTATTTCTTTTTCAGTTATCAGACCCTCCATGGGCAGGCCTGGTTTTCACGGCATTGACGGCCTGGATATTCAAAGGTGTGCTCCTATCGAGTAGTTATCAGCGATTTTAATCTCGCCAGGTCGGATTGATTTGGTCTGGGCCTTGCCGGAGAATCAGTCAGTAGGCAGGAGCCTGGGCTATATTATCCAGAATTATTCAGAGTTTAGAGTGGGACCTTCTGACTAATAAGGGAAAAGTGTTTGTAGCAGAATCGTCAACGATGCTTTTGAGTCTGATACCCAGAGTCTTGATCACGCTTCAGCGGCGAAAAGGCACGCTCAGGAAAGCTTAAGCGGAGTAGGCGGGGGATGGTTCGGGCAGGTTCCAGGTAATGCAGCCATCTGGAGGGGCAATCCGGGTAGGCTACTCCCCAGAGCCATGAATAGTATATGCTGGTGAGGCATTTTTTTGGTTTATGACAATATGGCACTTGAAGCAGATTATTTGATTGTAGGAGCGGGCGCCATGGGAATGGCATTTGCTGACGTTCTGGTACATGAAAGCAATGCAACGGCAATTATAATTGATAAACGAAGCCTGCCCGGGGGGCATTGGAATACGGCTTATCCTTTTGTGACCCTGCACCAGCCTTCGGCTTTCTATGGTGTTAATTCAATGACTCTAGGCCAGAATCGAATTGATTCTGACGGTTGGAACCAAGGCTTGTATGAGTTGGCGACAAACAGTGAGGTCTGCCATTATTTCCAGCGGGTTATGGTAGAAAAACTGCTTCCAAGCGGCCAGATTCAGTTTATTCCAAATGCAGAACTGACCGGTAATGGCAGCGTGGTGTCGACAGTGACAGGGCAGGTCATCGAACTGGACACGAAAAAAATAGTCGATGCCACTTATATGAAGGTGCAGGTTCCGTCAATGCGCCCGCCTGAATTTCCAGTCGCCGACGGAGTTAGCTGTATACCCGTCAATACGCTCCCCGAGATGGCCGGACCAAACAGGAGCTATGTCATCATCGGTGCTGGCAAAACCGGTATGGATGCCTGCTTATGGTTGTTAGCCAGGGGTGTTGATCCTAAGCATATACGTTGGATAATGCCGCGCGATTCCTGGCTGCTCAATCGTGAATTTATTCAGCCGTTTAAATTGAGTGAACGCACTGCCACCGGGTTTGCCCATCAGATGCAAGCGTTTGCTCATGCTCCGAATGTGACAGAGTTGTTCGGAATATTGGAAAATGCAGGTCAGCTTTTGCGAATCGATCCAGCTCGGACTCCAAGCATGTACCGCTGCGCCACGGTAACGCGGTTGGAAATTGAACAGCTGAGACGAATCAAGCAGATTATTCGCAAAGGTCGAGTCACCGCTGTGATGCCCGGACAAATCAGCCTGGAACAGGGTCGTGTGGATATAGGCGAGGAGAGTATCTTAATTGATTGCACTGCCGATGGGCTGGCGAATCGACCTGCCAAGCCAATATTTAATGGCCAGCAAATTACCCTGCAGTCAGTACGAACCTGCCAGCAGGTCTTTAGTGCTGCTTTTATAGCCCATATTGAAGTTACCCGGGCAGATGAAAGTACAAAAAACGAGATTTGTACGCCTGTACCTCATCCTGATACAGAAATTGACTATCTGAGAACGTCCCTGGGTAACGCAAGAAATGGAGCGCTGTGGGCAAGCGACACAGAAATAAGTAGTTGGCTAGCAGCCTCCCGACTGGACGGATTCAGTGAGGCGGGTATTGAGCCGCCGGCCCCGACAGATGAGCAGCAGGCCCTTGGCCGTAAGGGTTTGCAGAATCTGCAGCGTTTCGTATCAGAGTCTGAAACCAGCTGAGTGTCATCGCCTTAATGGCGCGAGCGCAAAGCACCTTCTGCAGTTTGCGCGATCAGCTGTTGTGCGCTTGTTTGAGAAGCGCTACCTTAAAGAAGTTGTTACCCTAACTTCTCGGTTAGACGGGTAGAGCCAAGTTGAAGTTGGAGATCATGACAGGTTAGTTCCATCGCAATGGTATTTTTTGAATCTATTTAACGCTCTCGACAGGTGCTCAGGTCAGGGTAACTGGCAAAGGGCCTTTGATGCGATACCAAAATATTATTCTTCTTGCGTTAATCCTGGTTTCAGCTATGACAGTGCTGCTAGCTGGGCCGGTCATCAGTTTTTTCATTCCTGTCATGCATTCAGAACTAGGCATCCCTTTGTTCTATTTTGGTGTGGCTATGTCAGCTCGGCAGCTTGCTTTTGCTTTTGCCAGCCCATTTATAGGGCGCGGTATTGACCGTTTTGGAGCCAGGCCAATGTTGTTGGTGGTCAGCATCGTTGCCGGAGTGGTGGTGTTTTCACTTAGTTTTGTCGAAAGCCGTTGGCACTTGGTGTTACTGATTGGCATGCTTGGACTAGTCGGTCTTCAAGGTGCGGGTGGAGACTTATACGGTTCGGTTGTCGTTGCCAAGTGGTTCAAGCAAAACCGGGGACGTGCCATGTCAATCATCTTCATTGGTATGCCCTTGGGGATCTTCTTTTTCACTCCCTTGACGCAATATGTTATAGCGGAGTTTGGGTGGCAGTTTGCCTGGCAAGTTTTTGGGGTAAGTGGTGCCTGCCTGATGTTCTTAGGGTCGGTTCTTCTGCGACCGGCACCTTCCGAGCCTGACTCACCAGGGATTATCGATGCAGCTTCGGGTGCTAGCCAGCAGCTGCAATCGAGCCATCAATGGACTCGAGGCCAGGCAGCGCGAACGTCAGCTTTCTGGAAGATTTCCATCAGTTTTGGAATCTTGATGTTCACCATTAGCACCGTCGCCATGTTCAGGGTGCCTCATTTTATCGATCAGGGTTTGGCGGCTGAATGGGTTGCTGTGGCTTTTTCAACAGAAGCAGTGATTAGTGCGATGGTGGCAATACCCGTTGGCCTGCTGATTGATCGCTATCCGATCCGGTATCTTACGGCGATTGGTTATTCTTTCGCTATTGTAATGCTGTTATTGACGATCTACACCGACACGAAAATCGAACTATTCATTGCAACGGCATCATTCGGGCTCGGTGCGGCGAGTGTGATTATCATGCAGAATGCAATCTGGCCTGCTTACTTCGGAACAGAAAATATTGGTTCGGTGCGTGGATTAGCCATGCCGGTGACACTGATATTCGCGACTTTAGGTGCCCCTGCTGCCGGCTGGATACGCGATACCACAGGGTCATTTGTACCCATTTGGTGGTTTAGTATCTGTGCCATGGCTATTAGTATTCTCCTGATATTGTCAGCCAAACCGCCAGTTTTAAGTGATGATAACTAAACTTATAACCATAGAAGCAGTAGTGCTTCTTCTTTGGCGATGAATAAGGGCTGAAAGCCTGGCAAAACAGGCTAGGCACCATAAATGTGTTAGGGGAGCATGATAATTTTTGTTGGTAGAAACAGTAAGCAATCAGGTCTGTTAAGCTAAAACGAGAGTTTAATGGTATAGTTATGCCCGTTAATCCCATGCTGGACAGACGGGCCGCGTCGTTAATTCGACAAGAATTAATTGCTCAATAAAACAACTTCAAAGTATTTTCGAACCGAAAGTGAATCAGACGCCATCAAAAGCAGAACTGGATAAGGTAGTTGCCTTATACAATAAAGGTCAATTAAAAGAGGCTTTGGTGTCAGGCCATGAATTAGTGGCCAGATATCCTGATTCATCGATGTTGGAGAATATTTTAGGTGTGCTCTATGCAGCATTAAAGCAATTCGAAGACGCGCTGCTTCATTATGATAATGCGCTGCGAATAAAACCAGACTATCCGGAAGCTCTTAATAATAAGGGTAATACGCTGAATGAACTGGGGAATTATAATGATGCCCTCGGTTGTTTTGAAAATGCATTGCGAAAAATGCCTGGTTATGCGGAAGCCCATAATAATTTAGGTAGCTTGCTTCACAGCATGGGTGAACTTGAAAAAGCCCAGGGATATTATCAGAACGCAATAGATCTCAAACCAGACTATGTCGAGGCTTATAATAATCTGGGAAACGTCTGCGCTGACCTTAATCAACACACCTTAGCGCTTCAGTATTTTGCGAAAGCCTTAAGAATTGACCCAAATTTTGTGCAGGCTTATAACAGTATTGGGCATACTTTGCGCCTCCTGGGAAGACCAGCAGACGCCATTACCAGCTTCGAAAAAGCCATTGCCCGGCGACCAGTTTATGCAGAAGCTTACAACGGCCTGGGGGCCACTTTGAATGACATGGGGCTTCATGCAAAAGCGGTTGAGAATATCCGCAAAGCAATCGAAATTAAGCCAGATTTAGCAGCAGCGCATAGTAACCTGGGTAATGCCCTGAGCGATCTTGGCCATCATGAAGAATCCATCTCCTGCTATACCAGGGCAATTGCCCTTCAACCCAGCTTTGCAGAGGTGCACAATAATCTAGGTAATTCGCTTTGCGAGTTCGGGCGCTATGAGGAAGCAATCTCCTCTTTTGATCGTGCCTTGGCGTTAAAGCCAGAATTTGCAGAAGCCCATAATAATCTCAGTCGACTGAAGAATTACACATCAGATGACCCACAGTTGGCAGAGATGCTAGAGAGAATTGCTATCCCGGACTTGCCGGACCATGAGGTGATGCATTTGAGTTTTGCTTTAGGCAAGGCTTATGAAGACCTTGGTGAAATAGATAAGGCATTCAGGTATCTGGAAACAGGAAATCGACTGAGAAAGCAATCGTTTGCATACAACATTCAGCCTGAAAAAATTCAGTTTGAGCAGATTAAGAAGTTATTTAATGCGGTCAGTGCTGCCCGCATCAGGGAGACTCAATCGATTCAAGTAGCATCAAGTCCCCAGCCGATATTTATTGTTGGTATGCCACGTTCAGGAACGACCCTCACGGAGCAGATACTAGCCAGTCACTCGCAGGTATTTGGTGGGGGCGAGTTAGAAACATTGGGTCGGTTACTCAATTCTGCTGTTAAGGATGTTTCAAATTCTGGTGGAGCTTCCATTGCAACAGATAATCTCATGATGTTGCGAGATGAATATCTATCGGAGCTTGAAACGCTTAACACTAGCAAGATGCTAATAACAGATAAGATGCCACCGAATTTCAAGTGGATAGGATTTCTTTTATCTGTTTTTGACCAGGTCAAGATAATCAATGTCCAAAGGGAACCGGTTGCAAGTTGTTGGTCAATGTTCAAACTTCAGTTTAAGGGCCATCCGTACACCAATGATCTCGAAGACATAGCAGCGTATTACAATCTTTATTTAGATCTTATGGCATTTTGGAGGAACGAATTCCCCAATCAGATTTACGATCTAAATTACGAGGCACTGACTCGCAACCAGGAACAGGAAACTCGTCGTCTACTAGACTATTGCGGGCTTGACTGGGAGCTCGGTTGTCTTAATTTTTACGAAAATAAACGCCCAGTCAGAACACCGAGTGGTAGGCAGGTACGCCGGAAAATGTATCAAGGCAGTTCGGAGGAGTGGCGTAAATATGAAAAACAGCTACAGCCGATGTTAGCTGCCTTAGCTAATCGTAACCCTTAATATCTTAGCGGGCACACTGACAGATAGGGCGCATTAAGGGTGTTTCTGAAGCACAGATAGTTAAAGGATCACGGCCAATATAATCGACTTTTCTCATTGGCTGAGGGGCCGTTTTGCCTGAATGCACATCAGAGCTTAATGAAACAATATTCCCCTGGGATCATCATATCGGTTTAGCTTAGTAGTCGTTGAATTTGGGTCGATAGTGGACCTGCTGACGGTGCGGATTGACCATCCTGATGTTGATCGGCTCGAATGTTAAGCGATATAAAAGCTAGGCTGGCGAAATAGCTGAAGCTAAGGATAGTCATAAAGCTTCTGTCTTTTTCTTTCATATTGATATTATCATGCGATGCAGAAAACAGCGAAAATAGCTCGAGTCTGGTTAAATTGCTTCATGTTTTTGCGGCGAACTGAAGTCATCATCTAAATAGGCTAAATTGGATATGGTGAGTTCAGGAAGGCAATGGCAGCATCGAACTCCCCATAAATGAACTTCCTATAAATGAATTTCCATAACAAGAAGGGGGTTGATTATCTGACTGGATCAGAACCCATGGCTCATGCATACGTGGCTGTAGTGATTAGGGAAGACTTGGAGTACATTCAGGGTGAGCTTGAATAAGGTTCAGAATATTTAAAATGACCAGGAAGTCGTGTGTCGTGTTAACAATTTATGGATTTCTATATTCAGGGTGATGCTATGAAAACTTATGCTTATTGGAACGATCATCGGTCTGGCACCAAACCAGCATTTAACCGAACACCTGAGGCCGTTGACATCGCAGTTATCGGTGCTGGATTCACCGGCTTGTCAACAGCGCTTGGTCTTGCCAGAGCTGGGCGCTCGGTGGCGGTGATTGATGCAGGGGAGCCGGGTTCTGGTTGTTCTAGCAGAAATGGCGGTATGATCGGGCCGAGCATGCATAAGCTTGGGCTGCGTGGGTTGACCTCGAAGTATGGTGAAAAACAGGCTAAAGACATATTAAGTGAGGGCCTGAGAGCGATTGATTTTTTTCGTGCGTTTATTGAAACCGAAGGGATAGATTGTGACCTTCAGATGACAGGTCGTTTTCGCGGTGCGATGTCGGATCAGGACTTTCAAAAGCTAACAGAGGAAGTCAAGGATCTTGAAACTATTCCGGGCTTTAAAGCAGATGTGGTCCCGCACAGCGAGCAGCATCATGAAGTCGGAACTGACTTGTACCGGGGGGGTGTTGTCTATCACCAGGACGGGGGGCTTAATCCCGCAAAGCTAGTCGATGCCTTGACTCAGAGGGTAGTAGATAGTGGTGGGATGCTGGTTAATAACAGCTTTGTTAAGGGTTGGGACCGGGATAAAGACGGCTATCGGCTGAGCACTGCATCGGGGTCTATTAAGGCACAGGAAATTGTTGTTGCGACCAATGGTTACACGCCCTATGCCTTCAGGAAATTCCGGCGAAGAATTATTCCGATTCGTTCAGCTATTGCTGTGACCGAAGAGCTCGAGCCAGGTTTGCTGGACCGGCTCTCACCACGCAGTCGCATGCACGGCGATACACGTCGGCTGGTTGTTTACTATAGAAGGACCCCTGACGGCAAACGCCTGCTACTGGGCAGTCGCAGCCAGGGGCCTTTAGATGCGTACGATCGCATTGCCACTGGAATTCGAAAAACCTATAGCCAGATCTATCCGGAAATTACTGACCTACCTTTCAGTCATTGCTGGGCAGGTACAGTGGCTTATACGTTTGACCATGCGCCGCATACAGGAACCCTTGATGGGATTCATTATGCCATGGGCTATTGTGGGTCAGGCGTTGTCCGCAGCGTGTTTCTCGGCTCCCGTTTGGCGGGTAAAATGCTGGGTCGAGATGACTGCCGTACCGCCTTTGACGACCTGCCCTTTACTGCGCCATTTTATTACTGGGGTTATCCATTAGGGATGAACCTGCTGATGAAGTGGCATGGTCTTCGAGACAGGATGATCTGATGATGGTCCATTCCGGCTTTCCAGAGCCAATCCTTGGAAGCGTTATCAAAGGCTAGCTGCAGTGATGACGACGTTATGACTTAAATAAAGACCGGGTTGATTCGAAGTGGGTATAGGGTAGATAGCCTTGTCGCTTATAGGAAAAATAGGCGAGGTGTCTGGTTTTAGAGGTTTGGTTGGCGAGTCCTCGGTGCATTATTCGATCGTCAAAGATCAGACAGGAGCCTGCGCTCACAGCACTTGAGTGACGGACAGGTGTGGCTTGCTCAGGGGCGGTTTTCAGCATGGCGGGTGAGGTGTTGGTGTGCTGGTAGAGCAGTTGGTCCACTGCCAGGGCGGGATTGAATAAATGATTAGTTAGCCGGTGCGAGCCACAAGCAAATTCGGTCGGTCCCATCAGCATGGGGATATCTGTTAATGCTACGAACAGGTTTATCGCGTGAGCTGAGGCATGCTCGACTGTCTCGTGAGGCGAATCTATGTGCCAGAATTGTTCGTCACTGCCAGGTTCAGAAGTGACTACGCCGCTGAATGCGTGCTCGGCGTTTTCGCCTAGAACAGCAGTGATAAGTGGCCACCACGGCATCCTGGTGTGATCGACTGAAAATTGCTCTGGGGTGATGGGCACATCCCATCGGCCAGGTGAGCGCTGGACGATTTCCCTGTAGCCTGCACGGCTGCCAACCCCGATCTGTCTTTTACCCAGGGTGCGTTTGATGTCAGCTGTAATCTCTCTAGACACAGATAACAGCTGTGTCGTTAAGGCAGGTTCACAGAAGTTGTCTAAGTAGGAAAAACCGTCAGTTTCCAGTTGCTGGAGGATCGATTCATTATTCTGTTGCCGGGTATGTTGCACTTCGACCTCATGTGTTTGGATGATTCAGGCTGCCTATGTTTGTCGAGATTCTCCCAGCGAACCAGCACATCTCTGCCTTCAGGCTGAATACTAGATTATTTAGGGAGCCGATTTTCGGCTATTTTTTTTCTAGTGTAAAGCCACCAATGCTGCCAGAAATAATCAATTTGTACGCTAGGGAGGGTTTGGGTCATCGGGCAGATCCTGGCAGTTTATATTGGTCTCTTGAGCCAGTTATGGGTACGCTGTTGGCTCAGCGATGCCGATACTCTGTTGAAGTAAAATACAGTGGCAAGGGTTAATGGTTTGAAAGCAATCCCAGCCAAGAATAGATCGTGCGGCAGTCCATGAAATAACGTATAACGTTATACCAAGCAAACTATTTGGGTATAACAAAAGTAATAGCAGGGGAGTGAAATGCAGGAATTTTCTGATCGCGTTGCAGTGATAACCGGAGCCGCAAGTGGAATTGGCCTGGGGATGGCACGTGCATTTGCTGCGAGGGGTATGAACCTGGTGCTGGCTGATCTTGACCAGTCAGCACTCGACCGAGCCCTGGCGGAGTTTAGTGCCGCCGATGTGCAGGCAGTGGGCCAGGCTTGTGATGTCTCGAAATTAGATGATGTTGAAGCACTGGCAGACAAAGCCATTGCTACCTTTGGCAACGTTCATGTGATGTGTAATAACGCTGGTGTAGGTATTCCTACTTCTGCCCGCAATATGAAACTGGCGGACTGGAAATGGATTATTGATGTGGATCTCTGGGGACCTATTTACGGGGTTAAGGTATTTCTACCGTTGATAGAGGCAGCAGGCGAAGGACATATCAATGCCACCTCATCCATGGCAGGGTTGATCTCCAGCCAGATGATGGGTGCTTACAATGTCGCTAAACATGGGGTGGTTGCACTTATGGCCGCGACTGAGCGCGAACTTCGTTCGAAAAAAAGCCCGATTACCGCTTCGGTACTCTGCCCGGGGCCGATCAATACGAATATCAGCCGGAATTCCGTTGAATTCCGCCCTGGTAAAGCCAAACCGAAAGTAGATGGTGAAAAATCAGCGAAGATGGCGCGCAATATTCAGGCTGGCCTGGAACAGGGCATGGACCCCGACGAAGTCGGCGAGTTAGTCGCCTCTGCCATTGCTGAAAACAAATTCTGGATCTTGACCCATCCGCGATGGGCGAAGGGGGTGCAGAATCAGCTTGATGCTCTGCGCGAGGACCAGACCCTAACGCGCGCCTGAAGTTCCGGTTTCGTTCGGATCGCTATGGTCGGGTGAGGAGCCTGCGCTATATTCAGTTAATCACGCCAGAGGCATAAGCCATTGCGATTTCCTCATCAGTCATGCCCAGTTCAGTTAATACTTCAAAACTGTGCTGGCCAAGCATGGGTGCAGGCGTACGAGGGCCGTTATCATAACCGGCGATTCTGTATTGATGACCGGCATAAGGTATGTTCCCCATCGCTTCATGGTTCTGGTATCGGTAGAAATCACGGTGCTGGTATTGCCTGTCTGCCAGTAAATCACTGCTGCGCTGCACCATCCCAGCGGGTATACCGGCCTGCTGTAGTTTTTGCATGACCTCTGGTGCCGAACGCAGCTGCGTCCATTGGCCGATAACCGCGTCGATTTCATCGTGGTTTTTGAGTCTGTCAGACAGTGATAGAGCCCTGCCCTGCTGGTAATCAATTGCTCCGCAGAGCGCCTGCCATTGGGTATCGTTGTCAATTGCGATGGCGCACCATTGGTCATCTCCAGTACACGGATAACAACCTTGCGGCGCTGCACTGTGGCTGCGATTGCCAAGTCTTGAGGCAGACGTTTGATTTACCTGCAGGTCGAGTAGCTCTGGTGCCAGGAAGTGAAGCGATGTTTCAATCTGGGCCACATCAATGAAACAACCGTTGCCGGTCCGGCGTCGATAATCCAGCGCTGCTGCCAGTAATATCGAGATAAATCTGGGAGCAATTGTATCGGTGTAGGCGACCCATGGACCACTGGGTTTTTTATCTGGCCAGCCCGTTACTTCATAGAAGCCTGCCAGGGCTGCTGCATGATAACCGTAACCGGCAAGTTGTGCTGCAGGTCCAGTTTGGCCCATGAGACAGGTACTGATCATGATGATTTCAGGATTGAGCTTACGTACTTCTTCGTAACCAAGGCCCATGCGGCCAATGGCACCGGGCGCAAAGCTTTCTATCATGACATCGGATTCGGTAATGAGTTTTTTCGCAATATCGATCGCTTCGTTTGACTTCATATCAAGAGTTAAACTCTTCTTTGAGGTGTTGAAATTACCAAAAAACTGGGAATGATTAAGATCTGGTTCGCCAGCAAAGGGAACGCCTGCTCTTAGTACGTCCGGCCTGCTCGCTGATTCGACCCGGACCACCGATGCGCCATGATCGGCAAGGTATTTTGCAGAGATAGGGCCGACGCCTACCCAGGAGAAGTCAGCCACCTTAATGCCGGTAAAAGGTAGTGTGGTCGGCTCGTGTGTGGGTGGGTAGTGCTTGGCAGTCGCCGGCTGACGCAGCCACTGGCGGATCTCGGTGCTGTGTTGACCTAATTCTGGTGCTGGGTACCGTACCGATAATGGCGATGACGAAGCTTTACACCATAAACCAGCTGTACGAACGTTTTGACCATCAGTTAACGTTTGGCTTAACCAGTAGTTTCTTTCCTGCAGATGCTGCAGCGCTAGTAATTCATCCAAGGTGTTTACAGGTGCCAGTGTAATACCCTGTTTGAGACCAAACTGGTACAGTTCCTGTTTGCTATGGCGGGCAAAAAATTGCTGACAGATTTCTGTGCCTCTTTTTAAATTAATCGGCTGGGCGTTGGGATCTCTAATACTCAGGTCGTATTCAGCCCAGTTGATGTGACGATAACTTTCATCAATAACGCCATCTTCAATCATCCAGGACATGCACCCCAAAATCACTTTCGAATGAGGCAGCGCAACGATGTAGCCATCTGAGGTTGGGTGCACGAGTTCAACAGGGTTGGTCATGTTGCTCATAAAGGAACCGGATCGTTCGAAATCGTATCCCTGAATAGCGTGTGCATCCATGCCGTTGAGCATCGTCCAGGTCATCGTGCATTGGGCGGAGACATCGACGAATTGTGCCTCACCCACCTTGTACATTCGGTGCAAAGCGACCATCGCTCCGGCGGCCGCCTCTACCCCGGTATGTCGCCAGACCTGGGGAACTGAAACTCTTACCGGAGCTCGCTCAGGTATTCCTTGTAGTGAAACTGGCCCCGCCATGGCAGCAATGACGAGATCGTTGCCAGAGTGATCCGCATGGGGGCCATCATGCCCGAATGGGGATATATTGACGTAAACAATACGTGGATTAATAGCACAGGTCTCTTCAAAGCTAATGTTGAACTGATCGTGTTCTACTCGGGGAGTCGATACAAAGATAAAGTCCGCCCGCCGAATGAGTTCTTGCAGGTCAGTTTTACCCTCTGCTGTGGTCGGATCCAGAACGATGGAGCGCTTGTTTCGATTAAAAGAGATGAACTGCAGGCTCCGCATGTCCTTGGTTGCGTTTTCCATAAACGGTCCGCAGCGTCTGGCTACTGAACCATGAATTGCTTCTATGCGGATCACATCGGCGCCGAGGTCGCCCAGTAACATAGGGCCAATTTCACCCCGTTCATCGGTTAGGTCCAGTACGACATAGTTTTCTAACAAGTAAATTCCTCTTGTTGATACTCAGTGGTTTTTCGGCAGCGATTGTTCTGCAGCAAACCGTGGCTTATCGATAGTGTACCCATTATTCAGGCATCTGGGTCAATCGAGTAAACTTTGTTTTTTTGCAGGCCCGAGACTTAAATCGGGCGACCTACGGACCAGTTTGACTTCCCTAGAGGTTGTACTCCGTCATAGTTCTGTAAAGTAGGTTACGTGGCCCGCTTGAATTTGAACATAGCAGTCACGCTTAAATGACACCGCAGGGCTAAACTCCGGGGCGAATCATTGAAGCTGGCTGGGTGCCGCTTAAAGGACGCGTAGATAAATTCTGGCGTGGAATTTCTCAGTTTAAGATTTTGGGTGGTTGGCTGGCAGAATTGCTTTCGCGCATTAATTGTTTCTCTGAGTTGTCGGGTTATGCTTAACTTAGAGGCATGCAACAGGTTTCATGGCGAATAAGACTGGCCTTCGGTGTAGGGCAATTACCTGAAGGGATAAAGTCAGCCGCCTTCGGTTTCTTTTTACTGTTCTATTACAATCAGGTTCTCGGATTGTCCGGGATACTGTCTGGCATGGCAATTTTTATTGCCTTGTTGATTGATGCGATCAGTGATCCGCTAGTGGGCTCCTTGTCTGACGTCACTCGTTCTCGATGGGGAAGAAGGCATCCCTACATGTATCTGGCAGCAATTCCATTTGCGGCCTCTTTCTACTTTCTGTTTGCACCCCCTTCAGATTTGGGGGAGATGGGCCTGTTCTGGTGGCTGACCCTGTTTTCAATATTGACTCGTACGTTCATGACTTTTTATTCAGTACCGCACATGTCTCTCGGTGCTGAACTAAGCAGTGACTATGACGAGCGGACCCTGCTCTCATCGGTTCGTATGGTACTGCAGCTCCTCGGTATGTTTGCGGTACTCATTGGTGGCCCGTTGATTTTTTTTGAGGCCACGCCCGAATTTGATAATGGACAGCTGAACCCGGAGGCGTACCCGCCTTTTGCGCTGGCCGGATTTTTCATCATGGTAATAGGGGTATGGGTATCAGCGCTGGGAACGCATAGTGAGATTCCCAACTTACCGCAGCCAGAAGCGGATGATGTTTTCTCTCCAGCACTCATGGTCCGGGACATGGCGCGCGCGTTTCTGATCCCGTCCTTTGCCTCAGTCGTATTGGCCTCAATCATTGCCGGAATGAGCCAAGGCATGGTTCAGGCCCTGATTATCTATACGGGGACCTATTTTTTTGAGCTTACAGCTAACCAGATGACATTGCTTTTTACCGGTGGCGTGGTTGGCGTGGTTAGTGGCGCTTTGCTGACGAGTCCTCTTTCCAGATTTATAAAAGAAAAAAAGCATCTCTATATTGCTGGCCATTGCTGGTATGCCGTGTTTACGTCCTACGTTATTATCCTGCGTTTGCTTGACTTTCTGCCCCCGAATGGAGATCCCCTGATCGCGCCCTTGTACATTATCAGCGGCGCGGTCTCAGGACTGGGGCTTGGAGCGGCTGTTCCACTTGGCTCATCGATGATTGCCGATATCACCGATGAACATGAACGACGTCATGGTAGAAGACAAGAGGGAATTTATTATGCTGCGGCCTCATTCGCCGGGAAAGCCATCGCTGGTTCAGGGACGATTTTTGCTGGCCTTATCATTGATTTTGCCGGTATCCCACCGGGGGCAGACCCAGCCACGGTGTCAGCTGATGCGGTTAGTCGGTTTGGCTGGGCGCTCGGTCCAGCTGTGATTATTCTGACGGCGATGGCGGTCGTCTGCATTAGTTTCTATGGGATCAGTAGAGCGCGCCATAAAGAGATCCTGGAGGAATTGAAAACGATAAGGTTAATGGAGAAAACTTAACCCGACTTAACAGTAGTCCAGGACAGGGTTCTCGATTGAGCTTCGGTAGGCTGGTGAATACAGCAGCAGTATTGAATCATGCCGAAGATAGATGCGCGAAAACAGGCCCCTCAGACTAGCTTTGGAGGAACTAAAATGATAACGACCGGTTTTGCGTTTATCGCAGTGATCTGTAGCTTATGCGGCGTCCTGGTCTGGATTGAACAGCAATACCCGAGTGTCTTGTTTCGCTGGTTTCCAAGCGTGGTACTGGTGATGTTTGGTTCAATGACAATGTATACATTGGGTTTCTGGGACATGACCAGTGAAGTGCAAAACACCCGGTCGCAGGTTAGAGATAACCTGATTCCCGCGATGCTCTTTCTAATGGCGATTAAGTTTGACTTAAGGGTAATCAGTAAACTTGGTGCAAGGCTAGTGGCTCTGCTACTTGGGTCAACTGCCTCAGTGATGTTGGCATTTATTGTTGTCCAGCAGTTCATGGGTCAAGCTCTGGGAGATGAGACACCACTGACTTTTGGCGTTATGTCGGCAGGCTGGACCGGCGGAACGCAGAATTTTGTTGCCGTGAAGGAAGCATTGCATGTGAGTGATGCAGCTATGTCGTATACGCTTCTGATGGGAGCGCTTTGTTATTCAGTTTGGCTAGTGGTTCTTATCGCATTGAAACCCTTTAAATCCCGCTTTAATGACTTTTTGAAAGCGGACAACATCGGTTTGGATAAGGTGCTTGATGAATTAAAAGACACCAGTACGACAGTGAACCCGGACTTTCAGGCTTTGATGCTGATGTTTGGATTGTCTCTGGGCGTGGCCTCACTGTCCCATAGCCTGGGTGGTTTGGCATCATCATTGGGGTTTTTGAATTCGATGGTCTGGGCCATTGTTGTTGCCTCGCTGGCGGGGATGATTCTGGCACCAACGAAATTAGGGAAAATGTGCGGTAGTTATGAGTTATCCAGCATGATGCTGTACATTATCGTTGCCCTTATTGGCGCAGAAGTTAATTTGATGGCCATTACCCAGGCGCCTGGGTACATTCTTGCAGGTTTCATGATTCTGGCCATTCATGGTGCTTTGGTCCTGCTATTGGGTCGGCTCTTGAAGCTTAATTTACATATCTGCTGTATTGCCTCTATCGCCAACATTGGTAGTGCCTCATCGGCGACGGTAGTGGCGGCAGCCTATGATAAAAACCTGGTGCCTATTGCGATTATCATGTCGCTGTTGGGTTCAATGCTGGGTTCGTTTGTGGGTTTAATGGTGAGTGAAATCCTCGTCGGGTTAAGCTGATGCTGGAATAGGGGTAGCATTTCGAATTACGTTCCCACCAGGCGCTTTCTTAAACGAAATTCAAGGCTAGGGCTTCAGACTGAATTCGATGCCTGTGGCTGGGTTTGCCTGCTGGTAAGGCGGCAATGGGTCTTATTCGTATTTGAGATGCTCTCTGGCGACTTCAATATCGCAGGGCGAATGGACAAATTCCCGGTCTCTTTTCTTGTCATAGACGCCGTAGAGTCGAAAAGGCTTATCGAGGTAGACAGGATCTTCAACTAAGATCGAAACCTGCATGCGCAGCCCACCATTAGTCAACCGATAACGTTCTAATACTCGTTTTTTATCACTGGAATCAATGCCTTCTGCAATGCCCCAGGTCGTTGCCAGGAAGTGGGTGGTGTCTACGACCAATACTTGGCCGGCTTCCTCGAAGTGGCCGACTGATAATCCAAGAATGCTGGGTTTTTGGTCAGGCACCTGATCAGCGTTCAGGTAGATTGTCCTATGTTCCTCATCGATAATGGCCTGTTCCTTCTCAATCTCTATCCGATCAGCGAACCGTTTCCACCGATAGCCGTATACATACAGGGCCAGGGTAGGTAGGCCACGGCTCCGGCATTGCAGGTCCGGATCCACTGAAGGGTCAAACTGTTCCAGCATTTCCTTACCTTGAGTGGAGAGGGCATAACGACTGTAGTCAGGCGAGCCACTGACAAGCACACTGAGCAGGGAACGTTCGTAGGCCCAATTACCCGAAAAGTCCTTGGAAGGCTGGATAGGTTTGTTGGACGCAGGGTTCAATCTTTTGCCATTGGGCGCTGACTTGAAGGGATAGAAATGTTTACCATCGTCGCGGATAAAATGGTCTATCAGACCATTTTTTATGGTTGGTTTTCTATTTGGGCTGAAGACGGCTGTGACGTGATCACCGACTTGAATAGAATCTCTGCGCCAGCCGTGGTTCAGCATGCCTGATATAGAGTGTCCTTCAAGCACCCATGTCCCAGTTTTACCGTGTTTATCCGTTCCCGAGACGCTGATAAAAATATGTGGGTTTCTCCAGGTGAGCTCGTCGACGGTGCCGGTTATTTCGGTTTTTCTGTTGAGGTCCACTGCGGCTCTTGAATGATGTGCGAGACTGCCAGAATGAAACAGCAGTACGGCAATAAGGCATATAATTCTCAACAGCATAATCGCTCCAGTTTACCGCTGTGGTTGCCAGTGATGATCAGGTTTTGTTCTCATAGTAGGTGTTTCATAAGGGGGCAGCAATCGCTTCGAATTATTGAAATTCAAACTGAAAATCCTATTTAAAGCTAATCTCAATTGAGCCGAAATCCCCGTAATCGGCATAAATACGGTCTCCTTCGACAACGGCGATAGGTCTGGTGAAAGATCCAGAAAGAATAACCTGTCCGGGTTCAAGACCGATACCATGTGCCGCAAAACGCTTGCAGACCCATCGGATACCATGGCCAGGATGCCCCATGACAGCAGCACCAAGGCCGGTATCTTCAATGTCATCATTGAGGTAGAGGGCAGCGCCTGCCCATTTCAGGTCGATATCCTGGGGTGCCACTTTTTCGCCGCCGCAGATGATGCCGGCATTGGCGGCATTGTCAGCGATCGTGTCAAAGACATTTCGGGTATAACCGGTTTCCGGATCGACTCGAAGGCTACGTGCGGAAATCAGCTCCAGCGCAGGTTGTACATAGGCGGTCGCACTCATGACTTCCTCGAGAGAAACGTCGGTGCCCGAGAGAGGTTTGTTCAATACAAAGGCAAATTCACATTCAATTCTTGGGTCCAGGAAAGCTTGTGCAGGGATTGCAGCGCCATCAGGGAAGTTCATGGCATCGGTTAGAACGCCATAGTCCGGCGTGTCGATATTCATGGCCAGCTGCATGGTTCGGGAGGTGAGACCAATTTTATAGCCGATTACTTTTTCGCCATCTTCTAACTTGCGGTCAACCCAGTGTTTCTGGATTGCGTAAGCATCCTCCATATCCATGTCGAAGGACAGGGTCAGTGCCCTAATTTGTTGTTGCGTCTTCTCCGCCTGGTAGAGGCGGTTTGATGCGTCTTCAATCTGCGCTTGCGTCAGCATGTTAAAAGTTCCTGTGATTGAATTTGACCTGCTCTTCTAGCTCCCGCATTTCAAAAGACACGGTTACTTCCTGTTGGGCCATGAGTGGTGCCAGGTGGTCGAGCATCATCTGCCAGAATTCTTCACCTGCCTGCATGCGGGTCTGTAGGTCACGGCCCCGGCCAATTTTCATGCTTAGATTGATAAAACCTTTATCCGGGGCACCATCACCGACGCGGAAATGATCGCATTTCATCGCCCTGCTTCTGATACCAGATAGGGGGAAGAGTTTATTCTCTGCTGCTTTTTCGTGCATCTTCTGCATCAGCCCTGGGAGATTCAATAGCGGTTCGGACAGGTTGGCCGAGTATTCGTATATGAAATGCGCCATGATTAAAGTACCGGAAATTCAACATTGATCTGGCCTGTTCCTGAGCTGCCAAAATAGGGGCTGATGACCTTTGCTTTGGCTTTATACTCATTCCAGCCCAGTGCGCCCAGGAGCATGGCAGTATCGTGCATGAAGCCTTCACCATGGCACTTGTCTGCGTACTCGGGTAAGAGATCTGTAAAACGTTGCCATTCGGCATTTTCCCACATGGAGATAACACGCTGATCGAATTCTTCCAGGAAGGGTGACCAGACTTTATGCAGGAAATCATCGGCGGTTCCATTTTGGGCAAATCGATGTGACAGTGAACCTGAAGCAAATATAGCGACCTTGCCATCATATTTGTCCTCGATGGCGGTTCTGAGGGCCCGGCCTAACCTGGCGCTTTCGTCGAGGTTATGGACGGCTAGCAGGGCTGCTATGGAGACGACTTTGAAGTGCCTGTCTTCATTCATATAACGCATCGGGACCAGTGTGCCATATTCGAGGTTGAGGCTGGTATTATCGTGGGCTCGGGTATGTACGCCCGCTTCTGTGGCCGCTTCGGCTATCAGGTGCCCGAGTTCAGGGTTACCGTCATATTCATAGGGCAGGTTTTTGATAAAGTGCGGTAGTTCATTACTGGTATAGATCCCTTTGAAATGGGCTGCATTATTAATGTGATAACCGGAGTTCACCAGCCAGTGTGTATCGAATACAACAATGGTGTCGACGCCGAGTTCTCGACACCGTTTAGAGATATAGTGATGACCTTCGATGGCGTGATCGCGGCACCCCTTATGCGGCCCGTCCAACTCCGATAGATACATTGACGGCACGTGGGTGATTTTTGCGGCGTAGACAAGTTTACCCATGGTGAGTCTCCTTAACGACCAAGCACTGGCACATTGTGAAGATCGTGTGCGACACACACGTTCTTCGTTTCCATATAAAAGTCGAAGCTGAAATCACCGCCGTCGCGGCCAATACCACTGGCTTTCATGCCCCCAAATGGGGACGGCAGGTTTCTATTATTTTCCGAATTGAACCAGAGCATACCAGCTTCAAGGCTTTTAGCCAGACGCATGGTGCGGCCCACATCGCGTGTCCAGATATATCCCGCAAGGCCATAGGGGGTATCATTTGCCAGTTGAACAGCTTCGGTTTCAGAATCAAATGACATGGCAGTCAGCACCGGCCCAAAAATTTCTTCTCTGGCAACCCGCATTGAATTATCGGCCTCAGTGAACAAGGTAGGACAGATATAGTTGCCGGCACCCAGATCATCCCTGGCTTTGCCACCGACGGCTATTGAGGCACCATCGGTTTTGGCAATATCCATGTAGCTCATTACTTTCTGGAAGTGTTCCTGGCTGACCACAGGGCCGACTTCCGTGTCCGGGTCAAGAGGATGGCCGACCTTCAGATTGATTACGCGCTGTTCAAGTTCTGCCATGAACTCTGCTTTAATACCACTTTGGATCAGTAGCCTGGAACTGGACGTGCAGCGCTGACCATTGAGGCTGTAGAGCATGAAAACAACGGCATCCAGGGCTCGATCAAAATCAGCATCGTCAAAAACGATGACAGGATTCTTGCCGCCTAACTCGAAATGCAGGCGTTTTAAGGTATCAGCACCCTGGCGCATAATGTGTGATCCAGTGGCACTTTCTCCCACCAGGGCGACGGCCCTGATAGCAGGATGTTCTGTGAGTCTCCTGCCCGCTGTTTCACCAAACCCATTGACCGTATTCCAGACGCCATCGGGGATACCTGCCTGTTTAGCGACTTCGGCCAGCAGCATGGCCGTGAGTGGTGACATTTCAGCTGGCTTGTGTACAACCGTACAGCCCGCTGCCAGGGCAGGCGCGATTTTCCAGGTAGACAGCATAAATGGGGTATTCCAGGGGGTAATGATCCCGACCGGTCCCACTGGCGAGCGCATCGTATAGTTGGTGTGTGCGTCTTGGTAGAGGGCCTGGCCGTTAACGGCCTCAGGCGCTTTGTCAGCGAAAAAGCGGAAGTTATCAGCTCCTCGTAATGCAGCCTGTTTCATAAATCGAATTGGTTGGCCGCAATCCATGGATTCGACCAGGGCAATTTCTTCAGCACGTTCGACAATCATGTCAGCAAAATGATGCAGTAGTTTTTTACGTGTGGCGCCTGGCACATCACGCCATTCAGCAAAAGCCATTTGTGCAGCCTCGCAGGCTCGGTCTATATCCTGTTCAGTTCCAGCCACAATATCACCCAGTGAGGTGTTGTCAGCAGGGGTCAGGTTGTCGAAGGTCTTTGCCTCAGATGGCACTTCGAATTGACCATTAATGAAATGACCAGTGATATTCTCACGGAATCGTCGAAGGTAATCTTGCGCCTTCGTAAGATTGTCTTCGTAGCCCGACATGAATCACTCCTGGTTTCTGAATTTGCATAACATGTTAATAATAAATTCTATCTATGGATAGTATTTCCCTAATATTTTTGTGTAATATAGATAACAAGTTAAATATTATGATTGAGGAATAACGATGCGATTTCTTTCCTTCAGGGCCGGTGATAGTGCTTCGTGGGGTATGATTAATAGTGCTGGTGTCATCGACCTGGGTAGCCGAATGGCTTGCGACTTTAAACAAGCGCTGGTGACTAATCGACTCGATGAAGCACAGCATCTGGCCGCAGGTCTGACGCCTGATATCAGCACAGCAGACATAAGTTATCTGCCGCCTATAGCGAACCCAGAAAAAATCGCCTGTATTGGCGTGAACTATGCGAATCGAAATGCCGAGTACAAAGATGGCTCTGAAGCACCCAAGTTTCCCAGCCTATTTATGCGAACCCCTGACTCTTTGACAGCACACACGGATTATCTATTACGACCGCCAGAGTCTGAGCAATTAGACTATGAAGGCGAGATAGCGGTCATTATCGGCAAAGAGGGGCATCGTATTTCCGAGCAGGATGCCTATGGCCACATTGCAGGGTTATCTATTATGAATGAAGGCACCATTCGGGATTGGCTGCGCCACTCAAAATTCAATGTAACGCAGGGTAAGAACTTCTATCATTCTGGCAGCATTGGACCCTGGATGGTCAGTGCCGATGAGTTTGACGCCTCTATTTATGAGGATATGCGCGTTAAAACCCGGGTCAACGGTGAAGAACGGCAGAATGATACCACCGCCAACATGATGTTCCCGATAAAATACCAGATAGCTTATATGTCTCAATTTTTCAATCTCAAGCCAGGTGACATTATAGCAACGGGAACCCCGAATGGGGCTGGAGCCAGGTTTGATCCGCCCATCTATCTCAAGCCAGGAGATATTGTTGAAGTCGAAGTTGAAGGCGTGGGTGTTCTGTCTAATGAAGTGATTGACGAGTTTGCCTGATGGGGGTTACTGCCGGTAAAGAGCTACGCGGTTTTAACCGGTCTTTACCCATGGCCCTGCTTCGTGCCCGGGAAGCGGTAATGAAAAAATTCCTTCCATCCTTGCGTGAAAATGGCCTGTCTTCCCAGCAGTGGCGGGTAATACGTGCACTCAATGAGGAGCAAGGGCTTGATATTACTGAACTAGGCGAACGCTGTTTTCTGTTGATGCCAAGTCTATCCCGGATTATCCAGAATCTGGAAAAGCGCCTACTGATCACACGTAGTCAGTCAAAGGCGGATAATCGGCGATCTATGATTTCCCTGACCGTGGCTGGAGAAAAGCTGTTCAGGAAAATAGCGCCTGCATCTGTGGAACGTTATAACCTGATCACGGAAAAATTCGGATACGGTAAACTAGAACTGCTTTATGAACTGCTGGATGAATTAATCGATAAAATTGACGATGAGCAGGCAGTTAATGGCAGTTGAATAAGAACGCTGCGTAAAGAACAAACTAGACTTGAGAAGGGGCGTCAAAATGAGTCATACGAATTTAGTATCCAAACTCCCCGGGGCGTTTGATGAGTCATAAAAAATCGGATGCCTATCATAAAATCAGCGCCCCACCCGCTGCCGAGCCAAGTGGGTGTCCTTTTGATCCTGCGTTTACTCCCTTTAGCCCGGATTATCTGGCTGATCCCTATCCCGAGCTTGAACAATTGAGCGCTGAGAAACCCATTTTTTTTGCCGAGCAACTCGGATATCTGGTAGTGACGGGAATGGATAACGTCATGCAGGTGCTGAAGAACCACGAGGTGTTCTCTTCAGAAAACGTTCAGGATCCCGTCTTTCCAGTCTGTGAACAAGCCAGGGCAGTTATGTCAGCGGAGGATTACAATCCCCAGGCGGTCATGTCTAACTGTCAACAGCCGGAACATACTCGAATTCGCAAATACACGCGTGATGGTTTTAATGCCCGACGTATGAAGTTGCTTGAACCTTATATCAGGGAAACGACGGATAGATTGTTGGCGCAAATATTAGATCAGGGTAGCCCGGCGGAATTTATCTCGTCTTTCGCCCATCCCCTGCCAGGGCAAGTCATATTCAGGTTTATTGGTTTTCCGGAAGTCGATGATGAGAAACTCATTTACTGGACTTCGAACAGGCTGATCTTTACCTGGGGTAAACCCACCGATCAGGAACAGGTAGAGATCGCAGAGAATATGTTGAGGTACTGGCGCTACTGTCGGGACTTTGTTGCCAAGAGAAATTTACAACCAGCCGATGATCTCACCTCTGAGTTGCTTGCCGCCCATAAAGCGGATCCTGAAGAACTCAGCTACAGGGAAGTTGAATCGATCATCTATGGGTTGTCTTTTGCCGGCCATGAAATTGTCAGTAATTTTATTGGACTTGCGCTGCGGAATATCCTGCCCAGGCGGGACCAATGGAATGCCTGTTGCCAGGATCCGTCTCTAATACCGGGTATGCTTGAGGAGGTGCTTCGATTTGATTCTCCTCAGATAAGCTGGCGTCGTGTTGCGATCCAGGACACAGAATTAGGTGGCGTCAAGATACCCAAAGGAACGCGAGTATTTATTAGCCTGGGTGCTGCTAATCGTGATCCAAGCCTTTTCCCAGGACCTGCTGAATTTGAGATCGATCGACATAATGCCAGTAAGCATATTGCTTTTGGTTATGGGATTCATTTCTGTCTCGGGGCAAGACTCGCTAGACTGGAGGCGCAGATTGCACTCGAATCATTGGCGACCCGAGTGCCCAGCCTGCGCTTGGTTGAAAACCAGAATTTTTCGTTCGCCCCGAATATAACCTTCCGAGGTCCTTTAAAACTTTACGCTGAATGGGATAAGAAAAAATGACTGCAGCCCCTCTAAATATTAGTGAGTTCATCGACCGCGGAGGCTTCTCCGCAAAACAGATCATGATTGTCGGACTTTGCCTGATCTTTAATATGATAGACGGCTTTGATATCACCGCGATGGCCGTAACCGCCCACCAGATCGGTGAGGAAATGACGTTGAGCCCGGATAAGCTGGGGTGGGTATTCAGCTTTTCGCTGGCCGGGATGATGATGGGGGCCATGTTTTTGGCAACGCTGTCTGATGTTATCGGTCGACGTACCATGATTATCATCACGCTCTTGTTGGTGGGGTCGACTGTCGTATTGACTTCCCTGGTTGATTCTTTGATCTGGTTGATTGTCCTCCGGTTTATCAGTGGCCTGGGTGCCGGTGCCATGCTGGCAAGTGTTGCCACACTCGCCTCGGAATATAGTCCTGAGCGGTTTCGAGCGCTGTCGGTGACCGCAGTGACCGCGGGTTATCCCTTGGGCGCAATGATGACAGGTATGGTGGCGAGTAGTATTGTGCCCGAATTTGGCTGGCGTGGTATGTTTGTTGCCGGCGGCTCAGTCACCCTGGTGCTTGCCATTGTTGCCTTCATTTTTATCCCGGAATCGCTTCAGTTCTTGTGTAAAAAACAGCCGGGAAATGCCTTACAGAAGGTCAACACTATATTGAGCGGATTTTCGATGCAGCCGTTAAACGAATTACCAATGATCAATGAGGTAGATGGCGCCGTTGAAGCGGATCGGCAAGGGATTCTTGAAAAAATGTGGTCGTTACTTACCCCGGAACTAATTCGTTCTACGCTCACATTATGGGCAACCTTTTTCTTCTGTATCAGTACACTGTATTTCCTGATGAGTTGGATACCCAAACTGATTATTGACCTGGGCTACTCAGCAGAGTCCGGTAATCTCGCCTTTACCCTGTTTAATTTTGGTGGTGTCGTTGGAATCTTTCTGCTGGGATTTATGGCTTCAAGGTGGTCGTTGTCTACCCTGATTAGTATATTTGCGATTACGGCAGCGGTACTCATGTGGGTTTTTGCAGCCGCAGCATCCTGGGCTGCTGTCACTGAGGGCCTGCTAATGACGCTTATTTTGCTGATTGGTATTAGTCTTCAAGGAGGCTACACCGGTATGTATGCGGTCGCTGCCAAGCTATACCCGATAGAGATTCGCAGCACCGGTGTCGGCTGGGCCATTGGTTTGGGGCGATTGGGAGCAGTTATCGGTCCGGGATTAGCGGGTTATATGCTTGCCACGGGTTTTTCAATTACCGACAACTTCCTCGTCTTCGGTATCCCCATGTTGATCGGCGGACTTTTTGCCTACCAGTTAAGGGTGAAATGATCCCGTTTGCCCTCCGAGGCAGTTTTGATTCGTCAGATCGTTTGACGGCAGGCTAGTATCTGCCCGGCAGAAACGAACTCAGCTCTGAATGAGGGAGGTTCTTTGGTGCCGCAACGAGACGGTCGGCGGTCTGCTAAAGATACGCGCTTGCCAAGACTGGGTGGTGCTCAGCTCATCTTAGGATTGATATCTATGGTGGCTGGCGCTGAGACTCTGCGGATCTGATTATTTCCTGTAGGGTTGCATTGGAATCGGCCGATGGAGGGTCATCGCTAAATGTTTTGATATAGGCATAAATATCCAGCGCTTCAGCATCGGGCAGACTGGATTCAGGATAGTGTGGCATTCCCTGGAACGGTAAAGGCGGATTAAGTTCACTGCGCGCCCGGAGGAAAATCAGAAAAACGCTTTCGCTCATCATGATGCCACTGACATCATTGGCAATATTGTGCTTGCCAATGCCACGGTACCCATGACAGGCATAGCAGCCATGGTCATAGTAGGGTTGCTTGCCTTTTTCTGCGTTTCCAGCGACCCGTTCTGCTGCCGGTGCGGCTAGTAAGGTGGGCGCTAAAACGGCGCCCAGTGCGTATATGAGTATGCTGTTAAAGAGTGTCTTGATCATGTTATTTACCTTGGCTGTGTCAGCACGTCAATGAGGTAAGGCTCGCCGTTTCTGACGGTATCGACACCTCGCTTTAATGCCGCGACCATTTGCTCTGGGTCGCTTATCGGGCCCTCGCTTTTCATGCCATAGCCCTCGGCTATTTTGGCAAAATCGATATAGGGGTCCCTGAATGTGGTACCAATGTGAGCTCTGTCAGTGCCGCGCCCCCTGACGCCTGCCATGTACTGAAGGTACATCAGCTCCATATGCCAGGCACGATTATTATGCATGATAATCAGCATGGGTAACCTGTGATGGGCCGCACTCCATATGGAACCCGGCATATAATTAAAATCACCATCAGCTTGAATATTGATGACGATCCGGTTCCTGTCTTTGGCGGCTAAAGCGGCACCCGTAGAGGCGCCAAGCCCATAACCAAGCGCTGCAGCCGGGAATTGGCCCAGATAACTGTAGGGCTTATCGTGATCCCAGAGTTCTCGATGATGCCGTCCGCTGAAATGGGTGGGTGAGGCCAGGCACCAATCCAGGTCCTTGATCAGAGGCCATAGTTCAGCATATAAGCGAGCTAGGCTCACCGGAGTTCCATTCCAGCCAGGTCGTTTTTTCTCGATAGCCTGGCGTAGAGATTTCATTCTGAATGCCTGGTTACTCTTGTTGTTGGCCTGGTTCCTTTCATCGATTGACTTGGTGCCCTGTTTTGTCAGCTTTTGTCTAACCGCATTAGCAATCAACGGGATACTGGCTTCCGCGTCCGCATTGAGCAGGACTTCGGGTGTAGGCCCTCGTCTCATTGACGGGTCTTGCATCCAGCCAAACCTGACACCCGCCACATCCCGTTTCATGAGTGATTTTAAACTGGGGCCGGTGATCGATACTTGTGAGGCATTTCTTTCGAGCCCCAGGTGGTAGTCGTAATCTTTATCGGTACCAGGCCCTACCAGGGGATGCCGTTGGGGGAAACTCATTGGACCCTGGGTTGCCGTGGTGTCAACGGATGCGGCCACTGACTCAGCTAGCTCTACCGCGCTGGCAATTCCATGCGGCGTTCGCAATCGACCTACGGATATGTGCGGGTTTTTTGCCTGAATGAGATCTTGTGCTATAACATCTGCCTGGTCCTGGCTGATACCCTGGATATCAGGGGATGTATAGGTGGGCAGCTGTACATCTCCAGCTTCCTGTTTTTGAATCTCTGAGTTTAAAACCACCAGAACCGGGGCGCATGGAGGTGTTATGGTCTGCCGGTAGGCCTCCTGGAGTGCGACCAGAGTTTCCTCAAGTGTTTCAGGTTGGGCATCCCATTTAGTAAACGGCCGCACCAGAGCAGCGATGTCTTCGCCGGTATGGACCTTAAGAAAGTTATGTTGGTCATTACCCGCCAATACGATGAGCGGGGTGTTGCCGTGAAAAGCCTGGTAGATAGCCATGGACCCATTTTGAAGCCCAACCGTGCCCTGTATCAGCGCGCACATTGGTTTGCCTTCTGCGCGGCCATAGCCGTGGGCCATGTCGACAGCGGAGCCTTCGTGTAGGGCGGAAATTACCTCTGGCATTGTGTTTGGGTTGTCACCGTAGTTGACCAGCGATTCCTGTAAACCCTCAAAACTTGATCCGGGATTGAGGGCAACGTACTCGATCTCCAGGTCTCTTAATACCTGAACCATTAAATCTGATGCCGCTCGCTTTACATTGTGTATGGGTTCAGGGGGCATGCTGCTGCCGACTTCGCGCTCCATTTGCGCTTCGCTTGGCGGCAGCGATTTGGCTGGGTTTGTTGCAGCTTCGTTAGTATTGCCCAATGCGGTTGGTGCTAGAACCGTGGTTGCGCCGCCGACAACACTTGCGCCGATAAAACCCCGTCGACTGATTTTTGAACCGGTCTTTGAGGGTGTGTCCGATTGTTTTTTTGTCATCGTTTGTATCCCTGCGTCGTCAGTTTGGCACCCTTAGTTGGGGTGATAAGTTAATCACGAGTCAAGTCAGAATAAGTTGATCCTGCCGATAATCCAAGTCGCTGAAGGTGGCAGGTGTAGGTATCTCTCCTGTTTACATTGCTCGGTTTACTGTTCCTGCTAGCAAATGGTTAACCTTCATAATAGGAAAAATTGCGCTGTAATGCATCCTCAGCGATTTTGGTCTGATTCGCGTTGCCCGGATATTCCGAGAAACTGTATTTCTTGATAACAAGAATTAATCCTTAATCTTTATGAAGGGCTAGGCCGTCTGGAGCGTATGGGTAGGTTGCACCTAACTGTGAACAATTCCACAGGCAATGCCGATTTCCGGTGCAACGGTATAAACATCTAAGTTGGGACGCGCGCCTCCACAGGCATAGTGGGCAGCACAGGCTGCAATCCAGGTCTGTAACTCCATTGATCCGATACCGCCTGCTTCTACTAGAAGATTCTGATCCCAGTTTTCATACGCGTTTAAATCCTGATTTAGCAACACATCTAGAAATCGACGGTCACTGGCTTCGTTTAAACGCATGTCCTGGGCAGTTCGTTCGCCACGAGTGATCATCCCGGCGCCTTCATGATGCATTGAATCAAGGCGCTCAAGCCATTGTTCAGAGCTCATGGATTGGGGATCCTTGCCGCCTGAGAGTTGCCAGGCCATCACTTCTACTTCCCCCTCACCGAAGGCAGGGTAGTAGCGAGTGGGGTGATGGGACATGCCGCCTGATGCTAAAAATAGAACCCGCTTATTCAGGGATTTGGCGAATTTACCTAGCTTATTACCTAACAAGATAGTTCGCTCAAAGGGGACAAAAGGCCTCGTTATACAGTTGATAAAGATCGGTATAGTCGGTACTGCATCAAGGCCACCGGTCATTAGTTGAAGCGTCTGTGAAAAGCCATGGTCGATAGTCATCTGGTAAGACACTGCGGGGTCCAGGCCATTGGCGCGCAGGTACTCAATTGCTTGCATCGCTGTATTTTCCGGCACATCAATTGCCCCTGTAAAACCACCGATATCGGCAGCTGCATTGGCCGCTAAACCAACACAGAAAGCAGGCATGGTATTCAGGAAGAAACCATTGAAGTGATCAGTTCCAAAAATAAAAACGAGTTCGGGGTTAAATGCTTCGACAAAATCCCTGCTGGTTTGAAATGCAGCTTGAATTGCATCCCATTCCTGAGGTGGTTTGTCGTAGCAATACAATAAGGGGCTATGAGATGAGCAGACTAGTGCAGTGGACATAGCGTCTCCATCCAGTGTTATAACAATTAATGGTTTCACAACAATATCAGTCACCTGATAATAAACCGTTGTGCAAACGTCTCAGTTATCAAGAATAAACGGTTATCCACGAATAAACAGTCATTTGAGGCAAGAATAGATAGCCATGTATTATTCTTTATTGTCCGGATCCACAATTCTCATTTCTTCGAGCGTTACTTTTAATGTCCGCAGCCATACTAACCGGTATAAACACAGGGGTTCTCTCGAGATGACTAGTGAGTGTCGTTTTTCTTTTTTCAGACTTGTGTTGTCATCACCTTTATGTACTTGTTCGATTGGTCACCCGTATTTATTGTTGGTTCGCCTCAGCAGAGGGATTGCCAATCTATAGAGACAAGCAAGGGTTAGACAGGTAAAGTTGGCTGTAGACCATCATACAAAAAAATACGGGCATGGGAATTTTTTAACACAGTGATTCTAAGATTCCGTATACTGTGATGAAGGGTGATCAGTCGCTATAACACAAGGAGTTCCAAATGAGCTTTTTGGAAAAACAGGTTTTTCGCTGTCTAGAAGAAATTAAATGCCTTCGGGTTAGTTTCTTTTTGGTGCTTTTAGTTCAGTTATCCAATGCAAGTGCCCATCATTCACATGCCAATTTGGACAGAAACAAGGTGATAGTTAACAAGGGGGTTGTCGTTAAGTATGGCTGGAGCATGCCCCATGTCTATCTCAAGGTTGATGCGCCTAACCCAGAGGGCAAGATTGTCCGGTATAGTATTGAGATGATCCACCCGCCAGGGATGCTGGAAAGAGGCTGGACCAGGCGGTCACTGAAGAAAGGTGATCTTGTAACCTGGAGTGGTGCAAGAGATCGGAACCCTGATCGGTATTACTCAGGGTTGAATTGGCTTGAGAAGTCAGATGGAACCAGACTGACCCTGAAACTAACCCCAGATGTAGTTACGCCATCTAAGGACTTTTCTGGATTATGGTCCAGGCACTTAAGCGTCCCCAAGCGCTATTTGCCAAAAGATGACTGGCCTTTTACTGCTTTGGCAAAGGAGAATATTGCTAATTTTGATGGTAGTCAGACGCCGCTAACGGATTGCGTGAATCCGGGGCCACCCAAAGCGACGATTCTGCCTTATCCGATGAAAATTATTCGTAACAATGATGAAATCATGACGATTAACTATGAGGGCAGGGATATGCCTCGTACCATTTATTTTGACCAGAGCCAGCCCGCCGGCGAGCCTTCAATCCTGGGTCACTCGGTTGCCTGGTTTGAGGGCGAGGAACTGATTATCGAAACTGATAACTTTGTCGCTGATCGTTGGGGAACTTACACGGGAGTTGATTCCAGTGACCAGAAAAGACTAATAGAGCGCCTGTCATTGTCCGATGACGGCCTGGCTATCACCATTGAAATGATTGTGACGGATCCGGTTTATCTTACCGAACCGGTCACCATTATGCATAAAGTAAGAAAACTAGCGGACAGACAGTTGGTACAAGCAAAGTGTACTTCGGAAAGTGCAAAAATGTATTTAACCGGTAGTTAGCATACAACCGGGAAATCAGAGCGACCCGCTTTGCGCGCCCGAAGACGAGACCTAAACGCGTATTAAGACTATGAGGAGAGCACAGTGAAGTTAATGAGAGGGCTGATTGTTGCAGTTGTTATCCTGATTGCCAACGATGTTGTAGCGCATCATAGTGCAACTGTTTTTGATCGTAAGGAGTCTATCCAGAAAACCGGGACCGTGACCCGGTTTATCTATCGTAACCCGCACCTGATAATTAATATGGAGGTAGACGACGGGCAGGGTGAAGCGGTGCTCTGGAAAATCGAGGGCCAGAGTGTCGCTGCATTGACTGCGATGGGGTTTAACCGGGATTCTGTCAGCAAGGGAGATGTCATTACGGTCAAAATGCGGCCATTGAAATCAGGCAAGCCCGGTGGTTTGTTGCAGGGGTTGACCGGGGCTAATGGCGTTTCCTATTCCATGGATGCCTCGCAGGTCGCAGAAACCTATAAGAAGCAGGACAGAGCCCGCCAGGTAGCACCCAGTCTGGTTGAATGGGTTCCCCCGCCGGAGGGCGAGACCTGGCAGATGCGCGAAAAGAAATCCCGGCCGAGTCAACTTCCTATCATTTCAAAGGGTTTATCAGCAGGAGATGATGCCTCTACAGGCCGAAACGCTGGAGCGCTCGATCCTGAAAATCTCGCCAGGAAGAGAACTTCGGCAGCCTTTGATATGACAGGTGTCTGGCAATACCGCGGTGAAGACCAGTTTCGGGCGAATTATGGGTCCTATGAATTTAAACCCACGCCAGAGCTCACACCGGAAGCCGCAGCTTATTATAAACTTTATAAAGAAAAGGCCAGAAGCGGGGTTCGTTTTGGTGATGCTGCAACTAAATGCTATCCAGCTGGCATGCCGCGTATTATGACGCGCTATGGGTCGTTAATGATGCTGCAGTACCCTACCGCAGTATTCATGGTTTCTCGGTTAAGCAATGAATATCGAGTAATTTATCTCGACGGCAGGGGTCGTGCTGCAGAGGCTAATCTGGACCGGAATTGGGGTGGTGAATCGCTGGGCTATTGGGAGGGCGATACACTGGTTGTAGAAACCATCGGTTTCACCGATGAGAATCATTTAATACAAGCGGGTATCAGAGCGGGTAAGAAACTTAAGATGATTGAACGATATACCATGATTAATGATAACAACACGTTAGTCATGGAGCTGACCATGACCGATCCGGATAACTGGGTCGGTGAATGGACGCACATTAAGTTTCGGGATCGTGTTTTGAGGTCAGACGTAAAAGAAGCTAATTGTATCTACACGGATAATCTCTCGTTGCCGGGTTGATCAACGCGCCTGATGCAATCTTCCAGAAGAGAATTCATTCGCCTGACGTCCCTGTTGACCTTGTCATCGCTGCTGGGTTCAACGACGGCTCGTGGCTTAGTCCGGACTGAGCCAATGCCGGCATTTTTTGTAGGCCATGGATCGCCGTTGAATGCAATTCAGGACAATCAGCATACTTTGGCGTGGCGGGAACTTGCCAGTCATAGTGATAAACCTGTAGCCATTCTGGCAATATCGGCGCACTGGCAATCACGAAACGGTAGTTTTTTGACCAGTAACCCCTGGCAGCGAATTATCTATGATATGCGCGGCTTCCCCCAGGCATTGTATGAGGTGAAATACCCCGCCCAAGGGCTGCCGAGTTTTAAGCAACAGATGCTGCCTTCAGAACTTCAGCAGGAAATTGTGCCAACAGAACGCTGGGGGCTTGACCATGGTTCCTGGAGCGTGCTGGTGCATATGTATCCCGAGGCGGATATTCCCGTTGTCCAGTTAAGTCTCAATGCCGATCTTTCACCGATCCAGCATTTGAATTTGGCTAAAGAAATATCGGCCTTAAGGCATCAAGGTGTGCTTGTTCTTGGCAGTGGTAACCTTGTTCATAATTTGCCGCGGCGCAGGCAGCAAACAACCGCGTTCGATTGGGCAGAGGAATTCGATCAGTATGTCGCGGCAAGGGTTCTGCAGGGGGATTTTAGTGCGGTTGCGAATTATCAGTCGCTGGGTCGACTGGCCTATTTAGCACATCCTACTAATGAGCATTTTCTGCCTTTGCTGTATGTACTGGGTGTCGCCTCTAAGCGTGATACCCTGAGTTGGCACAATGCTTCTTTTTATAAGGGCAGCATCAGTATGCGATGTTTGATGGTCAGTTAATTCAATGTGATGATGCTATAGTTGGAATTGAATTCAGTGAATAGCTATGAATCGGATAGAATGCCGATATAATTAAAATCGCTTTATAGCGACGCACCAAAGTGAATTGTTGCCCGTCGGCGTTAGCGGGTAGAGATTTACCTTACCGAAACAAACCCGATATCTTAGGCGCGGTGACTATTTTTTTGCGGTAATAACCAGAAAGACAAGCGAGCGATCTTACACACTGATTAAAGCAGGACAGACTTATGGCATTTCTCGAATGGCTTGAATACAGTGCCCTGGCTGATTGGGTGGCGACCTCTACCTGGGGCTATCCTATTATGCTAACCGCCCATTCCATCGGTCTGGCGATCATAGTGGGTATTCTGCTTGTTTTGAATTTGCGTCTTCTTGGCTTGTTCTCGGAGATTGCCATTGTCAGTCTTAGCAGTCTACTAAAATTGGCCTGGTCAGGTTTTATACTCAATCTGGTATCAGGGCTCTGCCTTTTCAGCTCTCAGGCAACCTATTTTGCGACCCATATTGCTTTTCTGATAAAAATTACAGCGATTATTCTAGCCCTAGTCAACGCGGCTTTTATCCAGAATTTGATTAAAACCCAGGGTGATTACTGGGATGCAGGGGGGGCCGTTCCGGGATTGACAAAAGGCCTGGCCATGGTGTCGCTACTGCTCTGGGTGACTGCGATCATTGCGGGTAGGTTAATCGCCTATATAGATTAATTCCTGCCAATAAAAGGAGTTGAATAATGATACAAGCGCTGGTTGACTGGGCCATTACAACGCCTATGAATGGCTGGGTACTCAGTTGGAACTGGACCTGGGTGATTCTGGAAATCCTGCATTTTGTTGGTCTGACGTTGCTGCTGGGAGGACTGCTTGTTATCGATCTTCGATTTATGGGTTTTCTAAAACAGATACCGCCGATGGTGACCCATAAACTGTTGGCTATCGTTTTTCTTGGGTTCACTATTAATCTTGTATCAGGAATCCTGTTTTTCTTTGGTGACCCTGGGCGCTATGCCATCAACATTGGATTTCAAATCAAGTTTGGCTTAATTATTCTGGCTGGCCTGAATGTGCTTTGGTTTTATTTCAAGGTTGTCAGGACAATGAACACCTGGGCAGATGTCGACTCACCGCCAGCCTCGGCTAAATTTATCGCCTCAACCTCGCTGGTTTTGTGGTTTGCTGTGTTAATCTGTGGGCGATTGATTCCCTATGTCGGCACAGGCTGAGAGTAGTAAACTAGGTATGACAGAAAAACACATATCGCTCAATAAATTAATGGCAGCAGTGCTGCTGCTTTCATTATTACTTTTATTAACGATGGGCGTCTCAGCGCATAAAATTGGTAGTGGTGATCAGGCTTTTGTCGAGCAGAGTCAGGGTGTGCAAGTCTTGCCATATATCTATCTCGGTGCAAAACACATGGTCACCGGCTACGATCATCTGTTGTATCTGGCCGGTGTTATTTTTTTCCTTTTTAAGATCCGCGATGTGGCGGTTTTTGTCAGTTTGTTTGCCTTGGGCCACAGCATCACGCTGTTATGGGGTGTGCTGGCGGGTTGGCATGTTAATCCTTATCTGGTTGACTCGATCATTGGCTTATCAGTGGTTTATAAAGCATTTGAAAACCTAGGTGGGTTTAGGGCTTATTTTGACTCCTGGCTGGATACCAGAGCAGCTGTTTTCCTGTTTGGTCTCGTTCATGGCCTGGGTCTGGCGACCAAACTACAGGATCTGAATATTTCTCAGGAAGGCCTTATTGCGAACATGATCTCCTTCAATGTTGGCGTAGAACTCGGCCAATTGGTTGCGCTGACTTTTCTGATTATGGTGTTTAGTCTGCTGCGAAGCAGTAGCCATTTTCAACGAAACAGTATTCTGGCAAATACACTGATTATGATGGCGGGCTTTGTCTTGATTGGCGATCAGTTGACTGGCTACTTTATGATGCAAGGATAAATAATATGTCTGGTGAAAATACCCCTATCGGTAAAGATCAGTTGGCCCGGAATACAGTCTTGGCCGTCGTTAGTGCTGCCATATTACTGATCATAATTGTGCTACCGGCTGAGTATGATATTGACCCAACGGGTATTGGCGCCGCACTTGGAATAAAGGGTTTATCAAACCAGGCTGAGGTCGAAACCAAATCTCCTGATACAGTCTCGCAGGACCCATCGACTGCACAGAGCCCACTGCATACTAATTTTGATCCAGCCCTTAAATTTGTCAATGTGGAGCTGATTCTTGAACCCTATGGTCAAGGTGAATTCAAATTAAAGACATCGGAGAGTGCACGGCTTTCATATCTATGGGATAGCGGAACCGATTTGGTTTATGCCGACCTTCATGGTCACACACTTATTATGGGAGAGGCAGGAGAAGAGGAAGAAATTGTTGTCAGGTATTTGGAAACCCAGGAAGGAACCTCTGAATCTGGACAGTTTGAGACACCTTTTAAGGGTGATCATGGTTGGTACTTTTTGAATCTGGAAACCCGACCTGTCAGAATTAAGGTGAGTATCAGTGGTACCTTCGATAGTCATGAATATATAGATATAGGCCCACAGATTTAGACCATGCTGGCATCCACCAGGTGGCGCCCACCAAGTAATGCTACCGGAGAGATATAGTTTATGTTTCATCTATGTTCGGTTACAAGGATACTAGCGATTGGACTGGTTCTAGTCACCTCTACCAGCGTCAAAGCTGAAGCGAATGCTCATGCCGCTCTGACCATTAAGGAAGTGATGGAGTCCATTATAGTCCCGGCATCAGACACGCTATGGGCGGCAGACGACCCTCAGACCGAAGAGGAATGGCAGATACTTGAGGACGCGGCTATCAGAACCATTGCAGCCAGATATCTGATGGATCTAGGCGGTACGGGGCCTGATGATAACAGATGGGTCAAGGACCCTAGCTGGCAGGCTTTTTCCAATGCCTTCGATAAAGCGGCAAGAGATTCTCTTGACGCAGCGCGCGACAAAAACATCGACAGACTTCTCGATGCAGGCTACGAACTCTACCCTCCCTGCGAGGGCTGCCACCTGATATTTAACCCAGGCGTTGTCAATCATCCTGTGTCCGGCAACCTGGGAGATAGATTTGCAATTCAAAGTCAAAGATAGCCCAAGCAGCTATGGCTGGGTTTCGATCATGCTGCACTGGTTCACAACAGGCATTGTCCTGACACTTTGGTTTATTGCTGACTCGGCATCTACCCTCGAGACCCAGCAACAGCAACTCGAGCAGATAAGCCTGCATATTTCTATTGCTGTAAGCGCATACTTGTTTCTGTGGTTACGAATTGGTTGGCGATTAAGGGAGGGTCACCCAGAAATTGCTAACCAGGGTCCTATTGATCATCTGCTTGCGAAACTGGCCCATTACTTACTGCTGCTGGCGTTGGCCTTGTTGCTGCTGACAGGCCCAGTTATGGTCTGGTCCGGTGGGGGTGAGATCAGAGTTTTTGATTGGTTTGTGATTCCCGGGCCTTTTGGGCCGATGCCGGTTCTGCATGAACTGAGCGAAAGGGTTCACCACATGAGTGGACTGACCATTATTTTAGTAACGCTAGTTCATGCTGCAGGTGCGCTCAAGCATCTGATGTTTAATGATGATGATGTTTTCCTGCGGATATTTACACCTAGATAATAGACGTTACCGATAAACCGACGCGGTAAGTTCGATAGCTCTGGTTGTACTTACAGTGCTGCCAATATGATGAGCTGCTCAATGTCGGCACCGAATTAACCTGAATGGTGCTTTCCTGTTGCCTTGCTACGTTTGATATAGCGTCGTGATGCAGCAGGTAGTGGCATAAATGGGTATGGGTGCAAAGAACCAGGTTTCCCCTACTTGATCTTCGGTGGCAGCAGCAATACAGATTGATGTCCGAATCTCATGGCCGCCAGGGCCGGCTTGTTGATAAGTTTCTTCATCTGAATAGGCAAGCAGATCTTGTTTGCGCTTGTTGATGAGATCATCGAGGAGCTTTCGGTCCCATTTTTCGTTTATCTTGCCCGAGTCGGGTGTGCAGGGCCAATGGGAAGTGCCACCGGTACCAATCAGAGCAATCTTTTCCGGAGCAGCATCGATGGCCCTGCGTAGTGCGTTTCCCAATTCCCAGCATCGTCCTAGGGGACTAAAAGGTGGATTCTGGCAGTTGATGTTAACGGGGACAATTGGAATATCGTAATCAGGAGTAAGGAAATGTAGAGGAACCGCCATGCCATGATCAAACTTCCATTCCTGAGCATAACTGATATCAACGGTTTCCAGGACAAGCTTGATAATACCTAATGCCAGGGCTGGGTTGGAGGGGATTCGAGTACGAGGAATGTTAAGCCAGTCGGGATCTTCAATGGGCCCCTCATACTCCTCGGCCATCCCAATGGCGAAAGCTGGCATGTTATCCATGAAAAAGTTGGCAAAGTGCTCGGAGGATACCATGACGATAGCTTCTGTATTGGCATCTTTAATCGCCTGGCGTTGGCGAGCAAAGGCGTGATGCAGTTGGTCCCTGATTTCCGGGTCGGCTTGTTCACCCCTGGAAGTAATCCCAGGCGCATGGCAACAGGTGCCAGCGTATACCAGACTCATGATATATCCTTAAGTGGCTCCGTCGCCATCAATCATTGCATATAGCCCTTCACGAACAGGGCCGTAATATTCAACACCATCACGCATTGCCTGAATATAGTCAGACCAGGAATAGCCGTTCATGGTTGCATAGTGCATCAGTAATTGACCGTTAACACCCAGTACATAGAGCAGGCCGATATCAGGCTTCTTGAGTGCCTGGGTTTCTTCTTCAGAAAGCACATAATTATTCATGACGTTATCCTGGTCTAAATCGAAACTTTGTTTGAGACCAGGCTCGCGATTAAGGTTGTACAGTAGCTTTTGGACATAATAGAGGCTCATCTAAAGGCACCGTTGAAGACGAAGTTATTCCCAGGGTATGGCATAGTTACGATCCTTTTGTTCAATGGCAACAATGTGCTGCACTGCTGGCCGGAGCCACACTCGCTTCGCCAGCGCCTCCCAGTTGGGGCGTTCGGGTATGGAAGCTATGCGTTCATCGGTTGTCCATAGATACATAACAAACAAGTAGGCGTCAGCAACAGAAAATGCGTCTCCCAGTGCCCAAGTCTGGCCATCTAAGCGCTGTTCAATAATAGCAGTCGCCTTTGCCAGATTGTTTACACCCTGCGCATTAACGGCTATGCAGGCTTGTTCATCGTTACCTGCGTACACCACGGAGCGAAAAATTGAACGCACATAAGTATGAATGCTACTCGATAAAAAGTTCATCCATTCGTGGGCGCGGTATCGGCGCAGGTCTCCAGCCGGTGGTAATAGTTTACCTTCGGAAACCCGATCACCCACATAAGTCAGAATGGCTTGGGTTTCAGTCAGCGTTTGTTGGCCGATAGTTAAGGCAGGGACAGCACCATTGGGGTTGGTGCTGAGATAAGCTGGCGTTCGATTCTCCTGGCGGGGCAGGTGTACTATTCTCCGCTCATAGGCTAAGCCAGACTCTTCCAGGGCAATGTGTGCTGCCAGCGAACAGGCCCTGGGGAAGTAGTAAAGAACAAGAGCAGGTTCAACCGGCATAGGGTGCTCCGACGGGGCTTTCAGGGATATGTTGTGATCCATTGAATAGTATAAAGCTGATTTATACAAGAAGGTTTACGGCTTGCCTGCTGCTACTCAACCAGTCGCTATTCACCACTGGCCTCGCTCCCAGGGCGGTTACCATGATCTGGGGAAGCTAACCAGCAACTGTGCTATAAGCTCGGGACACACGTGGGTAACCACGACGACGGTGCCTTGTCTTAATCCGTGTTGGACCCCCACCAGGATTGACTGCGGCTAATCACGGATATTTTGCTTAATAAATGGTGTGCCCCAGAGGCCCAGGTACGGCCTCTAGTATGCGTATCGCAATACCTGGCCTGGTTGGATGGGTTTTTTTATTCAGGTAATCGAGCGGCACTCTGATTTCAACATGAGCATCGCTAATGGCGAGTTCTGTTATTCCAATGGCAGTCCATGCGGACCAGGGTTCGCTGAGATGTTCATCGCTAATGGCCATAAATGTTGCCATGTGATTCTGTAGGCCGACAGGATAAGTGTGCATTACATAATATTTGAATAATCAGCATTGACCTGTTTGAAAAGGCAGCCAACCGCTTTCCAGGCATTGTGGAATTCTTCGGAAATATGCGCAGGAATTTTACCCCGGTTATCTGAACCGATAACGCCAGAGCAAAACAGGAAACCGTTCGATTCAGTTGCGCTGGAGAAACGAAACTGGTCGTAGCTGAACTTTCCTTCGGCAGTGACGATAGTGTTTATAGACATAGGCCTTCTTTTGTTTGTTGAGTCAATGGGAAATAGACTATGCAGTCGTCGGCCCGTCAACTCGGTTAGATACTTTGCCGGAGATGCACCTTATTCAAATTGAGCTCAGGTGATTTCTAAACCGGAACTTTTTATCTAAAGTGCAACTACAAGTGAAACCGGGTACGAGGCACTAGGACCATACCGTTGCGGTACCCAGCATAATCTGCTTATTTGACGGTTGAGTGAGCTAATTCCGCCTGGCTAGTTTGCTCAGTCTCTTTCCTTGCCGGCTACCTTGGCCTGTTCTTCTTTTACGAATAGCAACATGACTGCGCCGATAATCATCAAGGAAGCCAGTGAAGCAAACCCGGCCCGCTGGGACTCAAACCAGGCGGTTGTTGTTGCCACCAGCAAGGGCGCCAGGAACGCAGTCAGGGTTCCAGACAGGGCAAACAAGCCAAAAAATTGAGTCGCCATCTCAGGGGGTGAAATTCTAGCCATTAAGGTTCTTGAAGAGGATAATCCGGTCACAAAAAACATGGCGAAAACCTGGTTGGTAACAAAGTAAAACTGTTCTGCAGTGGTTTGAAAATAGGGGAACTCCCAAACGGCTAGCTGACTGACGGGAATCACGTACAACAGCGTGTCCGGTTGGATGGAAACCAGCACCAGTAATATAATTGATGCTGCAATAATGGAAATTTTCAGGGTGCTCAAAGATCCAATATGATCGTCCAGCCTGCCGCCGACGAAAGCTCCAATCATCGCTGACAGGCTGGTGAAAAGCCCGAAGATGAGCAGGGTCGTCGTATCCCAGCCAAAAGTTCCAGACGCATAGACGCCGCCGAATGTCATCACGCCTACCATGCCGTCGATGAAAAACATTCTCGATAATAAATAAATACCGATATTCGAATAGTGCTTGAGTTGCTTGAGGGTGGTTATAACATCCTGAATGCCTTGTTTTGCAGCTTTGACAACCGGCATTCCAGAACTCTCTCCATCGGGCGTGAACAGGAGTAATGGCAAGGTGAAAATGAACATCCAGACGCCGGCTATTGGCCCTACAATCCGGTCATGCTCGTTCAGACTTTGATTGATACCGAACAGGGGTTCAGCAGGTAAGAAGGACCAGTTGATGGTTCCTGGCATTGAAAAAGCAAACAACACAAACAGCATCAACAGCAAACCACCGATGTTGCCAAGTGAAAATGCCAGTCCAGATATCAAGCCGACCTTATTGGTGGGCGCAATGCTGGGCAGCATGGCATTATGAAATACTTCTGATATTGCAAAGGCTATGCTGATTAGTAGTAGCAGCGCTAGGGTTGCATTAACGCTGAGTCCTCTGCTATCCGGTAGAACATACCACAGGAGGCAGGCTCCTATGACCATAATCATGACGGTACCCGTGACCCACGGTTTTCGCTTACCATTTTTGTCTGCAATCGCCCCCAGAAAAGGTGCTGTCAGCGCCAACACGAATCCAGCCATAGCGTTCATGTATCCAATTAAACTTTGGCCCTGTACTGGATCGCCCACCACGGTGTTACTGAAATAGGGGAAGAAGATATAGATGACCACCATGATGTAGTAAGGATCGCGACCACCCTGGCCGAAAGTCCAGCTCAGATACCCTAGAGGGCTGGCAGCTTTGGTGCCGGCGAGGGACAGGACATCACTACCAGTGGGGCTACTATTGTTTTTCATCGGATCATTCCAAAATAAGCATGCGCAGCTTATAACCAGGGTTTTTTTGTATTACGAAAATATTCAAAGCGAGATATTCTGCCCGTTAACCTTTGTGCCCACTGACTGTATCTAGGCAGATACTTATTAGCAAGGCTGGGGAATTTGTTCGGAACTGTTAACCAGATAGCTAGTTACTGCAGGGATATATCATCAGTTTGTAAAGGTGCTTGGGTATGCTCGAAGGTGTGAGCAGTGATGGTCCTGACAACGGGCTTTTTTTTGAGCGTTTCCAAAATAGCCGCTATCGGTTCCAACTGTTGCTATTGAATGAGACAATCTTCACCCATACTTGGTGTCGTGCCGAGTTTAAATGATTGTCCATCATCTGGTTTAGTATTCATGGGTAGCGAAAAACTCAATTCATCCGGGCGGCTATCGCCAGCAGAGCAGGAAGGAATATACCCGCTTCTGCCTTTTATACTGAACCCTGACAATATAGCTCGGTTCGAATCGGGTAAGGTCTTAATAGGAGACCGACGCGAATATCCTTTTCAGCAATCCTTTGTGATCTGTGAAACCATTGACGAAGTAGCCAGTGCGATCAGCAACATGGTCACCCAGGGCAGCGGACCCTGGCTTGCTGCAGTTAATGCGTTACGATTGCTGACTAACAAAAGTAACCAGGCTGTGCTCAGTAGTAAAAAGCGCCAGGTGCGTTTGCTCGATAATCTCAGTCAGGCCAGGGAGGTATTGGTCAGGACGCGTCCGACTAATACTGCCATGAAGCAACGATTGGATGACATCGTTCTTTTGGCCCAAGAGGCTTTGGTAAATAATGATGACGTTGATCTTGCGGTGGCTGGTGGTATTGAAACAATGCTCAGCAATATTTACGATGATTACGCCTTGCGTGCCAGGGCAATGGCGGATCAGATTGAGGACGGGGAGGGTATCCTCACCAACTGTTTTGGTGAAGCTGGCTTCATTTTATCGCTGGCTTTTGCAAAAAGGGATGGTAAAGACGTTACTGTGTTCAGTCCTGAAACGAGACCTTATTTCCAAGGCGCAAAATTAACTGCCCCTGCGATTCATGAGATGGGAATAAAGGTTAATCTGATTACTGACAACATGCCTGCCTATTTTATGGCAAAGCAAGAAATTCAAAAATACCTGACAGCAGCAGATCTTGTTACCCTTGATGGTCATGTCGTCAATAAAATCGGAACCTATCAAAATGCTATCGCTGCTAGGGCCCATGGCGTACCTTATTACGCTTTTGCCTGGGGCCGCGATAATTCGAAGAAGGTGCGTGAAGATATAGTTATTGAAGAAAGAGATCCGGCTGAGATTCGGATTGCGCTGGGCTCGGCTACCACTATTGAGGTTATCCGAGCACGCTATCCTGCTTTTGATATTACGCCTCCAGAATATGTTACTGGTATTGTTACCGTGAATGGAATTGTCAGTCCTTCTGAATTGGAAGACGCATCTAAATGGTAGTTAGCAAGAAGGAGTATTTATGCCTACCGCACTGATTGGGGGTACTGGAATCTATCGTTTGCCCGGTATCGAAGTTGAAGCCAGGACTATTAAAAACGAGTACGGTGAGGTCCAGATTTATGTCGGTCAGGGTGACCTTGAAGACGTATTCTTTCTAACCCGCCATGGACAAGATCACTCCAAGCCACCGCATCAGATAAATTATCGGGCTAATATCAAGGCAATTAAAGATCTGGGTGTTCAGCGTATTGTATCGACCTACGCGGTTGGATCGATCTCGACTGCCTATCCCGTATCTGAACTTGCAGTTCTGAGAGACTTTCTTGATTTTACCCATGGTAGGGATTTCACCTTCTTTGACCAGATAGACAAAAGCGTTGGACATGTCGAAATGAGTCAGCCGTTTTGCTCGGTATTAAGTGAAGCGCTGTTGGAACTGGGTCCAAAGCATGACCTGAAAGTTCACGATGGGGCCGTTTATGTAGCTACTAATGGCCCTCGATTTGAGTCGCCCGCGGAAATCAAGATGTATCGGCAGTTAGGTGGCCATGTCGTCGGGATGACCTGTTGTCCAGAGGTCTATCTGGCGGCAGAGCTTGGCATGAGTTTCGCTGCAGTTGCATTGCCGATCAATCTTGCGGCAGGTCTGGAAGAAAAGATAAATATCGTTGCCGGCAACATCGGCGAAGTGAGGTCTAATATGGTGAATCTGATGCTGGATGTTCTTCGCCAGACAACCGATAGCCAATGCGTACCACCGATTTTGTTGTGATCCAGTAACCTCTGTTCTGCAGAGCCACCTAAACCGACTAGTGAGATACAACCCATGACGAAACAAAAAGTATTACCAGAACATGGTATGGGTACCATCGTTAACCATGTTGGCGAAGGTAGTCATGATAAGCACGCTCATCTCATGCCCATTTACCAGACTTCAACGTTTGGCTTTGATTCTGTGCAGGAGGCAGGTGAAGTTTTTGCGGGTAAAAAAAAGGGCTACGCCTACACGCGAACCCACAATCCGAATATGGATCATCTGGCTAATAAAATCGCTTATATGGAAGGGTTCGACCTGATTCGATCAAATCCTGATACTGAGGTTTCGGACCTTGTTTTAGGCAAGGTAACTTCTTCAGGTATGGCTGCGACCTCGGCTGCGGTGCTGGCAAAAATAGGTCATGGTGATAAAGCGATTGTCCAGCGCGGCTTGTACGGAAACAGTTTTAAGTGGTGGTATGAGTTGGCACCGCGGCTTGGGATAGAAGTCATCTGGTTCTCTGATGTTGGTCCGCAAAACCTGGCAGAGGTGATTTCTAAAAATACCGATGCAAAACTGATATTTCTTGAAACACCGTCAAACCCGAATATTGAAATAATCGACTTGACCCATCTGGTGGCGGCCGCACATGCCCATAATATATGGGTCATGGTTGACAACACGTTTGCGACTCCTTACCACCAGCGGCCTTTAACTTTTGGTTGCGATGTCGTACTTCACTCTACTTCAAAGTATATCAGCGGCCATGGCCAGGTAATCGGTGGTGCAATAGTCAGCACCCATTTGGATTACATGGCAGCGGGTGGTAGCGGCGTTGGCCTTACCTACAAAATGCTGGGAGTGGCGCCAAGCCCTACCGACACCTCCTTAATAAACGTCGGATTAAAAACTTTTGAACTGAGGATGCAAAAGCATGCAGAAAATGCATTGGCAGTGGCTAGTTGGCTGCAGGAACAACCTCAGATCGAAGCAGTGTTTTATCCTGGCCTACCTGATAACCGTTACCATGAGCTTGCCAAGAAGCAGATGGTGAATGGGTTTGGAGGGATGGTGTCATTTAAGATCAAGGGAGGCGTAGAAAACAGTATGACTTTTACCAATGCGGTGACCATCCCTACGCTGGCAGTGAGTCTTGGTAATGTGGATAGCTTGATCCAACATCCTGCCAGTATGACTCATAGTGCTACCCCCAAAGAAGAAAGGGAAAAAGCTGGAATCGCAGATAATATTGTACGTCTGTCAGTTGGCATCGAGAATATAGAGGATCTGATTGCTGACCTCGACCAGGCTATGCAGGCGGTACGCTAGACAGTTGCGGGTGAACTGTAGGCTACGGCTGGCGTTTTTGACATGAAATTTTAGGAAATTTGAGACTTTTAGTATGGATCAGCCAACTGCAAAGATGTTGAAGTTTTGGGATTTGATGAGTATCTCGTTAGGTCAGATCATTGGTACGGGAGTTGTTGTTTTGACCGGGATCAGTATCAGTATGACCGGTCACGGTGCCCCCTGGGCATTTTTACTTGCCCTGGGCATCGTCGTTATTCCTACTATCTGTATCGCAGCCTTGGGTTCGGCCATTCCCAGTACTGGTGGCAACTACACCTATGTGAGGGATCTGTTAGGTAGTAAAACGTCTTTTTTCTACTTGGCTTTACTGGTTGCGGGACAGATGATTCTGTCCAGTTTTGCAATTGGGTTCGCCGAATACGGTGAAGCATTAATGCCGGGATTGAATATGAGCCTGGTCGCAGCCACCATAATGATTCTCTGCTTTATCGCTAATTTGCTTGGCATTAAAACAGCTGCACGATTTCAAAGCGTGATGGTTTTAGGACTGCTTGGAGCATTGATGCTCTATATCGTAATTGGGCTGGCCCATGTTCGGGATTATTCGCCTTATACCCAAATGCCGATGGTCATGCCAAACGGATTTGGCGGGTTTTTTGCTGCTGCATTTCTGTTACGCCTGAGTTTAATTGGTTCAGAATTCATATCGGAATTTGGGGATGAAATGGAAAATCCAGGCAAGATGATTCCCCTGATAATGGGCCTCTCGCTATTTATTGTCAGTTTTCTGTATATTCTGATTGCCATAGTTGCCACCGGCGTGCTGCCGCTTGAGCAGATCGCGGGTAAGAACCTGGCAGCAACGGCGAAGATTATCTTTTCTCCTGGCGTTTATGTTGCGTTCATTGCCGGCGGCATCATGATCTCGCTGGTCACATCACTCAATGCTATTTTTGCCTGGTGTACTCGAGGCCTGTATATGGCCACGGAAGATGGCTGGCTTCCCTCTGGATTCGCTGCTGTTAATCGATTCGGCACACCTTATATTTTTCTTACAGTATTTCTGGTTGTTGGTATCCTGCCGATCCTGACCGGGATGACCCTGACCTACGTCACCATTCTTGGCAATGCAGTCGGAGCAATTTTTGGACTTTTCCCAGTGTTTGCTCTTTATAACCTGGCCAAACGCAATCCCGAAGCCTACCGCAATGCCCCGTTTAGATTGCCGGTGCCGCTCACTAAGCTTCTACCGCTTATCGCAGTGCTCATTTACGGTTATGGCATCTATTCTTCGTGGGATTTTATTGGTAATACGGGTTGGTTACTATTACTGGGGTATAGTCTTCTGGTGGGGGTGTATATCTATTTACGAGAACCCTACCGGGTGGCTCAACGGGTATCGTATGAAGGCAAGTGAAAAACCCAGAAACTGGGTTTTCACTGATTAAGCTGGCGCAATTAAGGTCTGTAGGCTAGTAGTGTCCTGGTTGCGATAGGGATCATCGAAACTCGCCCGGAGCGGCTCGCCTATGCTCCTTTCCTGGGCATGAATTTTAGAATCTTTTCGATGACGGTTTCGTGTTTGTAGTCAATGAATTCGCCGGCATCAAAATACATGCCGTGTTCCGAGCAGGCCTCATAGCCGATATGTGGCTGCTCGTTATCTTTAATATGAACCATTTTGTCACCGCAGCGAGGACAATCGATTTCAGTGATTTTGTTATTAGCCTTGCCAGTTTTGACGTCGCCAGAATCAAGGAAGTCGGACATCCATTTACCTTTTAATCTTTCCGCTTCTCCAGTGTCAAACCACATTCCTTTGCATTGGACACACCTGTCAATGGTCATATTCCGTCCATAAGTTGCTTCTTCCATTACGCCTTCACACTTTGGGCACTGCATATTTTTATCCTTAATGATGCTGTTCTAACTGGCTATTTTATTGTTTTGATAAACCGGCAGTATACCTCTACCTGAGGTGATTGTGCAGCAGTGAATGAAGGTGCCGGGAAATAAATTCCAGTTCGCTACCGAGGTTCTGCATGCGATTGTCTCAACGCTGTAAAAGCCATCAGGACCGTTCAGTTGTTCGAGGCGTTATGGTGCCGGATTGTTGACGTGTTTGGCCCGGTCAGGTTGTTGTCAGTTTGGAGTCAATATAGTCGGGTTTATTCTATTTGATTCCAGATACGGCTTGTTTTGGCGACTGTTAAGTAGTCAATATTGATGGCAACGAGCAATGATAAGTCGTTGGTATCAGTAGTATCGTGTTATCTCCTGGGAGTATTCCCAGGCTCAGGGCTTGGTTGGTTATAGAACGGGTATGGTTAAGGCTGTTGCGCCAATAGTGCCTCGGTTTGCTTTAGGTCTGTGCGCAGTGAATGTGCGCCACGAAAATAGTGTATTGACGCCCATAGATTTGCAAGTACCGCAATGCATAGGGCATAGCGCAATGAATCTATGGCGAATTGGGGTGCAAAAAAATCACTGACAATACCAACAAAATAGGGCCCCAGACCCATCCCGATGATATTGAGCATGAACAATAAAATAGCAGAAGCAACCGCTCGCATTCTCAGTGTGACCAGGGCCTGAGTCATGGCGAAAGAAGGTCCAAGATACATACCACCTAGAATGGATACGACAAATAAGGATGGGATCACCGCCCAGAGACCATCATAGAGATAGGCTATCAGTTGGAAAGGAACCATGACCAGAGTGGATATGCCGCACACCCATAAATACCACCGGCGGTCACCGGTTCGATCCGAGAGTTTGTCTCCCAGGTATCCGCCAGCAAAGGTTCCGATCGCACCAATGCCAGAGATAATGGCTAACCAGCTACCGACTTCGGTAATGGGCATTTCGTGGCTTCTGATTAAAAAAGGCGCGTTCCAGGTGCCAGCGCCGTAGCCCACAAAAGCATGTAGTCCGGCTGCAAAGCCAATATGGCGGAATGAGGGTTTGGTCCATAGGAACTTGAAGACCGCTTTCATGGCCGGTGGAGGACTGTCGTCTTGCTTGATTGCCCGGCTTTCTGAGAGCCCCCTGGGTGGCTCCTTTAGTGTTCCAAGGATTAGCATAGCGATGAGAACGCCGGGCACTCCGACCAGGTAAAAAGTCATCCGCCAGCCGAGTTCCTCGGCACCCCAACCACCGACGAAATTGCCAACCATCGATCCAAATGGAATTCCAAGGGCATAAATAGATAAGGCCGTGGCCCGTGACTCGATCGGGAAATAATCTGATATAAGGGAGTGTGAAGGAGGACTGGCACCTGCCTCGCCGATGCCAACACCGATTCTTGTCATCAGTAGTGTTATGAAGTTAGATGCCATGCCGCAGAGGGCGGTCATTACACTCCAGATTATCATAGAGATAGCCAGTACTTTTACCCGGCTCCATCTGTCAGCTAAAGCTGCAATGGGAATGCCCAGAGTCGCATAAAAAAGCGCAAAAGCAAGGCCCCCCAAGAGCCCGAGTTCGGAGTCGGATAAAGCCAGGTCATGTTTGATGGGCTCTAGCAGGATAGCCAGAATTGAACGATCAACAAAGTTAACCACATAACCAACGAATAGGATTCCAAGGGCATAATTTCTGTAACGAGGTGGAAATAGTGCTGAAGTGGTCGTGTTGCTCATTAGGCTATATAAATCGCTATACTCTACCAGTCACTCTAGCACAGCGATCTGGATATAAGCGCATATGGGTAAGATAAATCGAATAGTTTTCAGCTGCCGACTTTTTGTGCTCAGGCTGGAATATTGAGACAGCCTCTTGCTGGGCTAAAACGGCAACTCTGACGTCGGACCAGGCTGGCCGAGAGGGAGAAGCAGCGCTCAATTCGACTATTTTCGCCTATTTCGGCTATTTCGGCTATTTCGGCCATGGCCTCTTGATTGGCCAAGGGCAGACAAAAGGCCTCTTGATTGGCCAAGACCGGACAAAAAGAAATTGAGCTGGTCGCGAAGCCATCGGGAGTGAGACGTTAGAGCTAGTTTCTTGGCAGTTAATTTCCCTGGCTTAATCAGCATTGATCGACTGCCTGACATAGGCTGGCCGTTATCCAGGTTACTTCCTGTTACTTGCCCTCCGGGTGGGAGTTGCCAGGTTCGGTATCAGCTTCAGGATTAATTATCTGCAGCCTGGTCCCTCACTTTTTGTCCGATTTCCTTGATTCTGTCAAATTCGGCGCGCCTTTTTTTGATTTCAGCCTGGGGTATTGTTTCGATATTCTGAAAGTCCAATTTCCAGTCTGAACTGGTGGTCCAGCGCTGTGGCGACTGGATGGTGGTGCGAGGTGCGGGTGCTGTTTCTAATGCCTTGAAGGCTAATTCTAGTGTCGCCGTTTGGGATTCGCGATCATTCGGCTTGCCTGCCGAGTTACCCAGCGGGAAATCGCTGAATACGAATCGCGGCACCCCACAATGTTCAACAATATCCTTGGCGCTGCCCAGAATCACTGTTGGAATACCATGTGACTCTAGATATCTGGCTGTCAGACTCACGGTCTGGTGGCAAACAGGTCAGTTAGCGGTAAGAATGGCGAGATCGATTTCATCTTCAATTACCATGGTCAAGAGATCAGCACAATCCTGCTTGATCGTGGTGACCTGACTTCTATTTGTTGGTGTGCCATAAAAACGCGGTGCAATTTCTTTGATGCGACCTTGCGTTACTGCAGCCCTTAGGGCGTGAAGCGGGAAAAAAGAATTAAGGTCGCCGGCTGTGGAGTGTTTTCGATCATAACCCAGGTGCGAAATACCGAGGACTTCTGGCTCATTTGTGAGCCTGCTATAGACTTTGTAGAATTTTGCAGCAGCATTATAAGTTGCCCCTGGGCCTTGATCGCCAGCACCTGCCTTAAACGGAGCCGCTGTTGTGATCAGGCCAACGCGAGCCTGATCGAGATTCAGATTTAAAGGCGTAAAGGGGACATCAGCGTACTGTGCCCAGCGGTAGGGATTTGCGTAACCCAGGGCGAGATAATAGTCACGTAATCTCTGCATGTAAGGTACTGGGATATCGTGCTCTTCGGAAAAGCCCAATGGCTGGAGGGTTGTATCGGTCTGACTGTTCATGGTTTCCTCGCTGATTTTGATCTGCAAGCAGGCAAGTATTTTTTGCTGCCGGCGCGTGCCATATGGCTGCAGAATCGATCCTTAAGGATGAGACGTGCTAGCCCTGCATGGGCAAGTTAAGTGAGCTGTTAATATAGTAATTCAAATATCAGGGATAATCATGGTAATTTAACTGGGTACGCTGGGTTGAATAGCGTTTGAGGTGAGAGAGCAGGGCTTCTAAAATTATTGAGAAGGTTTTATGACATCTTTCCAGATTTACGGTGACTTTAACTGTCCATTTTGTTACGCGCTCGAGGAGCGTTTGCGTTTGTATGAGGGCAGTTACGACATTAAGTGGCGACCCATTCAACATGTGCCCAATGAGATGAACCTGCAAAGTGTGGAAGACATGGCGCAGATGGCGTCCGAGGTATACACGGTTCGGCACCGGGCTCCTGAAGTCTCGATTGCCATGCCGCAACTGCGTCCGAATTCTGCTGTGGCGAATATGATCTTGATGGCCCTTGAAGCCAAGAATTATTCGCTAGCACAGAAATTCAGGTCGCGTGTCTTTGAAGCGCTCTGGATGGAAGGGCTCGACATTTCCGATCAGGAGGTGGTGGCAAAACTGTTGTTAGAACAGGGCCTTGAGATGCCGGAGTTCGGATTAGATGGCAAAACAGAACTGGTAGAAATTCAGCAGCAGTGGCAGGCAGCGGATCCCGACAGGAGAATTCCAATTCTGACTGCTTCTGATGGTCGTACGCTGATTGGGTTAAGCTCGCCAAGAGACATCGATTGTTTTCTGGAAGGTCGTGAGTCCGCCGGAGAACCCAGTGGAGTTTGTGAGTTTGTACCCCTGCCCGTGATTTTGGTTATAGGTCATCCCTCCTCAATGTGGCACCTTATTGATGGCCTGCAATCAAAAGTAGATTTACTGGTAGCGGGAGACTGTACATGGGCTTTGAAGTTGGTAGAAGATGGCCTCAAGCCCGATCTATTGCTGCTGTCTTCGACACAGGATAATGAAGCTTTGCGTAACTGCGCTGCACTGCAGCAGGCTTCCCTGACGGCAGATGTGCCGATTATGATTGTTGACCAGAGTTCTGATCCAGAGCGTGAATTGCAGTTTTTACAAATGGGTGCGTCTGTTTATTTTCAAGCCGGTGCTGACCCTAACCTGTTCCATGCTCGCATGCAGGTCCACCTGGTCAACAAGACTCGCAGGGATTATCTTCAGCAGACTGTGCGCCTTGATCCATTAACCCGGATTCCTAACCGACGAGAACTGGAGCGGGTCCTTGAAGTTGAGTGGCGTCGTGGTGTGTATTCTAAATTTCCCTTAACCGTGGCGTTGTTCGATGTAGACCATTTCAAAAACTATAATGATACCTATGGGCATCAGGCTGGGGACAACTGTCTGATTCAATTAACGACTGCACTTCGAGGAGCCCTTCGGCGCGAATCAGATTTTGTGGCTCGCTATGGTGGTGAAGAGTTTGTATTAGTGCTTCCCGACTGTACAGAGATAGGAGGGCAGGAAATAGCTGAATCCTGTAGAAGGGCAGTACAGATGCTCGATATTCCGCATAGTAGTTCGCCTACGGCTGCTTTTGTGACGGTTAGTGTAGGCCTGACCACGATCATTCCGACGCTGGCGACGAATTTACGATCGGTCCTCAATGCCGCCGATAAGGCGCTCTATCAATCTAAATCAGCGGGAAGGAACTGTATTCAATGGCTTGGTGTTGAGCAAGCCAATTCAGTTGATGAAAGTGTCGATGTGAGCTAGCCATCCCATTATCTGCACTCTTGAATTGGCAGCGATTCGCAGGTCCGTACTGCTGAAGTACAACTTGTCTATAGTCCCAGGCGGTGGCTCAGTGAATACAATCGTATATTTCAGCTGAAGTCATTGCGCCGCCCTGCCCAGGTCAAGCCTACCGATCAGCCGTAGTTTGCTTGTTTTGTTATTCGCTGGCGCCGGAACCAAGAATTTGCTGGGGTGTCATGATGACGCCTTTGCTGATTACCCTCGATATTGATTTTGTGTTGTTGATATCTTCAATAGGATCCTGCTCGAGTAAAACCAGGTCAGCTACCATGCCAGGAGTGATTTGTCCCATCTTGTTTTCAATAGAAAAATATCGTGCAGGTTCGATAGTTGCTGCACTGATGGCTTGGAGTGGTGTAAGGCCAGCTCGGACTAACATGTCAAGTTCAGAATGCAAAGAATAGCCTGGTACAGAAAGGCGTATCGGTGTATCCGTGCCAGCGCCTATGGGCACAGCCTGCTGATTCATCTTTCCCGTCAGGAACAGACTCCATTCAGCAAAAACGGTATTACCGGGTCCTTGCTTGGCTAGAGAGGCTGAGCTAGTTTGCCATCGCTCTCGGATACCATTGGGAATCCTGCTGAGAGCTTCAGACCAATCGGCTCGCTCGAAAGGTGGAAATTTGTTCATTGCATTGAGTCGGAGAGTCGGTACCTGCAGGGTCTTTGTCAGCTTATCCAGGACCTGGGTGCAGCGCTCGTTATCATAAGCAGCGATTGCTGGTAAACGTTGTGCGCTGTGCAATGCAGATCTGACTTCAAAACCAGGAAGACCAGACGGATTCTTGAGGAACTCCAGCCGGTCAGTATGAAGCTGCTCTGCATTGGTTGCGCAATCGAGTTCAATATTACGCAGATGCTCGATGGAGTCGACCTCCGGGCCTGCAATCGAAGCAACCATTGATAGCGGTACATGGGAATCGATCGGCATGTCTAGAGATCGTGCCACTGTCACCATTTCATGGAAGATCTCTTTTGAAACCAATTCGTAAATCTTGATGAAACTGGCGCCTGCCTGTTTGAGCGATTCAATATTGGTTCTTGTCTGCTCCTTTGAGGCATTTGCTATACCAATTTCGGGTCTCGATTTGCCGTCGTAAACGACATCAGATCCATCGAGGAGGGGGCCGGCAAAAAATACCCTGGGGGCGATTGCGCCTGGTTGTTGCATCTTTTCGACGACTGGGAGGATGTTGTGAAGTAAGCCACCAGTATCGCGCACGCTGGTGATGCCGTAGGACAGAAACAGCCGTGGCATGGTCGCCGTCAGTTCTGTTTCATAGGTGAGGTGAACGTGAAAATCCCACAGCCCAGGTATAAGGAATTGGCCGCTCCCGTCGATGATCTCATGGTTAGTCGGTAGCTCTATTGCTGGGCCTGCATAGGTGATTTCGTCTTCTGAAAACACCACCGTCTGGTGGTTCTTTACCCCGTTGACTGCGTCTATGGTGGTTACATTGGTAATGGCGGTGCCCAGTGGAGGTGTCGGACCAGGCATGTCGCAGGAAGTTATAGCAATGATCAATAACAGGATTAAACTTCTCATAGGCAGATTTAATTTTTATGATGATCTGCGACTATATCTGTAAGGCGATAGGAATCACACCCAAAAATCAACTGGGTCAGGGTTGCTGGCGAGTCCGGCAAGCCGGCTGGCAGCCTAGTGAATCGGTCTTAGAGGTTACGGTTTCGCTTGCCCCTGGAGTCTGAGTGCCACAGGGCCTAGAGTTCCCGCCAGAGTTTGAAGCCGAGGTCTGAATGAAGCTGTTGTAAATCAGCCTGGCTTCAATCACAGTTCAGGTACAGAACGCTCGGAAATGAACATTCAAAGGCTATGAAGCAGCTCTCCTTAATCAGTTCCATCACGTTAAATCCTTCCAGGCTGCTGCCAGCATCGATGATTCGCAGGGCGGTGATGGTGGCCCTGTTTTTATGTGTCCCTATGGCGGTGTTTGCAGAGGTTTACGATCTTGGAGGAATGTATACCTACCATTATCGTGATGGGCGTTATGCAAATTGGGGTGACTTCGCAAGGCGGGGTGCCCAGCTTGCCATCGAGGATATTAATGATTCTGACATGCTAGGCGATGATGTTCTCAGAATGCTCCCCGAAAATATTATCGATTATCATTGCTGGCCGGATGATGCTGCTTTAATGGCCGAAACCTTAATGAAGAAAAATATTATTGCATTAACGGGTGCGGACTGCAGTGGGCCAGCCGTTGAGATAGCCGGGATGGCAGAAAAATATCAAGTTCCAGTGATTTCCTATGGTGCTAACGCCTCTACGCTGTCTTCACCTGAGCGATTCCCCTGGTTTGTCAGGGTGGTTAACCCGAGCGAATCAAATGAAGGTTATTTGATCGACCTGGCCGCTTATTTTGGGGTAAAGGAAATTGCATATTTTTTTACCACTGATGCCTGGGGGCTTGGTGCCAGTAAAGTGGTGCATAGGTACGCTGAACGTCATGGAATAAAAATTCTTAAAGAATATAGCTTCGCGCGAGATACTAGTCAGCAAGCCTTGCTGGGCTACATGAGCGAGGTAAATGACCTAGGAATAAAGCACATTGTGATAACCACCCCTACCCCTGATACGGTAAGGCTGTTTAGGGCCTTACATACCCATGGTCTTAATAAATTAGGTTATAGTTTTTACGCTGCAGAAATGATTCTCTCCGATGAAAGTCCGGAAGCTGTCTATGGGAGCCTGGGATATTTTGCTCCTGCTGCGATGCTTCCCGCTTCCAAAAAGCTGACGCTTTTCAGACAGTCTCTCGAAGACCGGCTGGATCAGCCAATTGATCCCGACTCAAGTACTTTCATAACCAGTGCTCTGAGTTACGACCATATTATGGCTATCGCTTATTCGATCACAGCCATTAAGCGTGATGGTAAGGTAGTCAATCGTCAGAATCTGATGGGCTATTTGCGGGCTATGGATTTTGCTGGCATTACTGGTCGGGTTTCGCTTGCCGCAGGTAGCAATGATCGGGCTAATATGCCGATTCAGATATTCAATAATCACGGCTATAAGGCTGACCAGGAAACCGTTAAATTTGTATCCATCGGTTTTGTTGATACTGAAACGGGAATGCTGGTGATAAATGAAGATGCCATCGTCTGGCCAGGGAGCCTGAAGCAGGAATAGAGCGGCAGAACAGGTCTGGTTGGCTTTGCTGGGGTCATCTTTGGCACAGCTTAGACCCGGCACAGAGGTCGGCATTCGAGGATCGCTTTTTGGGTGTCGGCTAAAGACATCCACTTCTGATAGAAGTAGGCGTGACAGTTGGGCTTGAAATGCATAGGCATACCAGCAGAGATGAGCGTGCAAAAGCGTATCAGCAGAGATTGGTATGAAAAGGAGAGGAAACGATGGATTATGAAGTTATCTCGGCAGACTGTCATATCGATCTGATTTGGCTGCCTGAGGATTTGTTTACCGCAGAGGCGAGCCGAAAACTGGCAGGTCGTATGCCGTACGTTGAGGAAAGCGAAAAAGGCCCTTTGTGGGTCAGTAAAAAAGGCGCCGTATTTGGTCTGCAGAATGGGATGGGCTCTGCTGGTCGAGAATATATTCCAGGGCAGATTCACCGATCTGATGCTATGGCGGCAACCGGTCTTTACGAGGATGGAAAGAAAGGTATCCGCCGCCTGACTGTCCCTGAGCTTCGAATACAGGACCAAGACCGGGATGGTGTTCAGGCAGAAGTCCTATACGGCATTTTAGGCGCGGCGCAGCGTCTCAAGGATGATCAGGCTGCTACTGAAGTAATGCGAATATACAATGAGTGGTTAGGAGACTTCTGCGCCAGTTATCCTGAACGATTTGCCGGTCTCGCCTGTATTCCTAATCATGATATCGATGCGGCAGTGGAGGAAATCCATCGAGTCGCAAAAAGAGGCCAGGTTCGCGGCGTTGAAATCTCAAACACCTTGGATATGAAGCCGGTATTTGATCCCTCATGGACGACACTCTGGCAAGCCCTTGATGAAGTCAATTTGCCCGTTCACTTTCATACTATCGGTGGTCGGCCACCCAATTTTGAAGCCATGCTACCGCTGCAAAGAAGGCAGTCCTTTGCGGTTTTTATCACCGGCTTTCAGTTGCAGATGTCGCGTATAGTGATGGAGCTTATCTATGGAGGAGTGCTTGAGGCGTATTCCAATATCAATGTTGTGATCGGCGAAAGTGGTATTGGCTGGATTCCTTATATACTCGAGCACATGGATTTGGAATGGGAGGATCAGTTTAAAGACCTGACGTTGACCATGAAACCGTCCGAATATTGGCAGCGGCAGTGCAAGGCAACCTACCAGAGTGACAAGGTTGGTATCAAATTATTAGCTGAATTGGGCGAAGACAATATTATGTGGGGGTCGGATTTTCCGCATCCGGACGGTATTTGGCCTGATTCACAGGAATTCATAGCACGTGAACTGGGTCATTTGCCGGCCATCCAGAAAAAGAAAATTATCTGTGATAATGCGGCGCGTCTTTATGGTTTTGTCTAGTTGCATTGGTTGCGACTAAAAAAAGCGGGCTGATGCTCAACTCGCCTGTTTAAGGTTAATGAAAGACACGCGGTCAGGAGCATTGCTAAAAATGCCGTCCAGTTGGACCTGGATTCTGTATCCTGGGCTTCAGGGTACTTGACAACAAGTACCAGAGAAGCTCGAGGTTGATGAGATCTTCGTTTTGCAGAAAGGCCTGGTCTGCATGGGGGTCAGAGAAGACCTCGAGAAAGCCCTGAAACCCAGGTATAACCCGTCTTGCATTACCGAATATTGAGCCTTCAACGGTTATTCTAAGTCGTTCGCCACTACGACTGCTGGCCTCTAATGTAGTCAGGTATTGGTGAGGTTCACGGTTTATTAGGGTGATTAACAAGGCAGTTGTTGCGGCTGCATCGTTAAAGGAATAATGCAGTCCAGCTGCGATATCATCCTGACCAAGGGCAGGACCAGCGGGGCCTCTGGCATCGTATAGGTGTTCTGCTATGAGGCCAAGGTCGCTTCTGCTGCCGGCGATTCCGACAAAGGTTTTCTCGAAGCCTAGGGTCGCTGCGTGATATTGCTTTCCCAGGCCGCTGCGGGTGATCGCCTCGGCCTTAAAAGCCCTGTCTCCAATATGGATACGCAGGGTTTGTTTAATGTTACGGTGCTGGTCTGGATAGGTGATGTGTAGTGGTAGAGAAATCGCTAAAAGGTTTATTGAAAGGGGGTTTCTTTATGAACCAGGGATATAACCAAGTCGGCATGGTGGAATGCTGGACGACTTAAGGGGTTACTTTGCAAGAATCAACTAATGACCGGCTGGTGCCTTTTTCCAGTAAACTTGCTTTTGGTATAGGCCAGTTCGCGGAAGGGCTTAAAAATACAGGTTTCGGTCTGTTTATCCTATTCTACTACAATCAAGTGCTTGGCCTTTCAGGTACTATGGCCGGAGGAGCGCTCTTCATTGCGTTGATGTTCGATGCGATTACTGACCCGCTGGCAGGGTCATTGTCAGACAATTTCAGGTCGAAGTATGGTCGCCGGCATCCCTTCATGTATGCCTCTGCTGTACCGCTGGCGCTGGCATTCTACGGACTCTTTTCTCCACCGGAGGGCATGGGTGAATGGGGTCTGTTTGCCTGGCTCTCCATATTCGCAGTGCTCACTCGTGGTGCGATGACGCTCTACCATGTGCCCCACCTGGCCTTGGGTGCGGAATTGACCGAGAACTACCAGGAGCGGACTCGGATTGTAGCGTTTCGGCAGTTTTTCGGTACTGCAGGTGGCGCTATGGCAGCCATAATCGGCCTGGGTTACTTTTTTGCTGACGATCATGGCGGCAGACTGGCCGTGGAAAATTATTCACCTTATGCCCTGGTCCTGGGAGTCATGATGGTCATTACGATTTGGTGGTCGGCCTGGGGTACTCAGAAAGAAATCCCCCATCTCTCTCAACCCACTGTGAGACCCAGGCAAAGCCCTCTAGTGCAGATGGTCAGCGATGCCAAGGAGGCTTTCAGTAATCACTCGTTTCGATGGCTATTCTTTGGTGTGCTAATTGTTTTTATCATGGCCGGCGTCAATGGAGCCCTAGACTTATACATGCTGCAATATTTCTGGGAACTCTCAGGTGAGCAGATGTTGTCTCTCCAGATTGCATCGATAGTGGGATTGTTGTTGGGGGTATTTCTTGCGGCACCTTTGCACAGACTTACCAGTAAACGATTTGGTGTCCTGCTAGGGACAGGCGTCTGGGCGGTTTTTCAGCTGATCCCAGTGGTATGCAGGTTGCTTGATTGGTTTCCTGAAAATGGTACTGCTGTATTGACCTATACATTAGTGGTAATGAAGTTTTTCCAGGGGCTTATTCTTCAACAGGCGTTTATTTCCTTTGGTTCGATGATGGCTGATATTACGGACGAGCATGAATATCAATCCGGGGTCAGGCAGGAAGGTATCTTTTTTGGCGCTATCGCCTTTTCCAGTAAAGCGACATCGGGTTTTGGAAATTTCGTCGGTGGTATCGGTCTGGACATTATTAGCTGGCCAAGAGGTGCTGATATTAAAACTGCAAACGATATACCTGCAGACACGCTGGTTAATCTTGGGTTGCTATATGGACCGGTTGTAGCTGCTTTTGCGGTGATATCTCTATGGTGCTACTCACATTACAGGTTAACGCGACAACGTCACGAGGAAATTCTCAGGCAACTGCGTCTCAGGCGGGAGCGTGGCAGCGATACCTGAAGCCGGCCTTACAGGGGTATTGCCGGCGCCTGCCGGTATGGGTTGTTGCTTCGGTCATTTGCTGGCGGTTCCGAAAAAAGAATTGGAAATAGGCGGGCACGATCACTCTGAGCATAGGGTGGTCAATGATAAAGGGCTGTCGGTAAGTGAAGGCGATTAAAGCAACGGATTTTGTTTCATCATAATAAATTCCCAAGGGGAAATTTCCCCTCCGCGTGGCAGTAAAATTTCGATGAGGGCCGGCTTGTCCTCGCGTAGTGCTTTTTCCAGGATCGGTTTCAGTGTCTCTGGACTGTTACAGCGATAGCCTGCGGCACCGAAGGATTCTGCAAGTTTGACGAAATCTGGATTGTCGAAATCTGCACCGATGAGCCGGCCTGCATAGGCATTAGTCTGATCTCTACGGATATTAGCAAAACCCTGATTGTTGAAGACCAGGGTAATAACACCTATGTCATAAGCGACAGCCGTGGCCAGTTCCTGAATGCCAAACATTAAACCGCCATCACCGGTAACGGACACGACAGCTTTGTCGGGGCAGGCAACTTTTACGCCCAGGGAAGTTTGGAATCCGAATCCGAGCGTTCCCTGGAAAGCTTCTGTGACATAGGTTCTTGGTTCATAAATGGGAAAGCCATAGTAGGAAGTGAATCCCATTTGAGATAGTTCTGGAACAAAAAAACCATCCCGTGGAAGGACTTCACGAATCACATCCAGGTAAGCCATCTGGGGTTGAATCTTTTCTATGGCCTGACGTGCTTTTGCCTTAGCAGTTGCAATTGAGGCTCTGCGTCCCGAGTTGGGTTTGACCTTATTGGCCATGGCATTGTACAAAGCGGTACAGGCAGTTGCAGCGTCGCCCAGCACGGGAAAGTCCGGGACCAGTCTTTCCATTTCGTTCGCATCTATATCGATGCGGATTAATGTAGGGCCATCTTGGGGCGATTTTTCGTAAAGGTCCATGCTGCGCCAACGCATATAGATCATCTCCAGCCTTGAGCCGATACCGACCAGCACATCGACTTCATCAAACAGTGCTCGTGCAGCGACGGAAGAAATTCCCAGTTCATGGTCTTCGGAAATGACGCCTCGGCCACTTCGAAGAGCCGTCACTGGAGCCTGGAGCAGGTCTGCCAACGCCATGACCTCCTCACTGGCGTGTTGGGCACCTGCGCCACACATGATTAATGGATTCTTGGCTTTAGCAAGCACGCTTGCGGCCTGGCTGATCTCGTCTTCATTTAATCCTGGTTTGTCGATCAACTCATTACCTGGTTGGATAACGATATCATCATGAATCTGAGCCATGGTGTCCCAGCACATTTCTACTGAAACCGGGCCAGGCCGGTTACTCAGCATTTCCTGGAATGATCTGTTGACGGTCGAGCTTGTTTCAGTCGGATCGCTGATATGGTAAGCATCTTTGATTATGGTTCGCAGTGTTCCTGCTTGATCCTTTAGTTCGTGTAGATGACCTCGTCCCTGGCCAAGGTAGTTAGAAGGTACCTGCCCGGTCAGGCAAAGTACGGGTGCAGTAGCGCCCATGGCTGTGCATAGCGCTGCAGTTGTGTTAAGTACCCCGGGACCAGGCACGACCGCAAATGCGCCGGGGTTGCCTGTTGCCTTGGCATAACCAAAAGCCATATAGGCGGCGCCCTGCTCGTGTTTTGAGACCACTGTTTCCATATTCAGGCGGTACATTGCATCAAACAGGGGATAGATCTGAGCTCCGGGGATACCGAAGATTGTTTTGATGCCGTTAGCCTGTGCTGAGCGAATCATAGCTTCGCCACCGCTCATTGATTGTTTATCTGGCATAGGTGATCACCTGGTGTTGAGACTGGGAAAGTCTAATGTAACCGAACTAGGTTTATCAATTGCTGCTGATAATAAATCGTTTGGGTAAGAATTGATGAGATTGAAGTAGTTAATACGCGCATTGATCGGATCAGTGCTCTGCAGCACGATTAACGCCCTTTCCAGGCCCCTGGCTTGGTTCAGGTTCCTGGCTCAAAATATTAGTCCAAAATATTAGTCCAAAATATTAGTCCAAAATATTAGTCCAAAATATTAGTCCAAA
>Ga0206679_10000029_pt1 | contig 104383 bp, 89 predicted proteins | sample M110012015metaG_FD_155464 | JGI IMG/M metagenome (GOLD analysis project Ga0206679, IMG submission 155464) | Ammonia-oxidizing marine archaeal communities from Monterey Bay, California, United States - M1 100m 12015 | ecosystem: Environmental > Aquatic > Marine > Intertidal zone | place: USA...
GATTTCACTTGACATTTGGCGCAAATCTTTCGATAATATCCGCTCTTTTGGTTATGTAGCTCAGCTGGTTAGAGCACAGCATTCATAATGCTGGGGTCGGTGGTTCAAGTCCACCCATAACCACCATATCCCATAGGGCTTTCAGCGATTTCACTTAAATCTAAATATTGGACTGGTACTCAACTGGTACTCAAAGAAACGATTTTCGATACCTTTTCTACACCTCGCTTTAATCCAAATAATTAGATAAATAATAATTATTAAATAACTAGTGACTAGTAACCGTTGGTTTGACGTGTATATAACCGATGGTTTAGATAAATACTATGAAAAAAGTACCATCCTTGGCATATTTATTTAGACTTTGAGGTACGGGGGAGCCCCTCTCGACATCGGAGATAGATATATACACCCTCCCTAACACATCAAACGAAATTTGGACTTTTAATCCTTTTATGGAGTTCGCACTTTTAAATGATAATCCTATTGAAGCGACTAAAGAAGCCTAAGGAGTATGTCCTATTATGTGAAAATGGCATTCATTTAAAACATAGATTCTAATTCCGATGAATGTTAATCCAACTAAAGATAATGACGCTCTTAATGGTGATATTTTTCCTACGTTCCTTAGGTATCTGATTCCCTCTATTCTGGGCTTAATTGCTATGACATCTTCCTCATTAGTGGATGGTATTTTTATTGGAAACTATGTGGGTATTACTGCTCTAGCTGCAGTTAATCTTATTATTCCAATAATCACTCTCCTGTTTGGCGTTAGTATGATGATGTCGATTGGTGGCTCAGTTCGAGGTGGAAAGTATCTTGGTGAGGGAGATAAGTCAGCTGCATCTTCAATTTTTAGCAAGTTGCTAATTTTTATGACTATCTATGGTATTTCATCTATTACTCTGACCCTTGTATTTGAAGAGCAGATATTTGCGGCTCTTGGCGCCACTAATGAACTGTTCCCAGTAATGAGTGAGTATTACCGCATCATCATTCCATTTGTCATTTTCCAGTTAATTATTATCCCTTTGTATTTCTTTATCCGTTTGGATGGCTTACCTAATCTTGCCGCTGTTGCGCTTGGAGTTGGCGCGGTAGTTAATATTACACTGGACTATTTATTTATTGCAGTTTATGGCTGGGGATTAACAGGCGCAGCCTGGGCAACAGGCATATCAGAAGTTCTGTCTCTATTGGTTATTATGTTTTATTTTTTTATGCCAGAGAGGACGTTAAGTTTTAGTTTTCGTCAAAACAACTGGATGGAAATATTCAAGGCGGCATACAATGGAATTTCTGAATTTATTAATGAAGTTTCTGGTGCTATTATTGCATTTATTTTTAATTGGATGCTTATTCAGCGAGCTGGAGTTGACGGCGTTGCCGCAATTACTGTTGTAAATTATATGTTGATGACAGGCTTTATGATGTTCTTTGCAATCGAGGACACTAGTCAGGTAATGATTTCTCAAAATTATGGAGCTAAAAATGCACAGCGCACTAGAGCCTTTCTTAAAACTGCTTGCGTTATAGTTGCTTCACTAAGTTTATTTTTTATAACTATATTGCTTACAGCAAGTGAGCCTCTCATTTATCTATTTGTTAATGAGAAGGATAGTGACCAGACTGTGATATTAGCTTTTGAATTTGTTACTTATGTTTGGCCAATTTTTATTTTTGCTGGTTTTAATATGATGATAACTGGGTACTTAACCGCTATTCATCTTCCTTTTCAGTCTGCGCTTTTAGCGATGAGTCGCGGATTGATTCTTCCGACTAGTCTTTTAATACTTTTTTATAGCTTACTATTTGATTTACGGTTTATTGCCGCTCTTTCAATCGCGGAAGGTGTTGCATTTATCCTTGCTATAGCATTATTTCTTCGATATAGTCCTCAAAAAACTATATCAGCTGCCATAGGTTAAGTGTCTGAAAAGAGTTCAGACTTTGAAGGTACAGGGGGGACATCACTTAATACAAACTTTTGACAATTGAGAGACTTTTATAAACTGACTCTGCCACATCTGTTGCTGTTTTCCATGCCGTTATGCCAGGATGCATTTGATTCATGACAAAGCCTAATGAGATATGGTTATCTGGATCAGAGAAACCTAACGAACCTCCTGCACCTCCATGCCCGAAGGCATTTGAATTAGGTCCCATAGCCACATTTTCAGTACCTAGCATAAATCCAAGCCCGAAACGGGTGTGCTCGCCTAAAACTAAATCTTTTCCATCTGATTGGGTTTCTCTTCCTTTTTCAATAGTCTCGGGGCTTAATAAGTGAAAACCATCGAGCGAACCTCCGTTCGCCAATACACCATATAGCTTAGCAATAGATCTTGCAGTAGCATGTCCATTTGCAGCAGGTATTTCTGCGTTTCGCCATTTTTTAGTATTTGCCTCCATGTCATCGCTAGAGTAAATAGGAGGATTATTAAATGCAGCTCCGACAGGTTTAGAAGTATCTTCAAAATCGACTAAGAATTTAGCAGGACCCGGAAATAAAAATCTTGGTAACTTGGCAATAAGAGGAAAAAGAAATTGAAGTGGACTAGGTTTTGAAGGATAGATATCAGACACTCTATCGAATTCAGAATCTGGCAGACCGATCCAAAAATCCAAATCCAACGGTTCAGCAATTTCTTCTCTAAAATATGTTCCTATGGTTCTTCCGTCTATTCTTCGTAATAGTTCTCCTGCTAAATGCCCATAAGTAATAGCATGATAACCATGAGCTGAACCTGGCTCCCAAAGAGGTTCTTGTTTTGCTAACTCATCACAAATCAACTCCCAGTTACTAAAAGCACCAGGCTCTAAAGGTTCTCTGATGCCGCACAATCCAGATTTGTGACAAAAAAGATATCTAACTGGTATATTTTCCTTACCGTTTTGTGCAAATTCAGGCCAATAATCTGAAACGGGCTTATCAATATCTAGCAAGCCTTTTTCAATTAACTGGAGCATGCAAATGGCCACAATGCCTTTTGTGGTTGAAAAAACATTCACCAAGGTATTTTCTTGCCAGATTTGGGTGCGGCCATGGTCTAAATGCCCTCCCCAAAGATCGAGTATTTTTTTTCCTTTCACCTCTATACAAATAGCACCTCCAAGCTCAAATCCACTATTTATACTATCTTCAAATATACTTTTTGCATCTAGGAAACTATCATCGCAAAATCCATTAATCATATTTATTTCCCGTTTTGTTTGTCTTCCATATTGCATTCTAAATAAAAAATCTTTTTTATTATTGTTGTTTTTCTATTGTCCATTTTTCCCATTTTAAATAAAGAAAGAATATTACTTCACACATCAAACGAAATTTGGACTTTAGTTCAAGTTGATATACAATCATAGTATGAAGAAACTATTCTTGCTCCTAGCATTATCCTTCTTATCAGCTCAAAGTTATGCGGGGTCGTGTCCTGATGGTGGTGAGTCAGTTAAGAGTGTTTCTGAGGATGGTACCTATTACTTATATAACTGTGGCAATACTAATAATGAACAAGCATCTTCATCTAATTCCAATTCAAACACAAAAGCAGTAGCTGGTATTGATATTGAGAATGACCCTAATATTGACTTTTTCAAACCACCAGTCAAGCCATATCCAACAGGTCAGTTGTACTGGTTTGGACGGATGTGGCAGATGGCAGATTTCAACAACGATGGGTATAGTGATGTACTTTACATAGGCACTATGAATCCAAATAATGTTGATTCGACTGGGGAGGATACTGGTGGAAGTTGCGGCGGTGGAGCTTGTAAAGGAAACAAACCATTACCATCACTTTACTTGGGAGATGCAAAAGGCAAACTTACTTACGCACCTGAGCTACTTATTGATAAACGTGAAGACAGTGGAATGTCACTAGGAAGACAGCTTCTTGTTGCTGATTATAATAACGACAATATTCTTGATTTTTATGTTGCTGACCACGGAATTGGCACTCACAACGGCGTTAGGGATAGCTATTTTTTAAGTCAACCGAACGGCACTTGGGTGGAGTCATCAGAAACACATTTAAGTCATTCAAGTTTCGTCGTCTTTGACCATGGTGCCGCGACAGGTGATATTGATAATGATGGTGATATGGATATTGTTATCACTGAGTCAAACTGGAAAGTAGGAACAAAATTTTGGTGCTTGATGAATGATGGCGCTGGCTTTCTAAAGAAACGCAACTGTGGCGGAATTTTTGCCTTTGGACTAGAGCTCGCCGATATGGATGGTGATGGTGATTTGGACGCAATAATTGGCGCTCACGAATGGGAAAAGAGTATTGGCTTTACTGGCATTGTTTGGAATGATGGCAATGGTAATTTCCCTAATTACAACGTAACACCTCTTCCACAACATAAGAAGAAATGGGGCACAATACCCGAAGTATCAGCATCAGACCTAGACAATGATGGTGACCTAGATATTGTTTACAGTAGAGCAGGAAAACTTTATGTTGGCACAGCAATACAAGCCATAGAAAACTTGGGTAACAAAAAGTTTAAAGACCACGGAATATTTCCTTTAGTTGAGGCGCCGGATGACTACATGCCTATCCACGAAGGCAATGAATGGAATGACTTTATTGAAATGATTAGATTTAGAGACCTAGATAAAGACGGGGATAACGATATATATTTATCTTCTGGGTCACAAAAGACTAACGGCACTGTTGCTATAAATAACGGTAATTTTAATTTCTCCTTAATTAAGCCGTCTAAAGTAGATGGGCTATATAAAAAATTAGATAATAGCAGTGTAGTAATACCTAAAAAAGTTTTAACTAGTAGAGCCAAAACTAAAGAAACTAAAACTTCAATAAAGTTTGAATCAAGTATCAAAAAGAATGGCAAGGTAGTCTTTGAAGGGGATGATAAATTCACTAAATTTGATGTAGGGGTTCCGCTTACTACCTCAGGTGCTTTATTGGTTGGCTTTAAAAACTTAAAAGTACTTGGTAATAATAAATTAAACGTACGCACACACATAAAATACGGCAATATTGATTTTTCAGTTGGGATTTGCTTTGAGTACTATTCTCAGCATACATTTATGGCTGCTAGAACTAGTTTTGGCAACAAAGACTGGGGTGGCTTAAAGAAAATTATGCCTTCAAGCAGTTGTATAGGGGACTGGGAACTGGATGATAACCAGTCAAAGCTTGCGGAATCGGGTATATATGCTGTAATGGCTGATATACAAAGAAATGCTTTTCAAATACTTGAAGCTCTAGATAATAACTCAACAATTGATTTAGGTGATATGCGCTCCCTTATAAAATAAATAAAGTTTGAAGTTTCATTATCTGATGAGATTAATATACCCAGTTACACATTAATTAACTCTCCCTCACACATCAGACAGGATTTGGATCTTGGCTTAAGTTGATGTACAATCATAGTATGAGGAAATTCTTTCTTACCATACTGCTATCTCTTGGTTTAACGACTACGTCTTACGGCAGTTATCTTGATGACTGGCCTGATGACTCTATATGTAGCTGGCTTAAACAGAAGCCAACCCACGAAGGTTACTTAGGGCAAGCTAAAAAGAGAGGACTCAGTTGCGGAGGCGAGGTGGCAATTAAACCCTCAACTGCCGCCTCTGTAGAAGATGCGGAAACTATTCAAATCGAACCTGCAGAATTAGAGATGACCAGCAGGCTCGTTGGTGAATTTAATTTAAAACAACTCAGTGAAAACCTTAATCCAAATCTTGGGGTGCTTTCAACGCTTATAGGCAAAGTCGACATAAATCAAGATGGGTACGATGATTTTGTAGTTGGTAATGCTGCTTTTGATAACCAACATCGTAATGCGGTGAACGAGTTTTCTAAGCCTGTTTTTTTATTTTGGAACAACAGCATCAAAGAATATGTTGTTGATGGCGATGTTCAGAAGGGCCTCCCTTTCATGTATTTCCCACACAGAGTTCATAGCTCAGTCAATCCAAAAAATGGGCTGACGTATTTATTTGTTACAGATACAGGACATGACTTGGCGAACTATGATTACTCCAAGGGCATGAACAACCTGCCACCTAATTGTGGCGCTCAAAATCGTCTTTTTACCTATGACCCGTCGTCTGGAGGCGTAGAAGAGGTTCAATTGCCACAGTTAAATGACTATTCTCACGGGCTAGCAGCAGGGGACATGAATGGTGACCAAGTAACTGACTATGTTGTATTGAATATTAACGCCATTGGCTTTCCAGAAAAGTGCTTATTTAATGGCGAAGAATATACAAACGAAAGCTACATTCTTTATTCAAACAAAAAGGGTGGTTTTGATAAGGTCGACCTCAAGTTAAACTACAAGAAAGCCACACATGACAGAAGGAAAAAAACCCACCCCGCAGGAACAGTTGCCGTTGATAGCAACAACGATGTTTATTTAATATTAGGAAGTACACATTTTAGTGACAGCATATACGCATTTAAGCAAGACTCCAAGGCTTCATTCACTGAAACTAGCCAAGTAAGCGCCCCAGAGTTCATGAGAGTCGATGGTGCGTCTGCATCACATGCCGAGGTTCTTTATGCTGATATTGATGCTGATGGCGTTAAGGAGGTTGTTTCTGGCATAGTTAATAGCAAACATGATGGCAGATATGTGCAATTACTTGATTTTAGTAATGGGCAGCTTACAGACAGGTCTCATGATTTAGTTCAATCACTCTCTGACGCAAGTAAAGGCAAAGATTGGTGTGTTGATTTATTTTTTAATGAACAAACAGCCTGGAATCAGCCCATTTTAACTTGTACTCATATGAGGGCACCTGCTTCTAAAAATAGAGGGTCTTTCTTTACGTGGACAGAGGGCAAATTGCAACTTGCAAAAATCAAGTCAGATAGCTTAAGCGACTGGACCAGACGTTTTTATCCTGTAACTCTAGGCCAGAAAACTGTTTTTGTGGGTCACGAAATTCAAGGAAAAAGGTTGATTGAAGGTCGTGCATTGTTTGACTCAATTCACCTTTACTTAATTCAACCTCCAAAAGAAAAGTTGCCACCATCAAATACTTTTGACGGAAATTATTACTTCAAATTGATTATTACTCACTCAGATGGACGCTTTTTTTCTCCTGGTGGAGGTTTAATAGAAATAAAAAATGGAATATTAAGCGTGTGGAATACGCGTCGAGTGCTCAGAGATGTAGATTCAACAATTGATAAGTTTGATACCTTTAAGGGGTACATTGATGAAAACGGTGACTTTCAAGCAACTTTTGAATTTAATGGCTGTGGGCCAGGCGACTGCCAAGAAGAACTCATCTCTTTGAAAGGCAATATTCACAGAGATGGTCAGTTGTTTGGAGACTTTTTAAATAAGGTTGTCTCATTTGAGTTACAAAAAAAATAGTAAAAGAGGGCTGTTCTACAGAGGTCATTTATTGTAGCTCTCAGCTAACAAGCAGAACGCATGTAGCTTTTAGTTGTTGAATTTCACCTTTTGAGCGCGAGACATGGCCACCCCTCTCATATTTACCCAGACTCTTTAGACCCCAAGGGAGGCTCACCAGCACCTCTGTTACTATTGTGATACCGCCCCTCACACATCAAACTAAATTTGGACTTTAGTTCAAGTTGATGTGTAGTCAATATGCTTGGCTGTTGATGGCGCGTTACCGGCAGGTAGTACAGAATAGAAAAATGTCACTCGCTCTTGGGCTATATAAACAATATCCGTATTACGTGGCACCCATAGCACATCTCCAGGGCCGGCTTCGAATATTTTGTCACCAACTTGTAACGTGAACTGCCCCTCGAGTATGTAAATAACCTCGTCATAAGTTATATGCCAAGGTATAGAGCAATCTTCAAAAACACCAATCCCAGCCCCCAGTTCATCGGAAAACGACACATTGACCAAACCGATGGTTTTCATGCCGTTGACAGGCTCAAGATCAAGGTCTTTTTTACGGAATATCTTTGTTTCCAGCATAGCGCCTCTCCTTATCGAGTATTAAATACTGAGTAATTGTAATGGTTATATTAGAGAGGGCAAAATAAATGAATAGTAGGTGTAATTCATATCATATTAATTCGGACTCTTTAGGCCTCCGGCGAGGCTTAAAAAGGACGGTGCGATTTTAATTAAGGGTAAGTTTGATCAATCCTAAATAGAAAAGTTATAATCTAGAATTCAAAAAGCAAAAGAAAGTTGAGGATGAGTAGAGGCTCGATAGAAAAATCAGATAGAAAAAATACCTCAAATGACTTGGAGGCTGGCTTTGAGGTTTCGAGTGATTTTGTGGGGTTTGATCAGAAAAATGATGTTTTTCGCCGATCATGGTGGGACAGTTCTATTAAAAGTAAAAAAACCAAGCTGTTCTACGACACTTATCGCGAACCGTTAACAGCCTGGCGTAAGGCAGATGGCTACACACAGAAAGACTATGCATTAAGAAATGCTGCTTGGCATGTAAGCGACCTCTTAACTGAGATTAACAAGGGTGGCGATCGCAGAGAGGGGTTTTCGGATGCATTTACCCTGCAAACTGCGGTTGCAGATAATAAAATTGACATGGGCTCAGAACAGCAGGCAAGTGATGAGGTAAAGAAAATAGCCTTGGCATTTGGGGCCGGACTTGTGGGCATAACCAGTTACGACAGTCGTTGGGAATACAGTCGGAAATTCAGCGACATGAGTGCAACTTCTAGACCTGCTGAAATTCCTGATACTTTAAACAATGTTATTGTTATTGCGCAGCCTATGGACTACGAATTAGTTAGAACGGTGCCTTCTGCCCTGAGTGGCTCTGCAACGGGGCTAGGGTATTCTCATGATGCTCTTGTTGTGCTTTCGCTAACACAATACATCCGCAATCTTGGCTATGAAGCAATAGGCAGTATGAATGATACATCCCTCGCAATTCCTTATGCAATTAAGGCTGGTCTGGGTGAATATGGCAGGCACGGCTTGTTAATCACTCCGAAGTACGGCCCTCGAATCCGTTTGGGAAAAGTTTACACAAACTTGCCTTTAGCGCATGATCGACCAATTACATTTGGTGTTAAAGAGTTCTGTGAAATCTGCAGACGCTGCACCAAGGGATGCCCTGTAAAAGCCATTTCAGATGGTCCGCCGTCAGAGGTGGTTCATAATCAGTCAAACATAAGCGGTGTAAACAAGTGGTCTGTAGACGGTGAAAAGTGTTTTGGATTTTGGACGGCGCAAAATAGCGATTGCTCCATCTGTATACGTGTATGCCCTTACAATAAAGACTATTCTCGCTGGCTTCACAAACTAGGCCTCCGACTTGCTGGCACAAGATTGCGTCACTTTATGCTATGGCTCGATGTTAAGTTGGGCTACGGTGAGCGGCAAAAATCCTCACTGTGGTGGCAAGGGGCTCAAGAAAAACTTCTGGCCAGATTTGCAAAAATATTTTTTAGAGAGGGCCCCAAGTAATTCAACTCACTATACTTACCCTTCACAAGACCTTGTGAAGGCTCACTAATGCCCCTGTTATTATTGTTATACCCCCCCGCTCAATTAAGTGCGCAAACTTGTTTTCACAGCTACTGGCTCTTTCTTTATGTTCTCTCGAATGAAAATATAGAGACCACTAATAGTAATGAGTGTCATTCCCAGTATCGAGTAGATGTCAGGTATTTCACTATAAAACCAGAAGCCGTTGCCAATAGCCAAAATCAACATAACATACTCAAAAGGGGCTATAACTGGAGGTGATGCTATCCGATATGCTGAAGTAAGCAGCAGCATCCCGGCACTGCCGATAACACCAATTGCCAGAAGCGCCCAAACAACAAAATCGTTATAAAAAGTCCAGTCCCTTATAAGGTATTCTAGGTTTTTAGATTGAGAGGGTTGAAGCTCTATGAGTGGTATTAACAACCAAAAAACAAAAGCAAGAGCTGCACTTCCCCAATACAAATGCAGCATCTGTTGAAAAACAGTGTCTTTTCCGCGAGTGTATTTAGCAATCATCATTGATAATGAGTACGTAGCAGCAGAAATAATAGGAAGCAGTGCAACCAGATTAAACTCTTTAGGATTAGGTTTTACAATGAATAAAACACCAATAAAACCAACAATAATTGCACTGATGCGATAAACACCAATTTCGGTTTTAAATATAATTTTTGAAAATATTGTTATAAACAATGGACTAATAAAGAATAAGCTGGTCGCTTCAGCCAATTCCATCTTGCCCAAGGCAAAATAGAAACACAAAAAACCTGTAAAAAAGATCAAGACTCTAGCAGTTGCAAGCAGTGGGTACCCAGAGCTGAAACAAATAGAGCGTTTGGTTAATTTAAGAAAAATAAGAAGTATTAGGCCGCCCATTACTCCCCGAATAAACAATATTTGTGTCAGAGATGCATAATAAGAAAGTTCTCGGATTAGAACGTCCTGAATGCTAAAAAGCATCATTCCAAAGAACACAAAAAAGATGCCGAGCCTGTCATCGTTCATATGAATCCCCTAATATTAAATAGTGCAATTGTTAATTTTATGGAGATTATATTCTTGTTTGCTGTTCTAAGTATTATTAAGTGAATGGTGGGACTCATAAGCGCACCTGATACTATTGTTAAACTCTCCTTCACACAACAAACCAACTTTCAATTACACCCTCTATTGTTAAGACGATAGGCCGGTTACTAGGGTTCCCTGATCTAAGTAATGCCCTCCTAGGCACTCTCAGAGCATATAAATTTCATAACCTTTCTTTCATAACTCAGCATTTTTCAATCACCACGCTACCGATGGAGTAGCCTGCACCAAAGCTACATATCACGCCTAATTGGCCCGCTTGAAAGTCATCTTTATGTAGGTGAAAGGCAATGATTGAGCCAGCTGAGCTGGTATTCGCATAGCGATCTAAGATCACGGGAGACTCTTCAAGGCTGGCCTCACGTCCTAGTACTCGCTTGGAAATAAGTCCATTCATGCTTAAATTCGCTTGGTGCAGCCACAGTCGAGTGAGGTTGTCGGCAGGAATTTCCAGTTCATCAAGCTGAGCGTTAATATGTGCCGCCACCATAGGGCATACTTCTTTAAAGACCTTGCGACCGTTTTGAACAAATAGCTTGTCCATTTTGCCTAAGCCCGACTCGTCACAGCGATTTAGGAAGCCCGCATTGTTACGAATATTGTTTGAGAAAATCGTTTGTAGCTTAGTGTTTAAAACTTTAAATTGGTTTTCGCTGGTGGCCTGAGTCGCATCTTCCAAAACAACTGCGGTACAAGCATCGCCAAAGATGAAGTGGCTATCGCGATCACGGAAGTTTAAGTGGGCGGTGCAAATCTCGGGATTGACCATCAATACACATCCAGCGGAGCCAGATTGAATGGCGTTTACAGCTGACTGAATGCCAAAAGTAGCCGAGCTACAAGCGACGTTCATATCGTAGGCAAAACCGTTTATTCCCAGCGCGGTTTGCACTTCAACGGCAACGGCAGGATAGGCACGCTGCAAGTTTGAACAGGCCACAATAACCATATCAACATCAGCCGCTGTTTTACCGGCTTGAGTCAGGGCCTCTTTAGCGGCAGAAACGGCCATTTCACACTGAATGGACGGCTCATCGTTAGGGCGCTCAGGGATATAAGGAGTCATCCGTTTTGGGTCTAAAATACCTGTTTTATCAACAACATAGCGGCTTTTAATGCCAGATGCTTTATCGATGAAAGCGCTGCTACTTTCTGCTAAAGGCTCTAATGTTCCAGCCTCTATTTGAGATTTATTACTTTCATTGTAATCGCTCACAAAAGCGTTAAACGCCCCTACCAGCTCATCGTTGGAAATGGATTGGCTTGGGGTGTATAAGCCTGTGCCGCTGATTACTACTTGTTTCATATTGTTCCCTACAGATAAAATATTATTAGGCGCTATCCAAACTACGCCAAAAGCTTGTCGCACAATTATAGCCGCATCAATAAGACAGGAACCTTCCTACAAGTTGGAGAGTTTATTTTCGCGAATAAACGTGTATACGCCAGATAGTACGATAATTACAGCCCCACTCAGCGTCAGTGAGTCCGGCCTTTCTGAGAGAATTATGACGGCTAAAATCATAGCAAACACCAGGCGCGAGTAGCGGAATGGCGAAATAACAGACACATCTCCATCGCGAGTAGCGAGAACGACTGCGTAATAGCCAAGTACGCCGACAAACGTGGCGGAGAGTAAATACAGTATTTCGGTTGGTGCGGGCATAACCACGGCTGAATAGAAAGGCATGGCAATAAAGCCTGAGATGCCGCATGCAAAAAAGGCATACATGGAAACGGTTGTCGTTGAAATCTCAAAGCGCATAGCGCGTGTTACTAAATCCCTTACTGCCAAAAATAAAGTTGAAATAACCGCTAGAAGTGATGCTGGCATAAAGCTATCAAATCCTGGGCGTAAGATTAACAATACTCCACAGAATCCCACTATTACGGCGGTCCAGCGCCGCCAGCCAACTTTTTCTCCAAAAAATACCGCCGCCCCTATTGTCACCATTAGTGGGGTTGCCATTAAAATTGACGTCGCAGAAGAGAGTGGTGTCAAGGCGATCGCCGAAACAAAGAACAATGCTGCAAACAGTTCACAAAATGTCCGAATGATAAGGGGCTTATTTAATAGATCTTTGTGCAGAATGGGCGCACGAGTTAGAAGTGCAGTAATTAAGAATACGAGAGATCCACTAAAGCCAAGAATGATTAATATTTGCGATACAGGTAAATGTGATGAAAGAAGCTTGATAAATAAATCTTCAAGAGCAAATCCAGCCATAGACAAAATCATGAATAAAATGCCTCTTAAGTTCTCCATTATTGTTTAGTTGTCCTGAAGCCTGCATACATCAATCCAATCGATGCAGTTTGAGTGCTTTTCCAGCTCCTTTATTGTCAAACGTATAGCGGAATTATTATCACCAGCGGCCGGTATAATTTCCTTGTGCTTTTGTAGAGACACATCTAGGTAAACGTCAATCTGTTTAGCTAATCCGAAAGGACAGACACCTCCCACCACATGCCCTGTATGTTCAATCACCTCCTGATAATTTAGCATTTTTGCTTTTTTTGAAAAATGGTGCTTGTACTTTTTATTGTCAATCTTCGCCTTTCCGGAAACAACTATCAAGATTGGCTTCTCGTCAAGTTTGAATGAAAGGGTTTTCCCTATTTGATCTGGGTTTACGCTATGTGCTTTTGCAGCCTCCTCAACGGTTGCAGTTGAGGCGTCAAGAATCATAATTCTGTGCTCCATTTTGTATTCAGAAAAATATTTATTGACAGACACTAATGACATGTATTTTTTGGCAAGACCACTACTTTTTTAATTATTATTTTTAATTTCTTGTTATGGTTGTATAAAAGATTTTGCAATTTAGTTACCCTAACTCTTCTGCGCGGACCCCTTAAGCACCTCTGAGACTGTTTTTAACAGTAGAGTGAATAACATGCGGGTATCTTACTACATAACTCTTTGACCAACAGTTGTTCTGGCTATGTCTCTGTTAAAGCTTGCGCTATAGGTGTTCATATTCTTCGCTGTACAAGAGTGCGGGCGTGTGAGCAAGGCTATGCTCGCTGAAAAAGTGAACTTATTTCCGGGATAACTGTTGTGATGTCGAGGGTCTATGAAGCGTCACCACCATGAGGATTATTATCACTGAACATGTGTAATTTGGATGTTAACTTCTGCACACTAATTGCGGCAGTAAGGTATAGTTCTTATTAATGGCTCAAAATAATCTTAAAAAAAATCGAGAGTTTTTTCAATTCGCCCTTTTCCCCAGCTTGTTGCTATTAGTGAGTTTTTCATCATTTGCATACCACGGCACGCCGAACAAAGAACTCAAGTCCTGCGTCACCAGCACTCCTTTTGACGATAACTTATTGTATCAACTAGGTAACACCTTACAGCCATTTTCTGGCGTGAGCTCTTGTGTACATGAGGTAAATGGTATGCCGCACTCGAAGGGCGAGATTGACACTGGTCGAAGAGTTGGCCAATGGACCTACTGGCACGATGATGGCACGAAGTGGAAAGAGGGGGGCTACCAAGACGGCAAAAAAGATGGTGTTTGGCTCGAGTGGTATTACGGAGGACAGCTTAAGTCAGAGCAAACGTACAAGGCTAGCATAATTACCCCATCGCTTGAAGAATCCTGGATCAGACACGGTATGGATCCAAAAGAAGGCTCGGTAAATACTTGGCATAAGAACGGGGGAAAAAACTATCAAGGCGCCTACCTTGATGGAAAAAGGCACGGGAAGTGGACATATTGGGATTTGAATGGAAACAAAACAGCAGAAAGGTATTACAAAAAAGGAAAGATATCTCAAGAGGTGGATTTGGACAAAGACGAGACAACCTTAGGGGTAGTCGAAAAAACAAGCAGCGTGAATAAAGACGATCAACCCGGGACGACATCGGGCTTCTCTGAGGGCGTGAATTCGACCCTTCCAGACTGTGATGGTGAGTATTGGGATAATTGTTATGGGGAAAAATCCTGGGTAGTGTACTGGTCGGAAACAAAAGCCACTAAGGAGGCTCTCATGGTTGCCTGCTGTGACCGAAATTATGTAACTTATCAAGGCGGCTGGAAAAACAATTTAAAGCATGGCTATGGAGTTATAAGGCGCACTGCGCCCAACCCTACTAATTTTAACAGACGCTGGTTTGAAGGTGAAGTGCTGGAGGAGCGATGGAACTGCGGGTCTGGTTATAGGCAGATAGACGGCCGCTGCATTCTCAAAGCTAAAGAGCCATCACAAGATGTAAAGAGCGATGAAGGCTATGTGCAGATCCAAGAGGAAGTCACTGATAGTAATTGCAAGACAGGCGGGGTATTAGTAAGGAAAGATTACACACTCTCGTACGAACAGGGTTGTTTGCTAAACAACCTAAAAGAAGGGCTTTGGACCACTTACTGGAAGTCCGGGTTAAAGGCACAAGAGGAGAACTACAGCGCTGGCTTACGACACGGTCGTTCCGTACGTTGGCACAATAATGGTAATTGGAAAATTGAACAACATTATGAAAGCGGCAAGCTAGACGGCCCCTGGACTCGCTGGCACCTCGGTGGACGAAAGGAGATTGAAGGTAGCTATGTGCTTGGTAAAAAAGAGGGGAAGTGGGTATGGTTCGATGGTGACTTCGGCGAGTCTGATACTAAGTATTACTTAGAGGGTAAAGAGGTTGATAAGGTTGAACAGAGGCTCACCGAATCGGGCACAGACACCGCTATTAGTGATCAGGTCCAAAATCAAACCATAAACGGTAAAAAAGAGGGGAAGTGGACTGAACTCTATTCAAACGGGATGCCTAAGTATGAGGGTAATTACGTGAACGGTTTGAAAGAAGGGCAGTGGACCTATTTGTACGTGAACGGCCGAAAGAGAGAGCAAGGGAATTATCGCATTGGCCACAAGGATGGCGAGTGGATCACTTGGCGAGCAAGTGGCGAGGTTTATACCAAAAAGCAGTATTATTCAGTGGGTGCAGAAAAAACCAAAGAGGTAATCGAAAAAACAAGCAGCGTGAATAAAGATGACCAACCGGGGGCGACATCGGGCTTCTTTGAGGGCGTGACTGCTGCTGTTAAATGGCTGTTTACACCGACGTTGTAATGATTGTTGCGTCATCGTGGCTAACCAGACTCACTGTTGTGTTCGCTGGTATTGCCAGTAGAGATACTCCTCCATATAACGATACTCATTTTCAATATAATCATCTATCGCCCTTTGAGAAGGGAAGAGTCCTGTTGTAAAAAACAAGTAATGATAGGCATCCTGGCCTATCGCATCTACTAAGCATGATTTACGATCATCATACGCCTTATGCCTGTCGAGCGAATTCGCTTGAGTTCTATTGGTATAGCCTACGTAGACAGTGGGCCTAAATATGCCCTCTTTGGCGCATTTTGGACATCCTTGCACAACAGTTAGATCGTACTCTGGACATCTTTTTTCTGCCTTATTCAGGGTGTCTTTAAATTTGCTTGAGGCTCTTCTAACAGCGTCGTAATCATCATAATTAAGGGCAATTGAGTAAGCGTAGTATGGGTTGCTATCAATGAGTTTTTCAGAGATTTCTATATTTCCGGTTTTTACGTCTATAAAGCCATCTTCTTCAAGTGTAAATAGGTGCTGGTATGGTAAGTGATAATAGTTCCACATTGCTTTAACGCCAAAAGTGTCTTGAATTCGTCCCTCGGTAATTAGAAGCTGGTTATCTTTCTTGTCTAGAAAGTCTGCAATAACTTTAAATTTAAACCCCTCACCTTGAGCGGTATAAAGCTCACCTTTGTTACCAATAGGAACAATAAGTCTAGCAAAAGAAAAGTCTAAGTCTGAATCGTATTTAGCATATTGATTCCACCCAAACAGCCACCCAACTCTTTTGCTTTGGATGTCAAGTGTATGGAATTGTATCGGCAGAAACTCACCCTCTTGTATATACATCTCTTGAAGGTGCCTCTTGTTGCTCTTCCAGCCTTTCTCATATATTAACTCAGTATCATCTAGGATTATGCTGTAATAGTAATTACCACTGTCGTAGGTACGCTTTAAGGCTGACCATGGGTGTCCTATAAACTCAAGCTTGTAAGTACCTTTTGGTGTCTGTACAGAGTCTTCATACTTAATAATGGTATTACTTTTATAGAAAAGAGAGCGATGACTGTAGCCAAGAAGCTTGTCATCAAAGTCTAACACCTTCATCCATTTCTCATTGTAAGGTGTGTATTTATAGTCTTTGTGGTTTATGTCTGTGTTGTGGTTTCTATCGTCATTATTGAGCAGCCCAAGGATGTTACTGTCAAGAGAGGGTTGTTGCCTGACTCTAGTGTTAATCTGTGGCTCGTAGGTATAGTAAACCTGTCCTGCGACTTGTTGGACTTGGCCATTTTGGTAGGTGTTCAAGCTCAATTCATCTGCTAAGGAGTTTAGAGAGAATATGGTCAGAATGAATATCCAATACTTCATGAGGAGATTGTACCGAATTTATGTTGAAGCTGGCTTGGCCTCTTGGTATGTAATGAGGGCGTTATTCTTTCCCCATTAGCGAATCGCATTTGTCGTCGTCGTAATTTAGGATTTCTTTAAAAACAACTTCATTGCCAGCGCCCACAGGAAGGCCGGGGAATCTGAGATTGCTTGGGGATTCGGACATGCGAAACGGCACGTTTGGCATTTGTGCGTTTTTGCCGGTGATGGGCTCTTGCACGGTCATGATGCTTTCTCTTGCTATGTAGTGTTCGTCTTTGGCTATTTCGTCAAACGAAAGCACCGGTCCTGCAGTTACGCCGTGTGTTTCAAAAATTGACAATACCTCTTCAGCCGGTCGATCGGACACCCAGGCCGAGATAACTTGATTTAGTGCAATTCGGTTTTCCGGTTTAATTCTGTCGGCATTGGTTAAGAATCTAGAGTCATCGATCAGTTCGGCCCTGCCCAGAGTGCGAGCTAAGTTTTCCCAAGTGCCCTGCGAGGAGCATGACAATGCAATATGGTGGTGATCAGAGGCTTCGTAGATGAAGAGCATTTTGAAAGCGGATTGATTTTCCACGACATCAAATCTGTTTGTTGTAAAGTTGTTAATAAACAAACACTTGCAAATACCTTATAACAGGGGTAGGATATAGTTATCACTCGCAAGAGTAAGTGTTTTGCTTCTTTATTTGTGGGCCTCTCTATCCTTGTGAAGAAGCATTTTCAAGTGGCGGGTGCCTTAATTGCAAAGTTATTAATAGTTATTCTCCTTTAGCAATTGTGCAATTACCGAGTCCTTCGTAGCACTCTTTGCGTGGGGCTTTTTTATTTCATTAAATGCCATGCATTCGCCTTGTGCTTCTGTCTAATTACGTCAGTATAAGAAGTTAGTCAAATTTTCTGCTAAGGTGTCTCAATCCTACATCGTTAAAAAATCCTAAATAAGCCTCAATAAGTGAAATAATGTCAGCTTGTTACCCTATGCCGCACGATTAAACAAAGGATGAGTTTAAAGCAAATACTGTTAGCGCTTATAGTTCCAATCACCTGGGGGTTGGGCTTTACCTTGGCCAAAATCGGATTAGAGCAGTTTTCACCATTGCTCATCATGTCTATGCGATTTGGAATCGCGGGCTTGATTCTCGTTTGGTTTACGCAGCCACCCTGGGGGCGTATGCGTGAGATTTTTATGGTTGCACTAATCGGGTCTACCATTCAGTACGGCCTTACATTTAACGGCCTCAGGGGTGTCGACGCCTCGACTGCGGCCATATTGGTACAGCTCGAGGGTCCGATATTGGCACTTTTCGGCGCTTTTTTGTTTAAGGAGAGGCTTGGGATTGCGCGAATTATTGGCATGATCCTTGCTCTTGTGGGTGTTTTTATTATTGTGGGTGAGCCGAGATTGGAGGATAGTCTAGACAGTGCTCTTTTGTTGATTGCAGGCTCAAGTGTGTGGGCGGTTGCTCAACTGATGATTAGTAGACTCAAAGGGCTTTCCGCAATCACCATACTTGCATGGGTGGCTGTGATGGCGACACCACAAATGTTGATTGGGTCGCTCATTTTTGAGGAGGGTCAGTGGCAAGCTATAATGACTGCAGATTGGGTCGACTGGTCGATTGTTCTCTATCTGGCATTAATAATGACAGTGATTGGTTACAGCGTCTGGTATCACTTACTAAGTAGTGTTGATGTAAGTAAAATTTCTCCCTTCTTAATGCTTTTGCCTGTCACTTCAATTATTGCGGGAGTAACGCTCTTAGATGAAGAGTTAACGGCGTCCATGATAATCGGTGGCTTGATGATTATGACTGGTGTTGGCGCCAGCTTGATTAATTGGCAATGGAAAAAAGAACAAATCATCCCTTAGTCATTATCAAACAATTTGAAAATTAATAAGTCGGATGATTTTCATTATTGCGCCTTAAAACGAAGCATGGCATGGCTTGTGCTTTTTCTGAATTGTGTCATGCCTAACGACTGCGGTGTTTTTGCTTAAACAACCTCTGCAATGACAAATAGATTGTCACCCATGCTAACTATCGACGGCGCGTGCTTGATGATAACCATCCCGTCTCTTTTTGCAAAATATTCAACAGGTTCACAAGTCGTTCTATCGGTATTGTGGATTTTGGCGAGTAGGTCGCCCGTGCGTACCATGTCGCCCAAAGAGACTATAGGTTCGATAAGGCCACGATGTTCACAGCATACAAACGAGCGGTCGTCTGGCATGTTTAGTGAAACTGTAGGCGAGAGATTTGGTATGAGCGTGCCATCCATAATGCCTGCGTGAATCAGGAGGTTGTCCACACCACGCTTAGCAATTTCTACTGTATACGGTGTGCTTGTGCCACCACCGCCCAACTCTGTAGTGACAAAAATTTTACCCATGGATTCAACTTGGGAGTCGTACATTCCGCCAGAATCCAGTTCCAGCATTTTTAACAGATAAGGCGCGCCAAATGCTTTGGCTGCCGCTTCACAAGCCTTTTCTTGCTTTTTGTTGTCAAGCACATGCGAGGCCGCAAAAGGTAGGCAGTCGAGTGTTTTTCCGCCGGAATGAATATCCAGCGCTATGTCGGTCATTGGTAACAATGTGCGGCTAAAGTAATCCGCGATAATTTGAGTTACTGTGCCATCTGGTTTTCCTGGGTAGGTGCGGTTCATATTTATGCTGTCAATCGGTGAGACCCGATCGCAGGATTGAAATGCAGGAAAGTTCATCGCTGGAACGATAATCACCCGCCCGGAGATATTACTAATATCACTGCGCCTCGCCAAATTGAAAAGCGCAATTGGACCTTCGTATTCGTCGCCATGGTTGGCACCAGTCAGCAGGGCTGTTTGGCCTTTACCGTTCTTAAACTGTGTGATGGGCATCATAATTGAGCCCCAAGCAGAGGTGTTGCTTGAGTATGGGACTTTTAGAAAACCGTGTTGAATGCCTTCTTTATCAAAGTCGATTGTCGCGGTGATGGGGTTATCTCTCATTGTCTTATTTAATTAGCAGTTGTCTTGGGACGTTGGATAAGCATTCACCTCCGTTTTGGCCAACGCGGACGCTTTCGGTCATTTCAAAGCCCCAGTCGTCAAACCAGATTGCTGGCATAAAATGGAAAGTCATGTTTTCTTCCAACACCGTTCTATCGTCAGCGCGTAGACTCATGGTGCGCTCACCCCAGTCCGGAGGATAGCTAAGGCCAATCGGATAACCGACACGGTTGTTTTTTTCATATCCGTATTTTTTCAGTGTTTCGGTAAAGTTTGCGGAAATATCTTCGCAGGCAACATCCGGTTTAAACATCTCTAAAGCGTTCTCGATACATTCACTGATTACTTTCTCGATATCGTAGTATTTTCGTGAGGGTGTGCCCAAAAATAAGGTGCGTGAACACGGGCAATGGTAGCGAGCATAAGCACCAGCCAACTCTAAAAACATACCCTCGTCGTTATTCAGTTTTTGGTCATCCCAAGTCATATGACAGGCCGCAGCCTCATCACCAGCGCCTATTAGTGGCACAAAAGAGGTGTAGTCGCCATAGTGGCCGTCTTTGCCCATCGCTCCAGCATGCATGATTTCAGCAACCAATTGGTTTTTTCCCATGCCCGGTTCGGCCACTGCCATCACACGCTCATACACACCTTCAATCACTTTACCAGCGCGGCGCATATAGGTAAGCTCGGTTTCGGATTTGACCGCTCTTTGCCAATTAACGAGGCCTGTTTGGTCGCTGAAGCTCGCTTCGGGTAAGCATTGATACAAAGACTCAGCCGCTCTTGCTGAGAAGTAGTAATTGTCTTTTTCCAGCCCCACTCGGTATTTATCTAGGCCTTTTTCCTTCAGGATGTTTGCAAGAAACTCCATTGGGTGTCGGTCTGGCGACATGACGTAGTCATCTGGGTAGGGTAGAATATTTTCAAGGGTAAGGTCGGTAGTGAGCTCGGCACCTTTTGCATCAATGCCTCGCCCGTACCAAAACAAAGTGCCATCGGTTGATATTACAACACACTGGTGCACATAGAACGACCAGCCATCGTAACCCGTTAGCCAACACATATTGGCGGGGTCGTAAACAATCAATAAATCAACCCCTGCGAGCTCCATAGCACTACGAGTCTTAGCTTGTCGTTGTGCGAACTCAGATTGTTCGAATCTTCTTCTGCTTTCTTTCATCACTCCCCCAATTCTATTCTAACTCAAAAAGCTTAAAGCCTGCTCGAGGTCGGCAATAAGGTCCTCAATGTCTTCGATGCCAGCTGAATATCTCACTAAGCCCTCGGGTATTCCAGCTGCAGCTCGCTCTTCTGTCGTGCATTCAACATGTGAGGTTGTAACTGGTGGCCCAACAACCGTTTCAACACAACCCAAATTTGCCGCCATATGGGCATAATTCAGCTTTGGCAAAAATTGTTTAATCGCATCCAGTCCGCCTTTAACTGAAAAACTAAGCATACCGCCAAAGCCTTTCATTTGGGCCTTGGCAACATCATGACCAGGGTGTGATTCCAATCCAGGATAGTTAACCAAATCAACCATTGGGTGCTCTTCTAGATAGTTTGCCACAGCCATAGCGTTGTAATTTTGACGCTCGACTCGGAGTTTTAGGGTTTTCATACCTCTCAGTAGGCTGTACGCATCCATTGGTGCCAGTGTTGCGCCGTTGATCTCGCGATAATGATAAACTTTTTGCACCAAGTCTTTATTGCCGCAAATAACACCACCAAGTGCATCCGCATGACCGCCGAGGTATTTTGAGGCAGAGTGCAGCACGATGTCAGCACCAAGCGTTAAAGGCAATTGGTTGATCGGTGTGGCAAACGTATTGTCAACAACAACGAGGGCGCCAACTGTGTGCGCTGCGCTTGCAAGTCGCTTAATGTCGGTAATCTTGATCGTGGGATTGGTTGGTGTCTCGAGGTACAGTACAGTACAGCCTTTCGATATTTCCACTTCAATTTGTTCGTAATCGCCTGTTTCGCACAATGCAACGTTGATGTTGAGTGGTGGTAGAAACTCATTAAAAATAACGTTAGTACCGCCGTAGCTGTCTTTGATGGAAACAATGCGATCACCGGGTTTTAAAAATGTGGCGAGCGTGTTGCTAATGGCTGCCATGCCCGAGGAAAAACTGGTGGCTGCCTCAGCGCCCTCTAGCGCCTTTACCTTGTCTTCAAATGCTCTAACAGTGGGGTTTGTATTGCGCGAGTATATATGGCCCGGCTCTTCACCAAGAGCAACTTTATGCCAAGTATCAATATCTTTGTAAGCGAATGAAACACTATGAACGACTGGAACTTGTGTGGAGCGCTCAAAAAGCTCGTGTTCCTGTTCGCCACCCCATACGCTTTGGGTGGATTTTCCGATGTTTGTTTGCATATAAACTCCTATGTTGCTGCAATTACATAAAACGAGTGACGTCAAATCACCTTATCCTATCTCAAGGCAGCGCTATAAAAGCCTTTATCTTGAACTGAGAATCATACACTTGAATATTTGGCAGTTCAACTGAATTGTTTGTGCCGACTTAATGGCTGGCTGTGTGTCTGTCTAAGTGTGCCCAAGAAATTGACGTGAACTGCAAATATCTGGAGAAGATTGTGTTGCTATAATGGTGCATGAGCACAGCTAGAATAAATGTCGATGAATGTGTTGTCCTTCTACACGGCCTAGTTCGCACCGATGCTTCGCTTAATAAAATGGCATCCGCTTTGTCTAGTGCTGGCTACGCCACAATTAATATCAATTATCCATCAACGAAACAGTGCATTGAGTCATTGGCAGATAGGGCGGTTAATTCAGCGCTGTCTCAATGCCCTAATGGCGCTAAAGTGCATTTTGTCACTCACTCGCTTGGCGGTATTCTGGTGCGTCAGTATCTAAGTGTAAACACTATAGAAAACTTAGGGAGGGTGGTGATGTTGGGCCCACCCAATCAAGGTAGTGAAATTGTCGATTCTTTGAAAAATGTGCCCGGTTTTGAGCGTATCCACGGTGTTGCGGGTGTGCAGTTGGGCACTGATGGGAAAAGTGTCCCAAATATTTTGGGCCCCGCTAATTTTGAAGTGGGTATTATCGCTGGCACTCGGAGCGTCAACCCAATTCTTTCAACAATGATAAGCGGCAAGGACGACGGCAAGGTGGGTGTCGACAGAACAAAACTTGTGGGCATGACCGATCACATTTCACTGCCAGTGACGCACCCCTTTATGATGAGAAACAAGACGGTCATCCGTCAAGTGATCCACTTTTTGAAAAATGGTCAGTTTGAATAAGTTCAGACTATTTTGAGCTTACGATATTCGTTAAAGAACAGCAGGATAAATATCAATGTCATAGTCACACTGAGCGCCGCCATTATGTCAAAACTGTCATCGCCAGTTGTTACTTGATGTATTTTTGCGATTAAAAATAGCAGATGAGCGGTGCCAAATGCCGCACATACATCGCCAAGTATATTTTCAGGTAGATTGGCAAGGACGCTCGACAGCATAGCAAGACTCAAAATCAAGACGGTTATAAAATTTATATAAGGGGTAAGATTTGGCGTCTTAACAAATTCAAACGTCCAAACAATTTTTTCAGGTGCAAACCACAAAAGGAAGACACTACCCGCTAAGAGTGCTGCTTGAAGGTTTAAAAGTTTTTTTGCATTCATGATTTATTGATAGTAATCAGCACGTTAGTCGAGTAATTGTACGCCCAATAAATTATTTTTTCAACCAAACTAGAGTAATTATTCCAATTATTCTAATGAATTCTTAATGAGCTATAGTGACAAATTTGAATTGCTTGATTAAAGATAACAAGTGTTAGTAATTCCTACAATTTTCCTTGAAAAGCAAAATTAGCCCACATTGGACTGTACAAAGGGTATATTTGCAGTCAATTTAGACTGTATTGTGAATTTTCTAGGGTTATGAAGCTCGTCTCTAAACTGCTATTATTATGCTTAGCCTTGGGTTTGTTAAGCGTATCTTATGCCGATTTTCGAGATGGTCTAGATGCTTATAATACTGGCGACTACAAGGCGGCTTATAAGGAGTGGCAACCACTAGCGAAGCAAGGTGATGCTGACGCGCAGTATAATCTTGGCTTTATGTATCGTCGTGGCGAGGGCGTTCAGCAAGACGATGAAAAGGCGGCTTATTGGTATCGAAGGGCTGCCGACCAAGGCGACGCCAAGGCGCAAACTTATTTAGGACTCCTGTACACCTACGGCAAGGGCGTTGTCCAAGACTATCAACAAGCATCTTATTGGTATAAAAAAGCAGCCGATCAAGGTGTTGTCAAAGCGCAAAACACATTGGGCGAAATGTATTACTATGGCCAGGGCGTGATGCAAGATTATCAGAGCGCCTTTAAGTATTACCGCGCCTCGGCCAACCAAGGTGACGCCGAAGGCCAATATACATTGGGTGTGATGTACGAACACGGCACAGGCGTAACTCAAGATTATCAAAGCGCAATCAGTTGGTATTTAAAGGCAACAGAGCAGCAGTATGCTAGCGCCCAGTATAATTTGGCGGTGATGTATTACAACGGCAGAGGTGTTTCTAAGGACATGTCCAAGGTGAAATACTGGATTCGTTTGGCTTACGAAGGCAACGACAGCAAAATAAGCCAGATTGCTGGAGAGGCATGGAGTGCACTAGAACTCTGGCAGTATTGAGTAATACTCACAAGGCTGAATAGCCAATTTGCCAACCCCCTTTCACTTTAAAATAATTGCATATTCACTATGCACCGTTCTTGCCGTCTTTACGCAATCCTATTTTTGATGAAATCATTTAGTTCAATTTTGCGCCTAGCGCCAATTGTATTTGGCTTACTGCTCGTCTCTTCCGCATCGATGGCCGATGAGATTCGTGTCGCCGTTGCCAGTAACTTTGTTGGTGCAATGAAAGTGCTAGCTAGTGAGTTTGAGGACAATACCGAGTACCGAGTGATATTGATTCCCGGCTCAACGGGAAAACATTACGCCCAAATCGTCAATGGAGCACCTTTTGATTTGCTCTTTGCTGCGGATGCGAAGAGGCCAGAATTGTTAGACACAAAAGGCCTGATTGAACCAAACTCAAGGTTTACTTACGCCATCGGCAAGTTGGTTTTGTGGAGTGCGCTTGAGGGCGCCATAGATTCAGATGGTGAGGTAATTGCTGGTGGTGACTTTCGCTATTTAGCGATAGCCAACCCTAAATTGGCACCTTATGGCATGGTTGCTGAAGAGGTGATTAAAGCTAAGGGAGCGTGGGGCACCATTCAAAGCAAACTGGTGCGAGGTGAAAACATCGCCCAAACGTATCAATTTGTTGATAGCGGTAACGCAGAATTGGGCTTTGTTGCTTACTCTCAAATATTAAAACCGAGCGAAGCTATCAAAGGCTCGTATTGGCTAGTGCCAGAAAGTTTATATTCGTCGATTGAGCAACAAGCTGTTTTGCTGACAAACAACGAGTCTGCTCGAGCGTTTTTGATTTACGTTAAAAGCGATGAAGCGCTGGAGATTATCCAAAGTTTCGGGTATGGTACGCCATAAGGAGCAATTGAGCTATTTATGCTAAACGAATTCGACCTTGCCGCTTTAATAGTGACGCTGAAATTAGCGAGTATCAGTACGCTAATTTTGCTCGTCATCGGTACGCCGCTTGCCTGGTGGTTGGCCAATTCTAAATGGAAACTAAAATCCTTGGTTGAGGCTTTGATTGCCTTGCCACTGATTTTGCCGCCGACAGTGCTGGGTTTTTATTTACTCATCAGTCTTGGGCCAAATGGCCCGATTGGCGGAGCGATGCAATGGCTTGGCGCTCAACCACTGGCCTTTACCTTTGCGGGTCTTGTCATCGGTTCAGTTGTTTATTCGATGCCATTTGTGGTGCAACCTTTGCAAAACTCCTTTGCTTCCATTGGTCCTCGACCAATGGAAGTTGCAGCAACGCTTCGTGCAACGCCTATCGATCGCTTTTTTACGGTTGCCGTGCCATTGGCACGTACGGGCTTTGTCACCGCAGCAGTGCTAGGTTTTGCGCATACGGTGGGTGAGTTCGGTGTGGTGTTGATGATTGGCGGTAGTATTCCTGGAGAGACACAAGTGCTTTCCATTGCTATTTACGACCATGTTGAGGCACTGGAGTACGGTAATGCCCATTGGCTTGCTGGCGGCTTATTGCTCACGTCATTTATTATGTTGGTTGCTGTTTACAGTTTGAATCGTCGCTTTTCATTCCTGCAAAGGGGTGGACAATGACCATAGAGTGTCGACTCAATATTACTCGAGCCAACTTTATTCTTGACGTGGACTTGTCGCTGCCCTCAAAAGGCATCACTGCTGTTTTCGGCCCTTCTGGCTCCGGTAAAACAACCTTTTTACGGGCGCTTATTGGTCTTGAAAAGAACAAGGGCTTTATAAAAGTGAATAAGGCAATTTGGCAAGATGAGCAACATTTTGTACCGACACATGAACGCTCTATTGGCTACGTTTTTCAGGAGGCCAGTTTATTTGAGCATCTCAACGTTAAGGATAATATTGAGTACGGCTTTAAGCGCGCCGTCGGAGCCGATCAATTGGTAATGCAAAGAGCAATTAAGCTGCTACAAATTGAGCACTTGCTTGATCGTAGGGTCAGTCAATTGTCGGGCGGTGAGCGCCAACGAGTGGCGATTGCAAGGGCTTTGTCAGCAAATCCAGATATGTTGTTGATGGACGAGCCACTGGCCTCACTGGGCGACAAACACAAAAAAGAAATACTGCCATTTTTAGAGTCGTTACACGGAGAATTGGAAATCCCAGTGATTTATGTTAGTCATTCTATTGACGAGGTTGCCCACCTTGCTGATCATTTGATCCTACTTGACGAGGGTAGTGTTGTTGGCAATGGTGAAATATCGGAGATGCTTACTCGATTGGACTTGTCGCTAGCGCATGGCGAAAGAGCAGCTTCCGTTATTGAGGCGAAAGTATTTGAGCACGATGATAGTTACAACTTAACCAGCATTGATTTCTCTGGCGGTCGATTCTTCATTCCTAGAAAACAGCTACTGATCGGCTGTGAGGTGCGTCTTAGAGTTGAGGCGCGCGATGTGAGCTTGACGACCCAGCGCCAAAGCGAAACCAGTATTTTGAATATTTTGCCAGCAATTGTTGACGAGATTGTTGATGAAGGCGATGCACAAGTTATGGTGCGTCTGAAGGCAGGAAATGACTTACTGCTTTCCTGTATTACCAAAAAATCTGCCGAACTGTTAAAACTGCAGATCGGGAGCGAAATATATGCTCAAATAAAAAGCGTAGCATTGTTGTCTTAATTAAGGGATGTGATGAAGAAGGAGCTCAAGCACTGGATACTGTTATTGATTGGCTTGCTGGCGTGGTTTGGTGTGATTACCGACTTTACTACAGCGATCAATAAAGATTTGGCATTAGGACTGACGGTTGGCGATACGTTTATTCGATTGCTCGGTTATTATACAATTTTGACCAATTTATTTGTTGCACTTGTTGCCACAACTTGCGCACTGCGCCCTAACTCATCCTGGGGCAAGGTTTTTTCTTCGCCTAAAGTATTTGGTTGCGTGGTAACCTCTATTGTGTTTGTGGGCATTATTTTCCACCTCCTTCTCAGCGATTCATACAACCCTGACGGTATCAAAGCGGTTGCAAATTATCTCAATCATTACATTACGCCAATAGCCATGCTGACCTACTGGTTGGCTTTCCCGACAAAGCAACCGATGCCAGTTTCCACCCCTTTCTATTGGGGAATTTACCCTCTTTTATATGCAGTATATATAGCCATACGCGGTGAACTGATTGGCAAATACCCGTATTTTTTCCTTGATGTCAGCACGCTAGGTTATCCTCAAGCATTACTCAATGGAGTTGGCTTGTTTTTGGTTGTGGCCGCTATCGGTTTTGTTGTTCGGGCGGGCGTTCATTACACATCGAGGCGACAAAACCTTGCTGTTGAAAATTAATTAAAAAGCCCCAAGTGTGCGGCTTATGGCGTCTTTCCAACCAGAGAGTTGTTTCTTTCTAAGGTCTTTTGACATTGTCGATGTAAAGCGATTTTCTTTTTTCCAGGACTTGGAAAATTCTTCTGGTGCGGGGTAAAAGTCAACCTGCATGCCGGCTAGATAAGCCGCGCCCAGTGCAGTTGTTTCTAAAACTGGCGGACGATCAATAGGCATGGCTAGAATGTCTGAGAGTCGCTGCATAGTCCAGTTGGAAGCAGCCATACCGCCATCCACTCGAATGACTGAAGTGGCGCCCTCTTGCCAATCGTCGGTCATTGCTTGTAGGAGGTCGGAGGTTTGATAACAAACCGCCTCAAGTGCTGCCTTTGATATTTCAGCGGGGCCAGTATTACGCGTTAGGCCATATAAAGCGCCGCGGCAATCGGCATCCCAATAGGGCGCACCCAAGCCAACAAATGCTGGTACTAGATAGACATCTTGCTCCTCGTCTGCTGCAGATGCTAACACCTCTGATTGCGCGGCTGAGTCAATAATTTTTAAACCGTCTCTAAGCCATTGCACGGCAGCGCCGGCAATAAAAATAGAGCCTTCGAGTGCATACGTTGGCTTGTTATTAAGTTGTAGGGCGATGGTGGTGAGTAGTTTATTTTTTGAGCCAACTGCCTTGTCACCCGTATTAAGCAATACAAAGCAGCCGGTGCCATAAGTGGATTTCACCATGCCCGGGTCAAAGCAAGCTTGCCCAGCAAGAGCGGCTTGTTGGTCGCCTATTAAACTTGTTATTGGGATTGAGCTGCCGAAAATTTCATTATCGACTTGTCCGAAGTCTGCGGCAGAGTCTCGCACTTCTGGCAGCATTGACAAAGGCACGTTGAATAACTTCAGAAGATCCTCATCCCAACAGCCCTGGTGAATATTGTATAGCATTGTCCTAGAGGCGTTGGTTGCGTCTGTGGCGTGCACCTTGCCTTTGGTCAGTTGCCATAATAAATAACTGTCAACAGTGCCAAATGCTAATTCGCCCGCATCAGCTTTTTCACGCCCCCCATCAACATTATCAAGAATCCAAGCGATTTTGGTGGCTGAAAAATAAGGATCTAACAATAGGCCGGTTTTTTCAGAAATACTGATTTCGTGCCCTAGGTCTTTGAGTTTTTGACAGACGTCCGTGGTGCGTCGATCTTGCCAAACAATGGCGTTATAGATGGGCTCACCTGTTTGTCTGTCCCAAACTATGGTTGTTTCACGTTGATTGGTAATGCCGATGGCTGCAATTTGATCCAGCGGTGCCTCTGCCTGTGCAATGGCAGAGTGGCAACACTCTAATGTGGATGCCCATATTTCTTCGGGACTGTGCTCAACCCAGCCAGAGCGTGGGAAGAATTGCTCAAGTTCCTTTTGCCCAATTGCGACGATATTGTATTGGGCATCAAATAAAACAGTGCGCGAAGACGTGGTACCCTGATCTATTGCTAGTATGTATTTTTTAGGCTTAAGAGCCAACGGCTTAACCTTCTTGTTTTGCAAGGCTCAGTCTTGCAACAGGCTGTTCATTGATATAAAGATGAATCAGTGCAGTGACTGCTGCAATCGCTGCAGCCGCCCACCAAATAACATCATAAGAGCCGGTTTGATCGAAGTAATACCCGCCCAACCAAACACCAATAAACGAGCCAATCTGATGATTTAGAAAGACGATGCCGTACAGTGTGCCCATATAGCGCAGGCCAAACATTTGCGCCACGAGTCCAGAGGTGGGTGGGATAGTAGCAAGCCAAAGAAGGCCGGTCACAATGGAAAATGCATAAATTGAGACAAGACTGATTGGGGTAATCAGAAACAAGACAATGGCAATTGTACGACCCGCGTAGATATAACTTAGCAGCATTTTCTTTGAATATATGCCTGAAAATTTACCGGCTGCAATAGACCCTATTATATTAAACAGCCCAATTAACGCAAGACTGGTGGCCGCAACCGATCCGTCAAAACCTTTGTCGCTGAGGTAGGAAGGCATGTGAACGGTGATAAATGCAAGCTGAAAGCCACAGACAAAAAACCCAGCGATTAGCAGCCAAAAAGGCGCATGAGATCGAGCCTCTACCAGCGCCTCTCTTAGAGTTTGTGGCGGCTCGTCAATCATTTTATTACTGATGCTTGCATCACCCCTAAAAGTCGGAGCAAATAGCATCATGCAAAGGGCGCCAGCCGATAAGATGAGGAGTGCTGTTTGCCAGCCGTATACCTCAAGAAAGCTTTGTGCAACAGGGATGATAAGAAACTGACCTAGCGAGCCCGCCGCCGTTCCTAAGCCGAGGGCAAGTGCGCGCTTTTCTGGCCTGACCATGCGCGCCATTGCAGGAAGAATAATGCCAAGTCCTGTGCCGGAAATGCCCATACCTATAAGAATTCCAGCGCCGATGTGAAGCTCCATTGCAGAGCCTGCATTGGCGGTGACGTAGATACCCAATGAATACAACAATGAGCCGCCAATGACTGCTCTAAAAGTGCCATACTTGTCTGCTACGGCACCTGCCAAGGGCTGAAATAGACCCCAGCAAAGATTCTGCAGCGCGAGTGAGAAGGCAAAAACCTCACGGCCGTAGCCAAACGAATCTGAAATTGGCTGCAGAAAGAAGCCGAAAGATGAGCGCAAGCCAAAATTGATTACCAATAAAACGCAAGAAGCAATAATGGCAATGCTGATTAAATTTTTATACTGGGTCATATCGGAAGCAATCGATAAAAATTGAAAGTATAACCCTTTCTTTCATTGGTCAGAAAATTTTGATATGATGGGAAACTAATAGTAAGTGTTTTTGCAAAAAGAGAAGAGTACTGATGAAATTACTTGTTTTTCAACATATTGATTGCGAACATCCTGGCTCGTTGCGTGGGTTTTTGGCTGAGGATAATATTCAGTGGGATGCGGTCAACCTGCATCGGGGCGAACTAATTCCTGACTTGGATAATTACGACGCCCTTTGGGTGATGGGCGGCCCAATGGATGTTTGGGATATTGAAGACTGCCCTTGGTTGGTGGCCGAAAAAGCGGCTATTCGTCGTTGGGTTGGCAAACTTGGCAAGCCTTATTTGGGTCTTTGTTTAGGACATCAATTACTTGCTGATGCATTGGGCGGCACTTGTGGACCCATGCCCACGCCTGAGATCGGTGTTCTGGAAGTCGAGCTGACTGACAAGGGTATTGCCGACCCTATTTTTCAAGGCATGACTAGCACTCAGCAATGCTTGCAATGGCATTCGGTGCGCGTTGCTCAAGCACCCGAAGATGCCGTTGTGTTAGCAAAGTCAGATGTTTGCGAGGTGCAAGCTATGCGCATTGGGTTGAATGCTTGGTCGATGCAATATCATGTAGAGATTGAGCCAGATACGGTCGACAATTGGGGTGCGGTGCCTGCTTATGCTGCCGCCCTGAAAGCCACTCTAGGGGATGACGGCTTGTCAAAAATGAAAAGAGAGTCAGAGTCTGTTATTGAGAATTGTCTGATTAGCGCGGGACAAATATATCAAAATTTTATGCGACTTGCCAAAAAATAAAACAGGTTGTCTTCTGGGCAGTGAAGTAAGATAGTTATCAATTAGGCGATTTTTTAAGCACCTTTGGATTTGCGAAGAACACATTTTTCATATTAATTCAGGAGAAGCTGTATGTCGGTCGACAACCATTTATATAAAGTAAATTCGATTGAGAAGGGTCATGAAGACCATGAATTTATTAAAGCTCAAAACATGGAAGAAGCAGAAAAGAAGGCGCATAACGCTCACCCGAATGCTGAAGTGGAAGTGATTGAGTTAGAGGTTGGCGCGGAAGATTGACAATGTAGCAAAACCCCACCACTTGGGAAGTGACAGGGTGTTTGTGTTTTTAGTGAGAGTGATGTTGTTGGGCATGGTATTTGTTAAATAGAAACCAAACCCATTTTTCAAATTTCTCTTTTTCCATGCCGGCTTTTTGGCGGTGTTTCATTTTGCCTTTATCCATGCCCGGCTCACCGGCCATCTCATGACCCCAGTCATTCATGCCTTTCTTGTTGTGGCATTTCTTGGCGTCACGTTTGTCTGAGTCCTTTGCAGAGTTGGCTTTGTGTTCTTCGTGCTCTTCACGTGAAACATCCTTTCCGCCTTTTTCTGCTTTTTGGCAAGCTTGACGTTCCCCTTTTAATTGAGCGCGAACCGCCTCTCTGAGTGTTCGGCGATCTTCAATTGACAATGATTGAATTTGACTAACTAATTGTTCAATCGTGGAGCTTGATACGCCTTCACCGGAAGTCGTATCTGCATTGGCCAAGGCCGCTTGTGTGCCGATACATAAGATCGACGCCAGTAGTAAGTTATGTAGTTTTTTCATGTTGTATTTCCTTATCGCTTAAATTAAACAACCCAATTGTTTGTTCGAGTTAGGTACTATGTTAGGCGTTGATTGTTACCAGCGTCTTTCTACGGCGTAACAATCTGTGTCGATTTGTAACCTAATGTAACGATGAGGCGAGGGTAATTCGCTGACGTATAATTTGGTCCTATGAGCGCGATAAACAAACCACCTTTGATACTTATTGTGGATGACGACCCCGGTATTTGCCGGATGTTGGTGCGTTACCTTGAAGATCAAGGATTGAAAAGTGAATCGGTCGGTAGTGCAATTGAGATGGATGCGTGGCTTGAGATTAATAGTGCAAATTTGATTGTACTCGATTTGATGTTGCCAGGTGAAGACGGCCTATCAATTGCTAGACGCCTCAGGGCCGGCTCAAATATTCCTATTATTATGTTGACCGCTAAGGGCGATGAAATTGATCGTATTATTGGACTTGAAGTGGGTGCGGATGATTATCTTGCTAAGCCGTTTAACCCTAGAGAATTATTGGCGCGAATACATTCATTACTAAGACGAGCAAATTATCAAAATGTTGACGACTCTAGCGATGAAGTTGTATTCTTCGGTGAATTCCAATTTAATAAAAAATCACTAATACTCACACGCTCTGGCAAAGAGATTGAGTTGGGATACTCCGACATAGGCTTGTTGCAACTGTTTATTGAAAAGCCGAATCAGCCACTCAGCCGTGATTTTATTTTGAATCAACTTAGCGGCATCGATCGTGATCCATTTGACCGCTCTGTCGATGTTAGGGTTACTCGGTTGCGTAAAAAGATTGAATCGGATCCAGCATCGCCTCAGTTTATTCGCACAGCACGCGGCATTGGCTATCGCTTTACCCCGAAAGGGGGTAGTGAATAATGCGTAAAACGTTGTTTGTTAAAATTGCCATCATCATTTCAAGCGCACTGTTGTTGTTACAAGTGCTGTCAGTCGCGGTTGGCAGTTATTATATGAAAGACACCAACGATAAAGAGCGTGCTGGCGAACTTGCATCCTTGATTGTTTTGACCGCTCAAACTTACGTTGATTTGCCCGAGGACAGTAAAAAAGAATTTGCACAAAGGCTAAAGCACCAAGACCATTTAATACTTGGCAGAGGTAATGAGCATCTTGATAAATCTGGAGCGATACCCTTGTATTACCGGGTAGTTGCCAGACAAGTATCTGAGCAAATTGGCAGTCCGGTTCGCGTTCTGAAGCAGGCTGGCAGATCGGAACGATATTGGCTTGAAATGACACTCGAGGGCCAGCATATTCGGTTAGGGGTAAATAAGCGCAGGCCTGAGTGGCTCATACCAACAGTGGCTATTATGATAATGGCGGCTATTGCGTTCATCGCCATTCTTGCCAGTCTTTATCTGATGAAAAAAATAACCAAACCGTTGGAGAAAATGGCCGTTGCCGCAAAAACTATCGGTCGTGGTCAAAAGCCAGAACCTTTAGAAGAATCAGGGCTGCAAGAATTCTCTGATACCGCCAAAGCATTTAATCAAATGTCTAGGGATGTCCACGACTTATTGGAGAACCGAACTATTTTACTTTCTGGCATTTCTCACGATATTCGTACGCCACTGACAAGACTGGCATTGGTAACGGAGATGTTGCCGAAAGAGACCGATGATGAGTTGCAAGAGGAATTGCACAGTGTACACCGAGACATTGAGCGCATTGTTACTCAGTACTTGTCGTTAACACGAAGTCTTGATACAAGCGATACAGAGAGCATTGTATTTTCAGAATTGCTAAACGATGTGATTGCAGAGCTCACTTTTGAAACAAATCAAAAGGTAATACTGAGTGGTGACGAGAACGTTGTAATAACGACTTCGACTTACGCACTTCGTGCTGTTGTGGTCAACATTCTTAGCAACGCATTGCGTTACGGCGCTGGACAGCCTGTCGAAATGTGTTGGCAGAGCGTTGGTGACTCTTTGGAAATTTCAATTTTAGATCGGGGTCCGGGCATTCCTGATGCGCAAAAAGAAGCGATTTTTCAGCCATTTTATCGCTTGGAAGGGTCAAGAAATGTCACTACGGGAGGCACGGGTTTGGGGCTGGCGATTGTTAATCAAATCGTGAAGCAATATGATTGGAAGGTTGATGTTCATGATCGAATCGGCGGCGGTACAGAGGTTATTGTTCGTATCTCGTAATACTGTGAACATCCAGAATTTCATGAACGTAGAAAAAGCTTCTTTTTAGAGCCAAAAACACATAATTTAAGTGGGCGCTATTGCGTTGATATGCCAAGGGATTTTAGCTATTTTTCCAAGTTAAAAATTGCCATCGAAAAATCCGATTTTTAGCAGTTAGAAATATCGGTTGACTTTAAAAATCGTCCGCGGTTAAATTACATTTTTTACATTAGTAATAATAATTTAAGGGGCCGTGATGAGTGAAGAAGACGATTTCGATCTAAACGAACTTGATGATAAAGATCTTGTTGAGCAAATTCAAGATGATTTATACGATGGGTTAGCCGACGAAGTAACTGAAGGTACGGAGATTTTACTCTCTCGTGGCTGGGATGCGAATGATGTTTTGGGTGACGCCTTGGTTGGCGGCATGAAAATCGTTGGTGTGGACTTTAGAGACGGCATCCTGTTTGTACCCGAAGTGCTTAAATGTGCGGGCGCGATGAAAGGTGGTATGAAGATTCTCCGTCCAATCCTTGCAGAAGCCGCAGAAGACACTTCTTTAGGCAAGTTTGTTATTGGCACGGTTAAAGGTGATATCCACGATATTGGCAAAAACCTTGTAGGCATGATGCTTGAAGGTGCTGGTTTTGAAGTGATCGACCTGGGTATCAATAACCCTGTAGAAAACTATCTTGAAGCTGTTGATAAGCATCAGCCAGTAATTGTTGGCATGTCAGCTCTATTGACAACAACAATGCCATACATGGGCGTTGTTTCAGAGGAATTTGAAAAACGCGGTTTGCGTAAAGACATTCATATGATGTGTGGCGGTGCACCACTCAACCAAGAGTTCGCAGACGCAATTGGCGTGCCGGCTTACGGTCGTGATGCTGCTCGAAGTGCGGAAATGGCTGAGACTCACGTACGTGACTCGATGAACAAGCGTGAACACAGATAAAAAACGACTTATTCTTGGCTGCGGAGCGCTCGTTTACGATCTTTTGCGGCTTATTGAACAAAATCCGGGTTTATCAGACAAAGTTAAATTACAGTGCTTGCCTGCAAGTTGGCACAACAAGCCGCAATTGATCGCCCCAGGGGTGGATGATTATTTAGCTAAGCATGGCAATCTTTATGAAGATGTTTATATCGCTTATGCTGATTGTGGCACGGGTGGAGCGCTCGATAGGGTAATCGAAAAATATCAGGCAAAACGCATCGGCGGCGCTCATTGTTACGAGTTTTTTGCCGGTTCTGAAGCTTTTCACGAAATGGCTGAGCAGGAGTTGGGTACATTCTACCTAACCGATTATTTGGTCAAGAATTTTAAAAGGCTCATGATTAAAGGCATGGGCTTGGATCGCTACCCTGAGCTATTTGATGTTTATTTTGCCAATTATAAAAAATTGGTGTATTTGGCACAAACAGAAAATGAACAGTGGCAAAAAGAGGCTGCACAGTATGCAAAAGACTGGGGTTTTAAGTACGAATATAAATTGGTAGGCACGGGTTATTTGGATTGTGTCTTTGATGATATTGAAATAATGCCATTGGCAAGCGAAGAGAATTAGATGTATAAAGCAAGACTATTTGCCAGCAAACATGCGAGAGCTTATGAGGCGATGTATAACGCTTCGTCGCCTGTTATTTTGGCGTCTCTTAGGGTGTTGAGTAAAATCGTTAAGGGTAAGCTTGACAAGCCGATTACTTGGGCTGAAAAGAAAACCAAAGGTTTTCTATTTGACTGTCAAATGTGTGGCAATTGCGTATTGTCAACAACAGGTATGACCTGCCCAATGAACTGCCCAAAAACTTTGCGAAATGGCCCTTGCGGTGGTGTTCGCGCCAATGGTAATTGCGAAGTGAAGCCTGAGATGAAGTGTGTTTGGGTTGAGGCTTGGAATGGCTCAACAAAAATGAAACACAACCATAAAATCCAAGAAATTCAATTTGCTGTAAATAACGAACACAAAGGTTCGAGCGCTTGGATTCGATTGGCAAACGAAGACGTTAAGGCGAAATAGCAATGGTATCCGACGAATCAATCAAAATTAATCCGGAATACGTTTACCACCCGGGTAACCCATTGTCGCAATTGGACAATCATGTTTCACGTGGAAGGTTTGAGCGCGTTCTAAAGCGCGGTGAATTTGCTGTAACGACAGAATTGGCGCCACCGGATTCTGCCGATCGCACCGAGGTTTTTCACGAGGCGGCAATGTTTGATCACGCAGTTGATGCGATTAATGCTACTGATGGCTCGGGCGCGAATTGTCATATGTCGAGTGTTGCTGTATGTGCGTTGCTTGCGCATATTGGCTATTCGCCGATTTTGCAAATTTCTTGCAGGGACAAAAATCGAATTGCCATTCAAGGCGATATTTTGGGTGCGGCGGCGATGGGCGTGTGTAATGTGCTGGCGTTAACCGGTGACGATGTCAGTGCGGGCGATCAGCCTGAAGCGAAACGCGTTTTTGATTTGGACAGTATTTCATTGTTGACAACCATTCAAAAAATGCGAGACGAGTCGACACTGCTCAGCGGCAGAAAGTTGACTAAGGCTCCTGCAATGTTTGCTGGTAGCACAATTAACCCGTTTGTCCCGCCCGTTAAATCTCGCGTGTCGCAAATGGAAAAAAAGATCGATGCCGGCGCGCAGTTTATCCAAACACAGTATTGCTTTGACATGCCGATGTTAAAAGACTTTATGTCGGAAGCCGTCGATAGAGGCTTAACCGAGCGCGCGTTTATATTGCCAGGCGTGGGCACCTTGGCTTCTGCCAATACAGCAAAGTGGCTTCGCTCTAATGTGCCTGGCGTTCATATTCCAGACAGTATTATCAAGCGACTTTCGGGTGCAGAAAATCAGAAAAAAGAAGGACAAAAGATTTGCGTTGAGCTAATGCAACAAGTTAAAGAACTTGAGGGTGTTAGTGGCGTACATGTGATGGCGTACAAGCAAGAACAGTTTGTCGCAGAGATGGTTAAAGATTCAGGTGTTCTTGGCGACAGAAAGCCTTGGGCACCTAGGAATGAGTATTAATTAGTTTACGGAGTAAGAAAGAAATGACAACAACAACTTTATCGTCAGCAAAGAAAGAAGTGACCATTGGTTTCGGCTATCCTTTTGTTATGATTGGCGAGCGCATCAACCCTACAGGCAGAAAAATTCTCGCCGAAGAGATGAAAAATGGTGATTATTCACGCGTTGTAGCAGACGCTATTGCCCAAGTAGAGGCTGGCGCACAAATGTTGGATATTAATGCCGGCATTCCACTGGCTGACGAGCCCGCAATTCTAGCGGAAGCTATTCGTCGAGTTCAAGCGGAAGTCGATGTGCCTTTATGTATTGATTCATCTATTATTGAGGCGCTTGAATCTGGCCTCGCGGCTTATGATGGCCGTGCACTGGTGAATTCAACAACTGGTGAGACTGAAGTTTTAGAGCGCGTTTTGCCTTTGGTAAAAAAATACGGCGCAGCAGTGGTTGCAATCTCGAACGATGAGTCTGGCATTAAGCAAGATCCAAATGAGCGTTTTTTGGTGGCAAAGAAAATAGTTGAACATGCAGCGGATTACGGCATTAAGCCTGAAGACGTTGTGGTGGATCCGTTAGTTATGCCGATTGGCGCTATTTCACAAGCGGGCAATCAAGTGTTTGATTTGGTTCGACGTTTGCGCGCCGAGCTCAAGGTAAATACGACTTGTGGTGCATCCAATGTGAGCTTCGGTTTGCCTCAACGCAACGGCATCAATAACGCATTTTTACCGATGTCAATCGTGGCTGGAATGACGTCAGCAATCGTTAATCCATTGCACGGCGAATTGGTGCAAGCAATCAGAGCGGCAGATGTATTAACCGGTGTTGATGACGGCTGTACTGCCTGGATTAAAGCATACAAAGAGCCTGCAGCAGAGGGCGAAGAAGGTAGAGAGGGTCGTCGTCGCAGAAGGCGCGCATAAGGATTAGAGGTGGCTGGCATAGAGTACAAAGGATCTTGTGTTTGCGGTCAAACGACTTATAAGGCGTTTGATTTGGCGGATGTGTCCTTTTGCCATTGTCAGCAATGTCGCAAGATGACAGGCCACTATATGGCCGCTTGTCAGGCGCAAAGAGATCAAATAACAATCAGTGGCGAGATTAAGTGGCACTACACACATGAAGGATCGCGTCACGGTTTTTGTGAGAATTGTGGGGCTCATATGTTTTGGCAGAATGATACTCGGCCAACTATTAGTGTGACAGCTGGTAGTCTTGATGACGCCAAAGACTTGGCCGTTAGACACCATATTTTCACTGAGGAAAAAGGCTGTTATTATGAAATTAATGCCAACGAGCCGCAATTTGAAAGCTACGGTAATAGCAAAATAAAGGGAGATGAGTAGTCGTGGACGATATTCAGCAAATTTGTTTTACACCGTCGGGTCGCCAATACAAAGGCGAAGTTGGTGATACGCTGTTGCAAGTTGCCCAAGATGCGGGCGTTGCAATTCGCTCATTATGCGGCGGCTACGGTCAATGCCACCAATGTTGGATTGAGGTTTCGGAAGGAACGCACTCGAAGTTTGGCGTTGAATGCAAGCCAGAAAATGTTAGCGGCATTACTCGACTTGAAAGACAGCTGATTGAAGAAAATCCGAGATATCAAGGCAAGCGACTCGCATGCCAAACTTGCATTCAAGGTGATTTGGTTATTGATGTACCGGAAGAATCTCAAGAACATTTAGCCTACATAAGTAAGAAAAACGCCAAGCAAGATTACAATATTTCTACCACTATTGAGTTGGTCAACTGTACTTTAGATGAACCCACTTTAGATGAAAACCCTTCAGCCTCAGAAAACTTACTTGAGCAACTACAAAAACAAGATATTCAAGCGACATTTGATTTTAGTTTACTTAGAGAGCTTCAACCACTAATCCATGAAACCAAAGGTGTTCTCAGTGTGGCTGTGCGCGACAACAAAGAGGTTGTTGCTGTTTATCCACAAGGCGAGCATCAAGTTATTGGTGCAGCTGTTGATATTGGCTCGACCACATTGGCGGTCTATGTGTATGACTTGGCAACAGGGCAATTGCTGTTTGAATCGAGCGCAATGAATCCGCAAATTCGCTACGGTGAAGACTTGATGTCTCGAGTTTCCTACGTCATGATGAACAAAGGCGGCGATAAAAAGCTCACCGATGCTGTGCGCACTAAATTAACAGAAATGTTCCATGAGGCTTGTGACGAGCTTAAGTTGGACAGAGATAAATTGCTAGAAATTGTACTGGTTGGCAATCCAATCATGCACCATCTTTTCTTTGGGCTTTCGCCAGTGGAATTAGGGCAGGCGCCATTTACCTTGGCAACCCGTGAGTGGTTGGATATTGATGCCAAAGAGTTGGGCCTTGATTTGTACGCGAAAACAAGAATTTCGTTTTTACCATTGATCGCTGGCCATGTGGGTGCAGACACTGCAGCGGCTTATTTGAGCCAAATGCACATCATGCACAACCAAACCACTTTGTTGGTAGATATTGGCACCAATGCTGAAATTATGCTAGCTAAAAATGGCAAGGTGTACGCCACTTCTTCGCCAACGGGGCCAGCCTTTGAGGGTGCTGAAATTTCTTCAGGTGTTCGCGCAACCCACGGCGCTATTGAGCGGGTTAGGATTGACAAAGACACACTTGAAGTCCGCTACAGAATGATTGGCACGGAAGCTTGGTCTGACGAAGAAGACTTTAAGAAAGTTAAACAAAAGGCTGTCGGTATTTGCGGCAGTGGCATTATCGAGGCGATTGTCAGCTTTGCTGAGGTTGGTATTATTGACCAAAGCGGACTTTTCGTTCAGTCTAGTGCGCCGGAGCGTTTCTCAAAAATTGGCAATACCACAAGATTTTTGCTCGTTGATCAAGGCGAGCAATCGATTTATATTGAGCAAGTTGATATACGCTCCATTCAATTAGCAAAAGCAGCACTTTCAGCAGGCGTGAGCCTATTGATGGACTATCAAAAGTGCACAGAGTTTGAGCATGTGCTTTTGGCAGGCGCTTTTGGCGCGCATCTTGATGCACGATATGTGGCTTTATTAGAAATTATTCCGAGCGCCACAGAGGAGGTGATTACTTCTGTTGGAAATGCGGCGGGTATCGGTGCAAGCATGGCGTTGCTAGACGTCGGAAACCGCAAAAAAATTATTGATGCAGTAGCCAACGTGATCAAAATTGAGAGTGCCAGCGAAGCAAAATTCCAGGATTATTTTGTTGATGCAATGAAATTCAGTGTATCGCCAATTAAAGAGCAAAAAATTAACAAAGCTAGGCGCCGCAGAAGAGCGTCTTAGATATACCATAGGGAAAAAACATGACAAGAGAAAGAAGAAGGCGTAGAGGCGGGGACAACTCTGAAGCACCGGTAACAGTGAAAGCACCGGCCTACATTAAACGTAAAATCCCACATTACAGCATTTTAAGTGATGAGGATTTAAGCATTATTGAGGAAAATGCCGATACTATTTTAGAAGAGATCGGCATTATTTTCTCTGAAGACCAAGAGGCGTTGGATATCTTGGGTGCAGCTGGTGCAAATATTGATGGCGACCGAGTGCGCTTCCCAAGAGGCATGTGCCGCAAGATCATTCAAGAAAATGCGCCAAAAATGTTTACCCAGCATGCGCGTAATCCCGAGAGAAGCGTCGTTATTGGCGGTGACAATATGGTTTTGGTGCCTGCATATGGCCCTCCATTCGTTCATAGTCTTGACGAGGGGCGTCGTTATGCGACAATTGAAGATTTTCGTAATTTTGTCAAATTAGCGTATATGTCTGACAACCTTCACCATTCCGGTGGCACGATTTGTGAGCCTTGCGATTTGCCAGTAAACAAACGCCACTTCGATATGGTGTATAGCCACATCAAGTATTCAGACAAACCTTTTATGGGCTCTGTGACTGCTGCTGAACGCGCAGAGGATACGGTCAATATGGCCAAAATTGTATTTGGCGATGACTTTGTTGATCAGAATTGTGTTTTAATTAGTTTGATTAATGCTTCTTCACCGATGTCTTTTGATGACACGATGTTGGGCGCCTTGAAAGTTTACGCGCGCAATAACCAGGCTTGTATTGTGACGCCATTTATTGTTGCCGGTGCGATGGCACCTGTGACGGCTGCCGGTGTTGCTGCGCAAAGTCTTGCAGAAGGTATGGCGGGTATGGCATTTGCACAATTGGTACGCCCAGGCGCGCCAATTGTGTACGGCAACTTTGTTACAGCAATGTCAATGAAATCGGGTGCACCAACTTTTGGTACGCCGGAAGCCGCCCATATGATGAACATCTCAGGAGCGCTTGCAAGGCGATTGGGTGTGCCGTTTAGAAGTGGCGGTGGTTTTAACGGCGCTAAGATGCCAGATGCACAAGCCGGTTATGAAGCGGCTAACACCATGCAAGCAACAATTAATGCCAGTGTTAACTTCAATCTACATACCGCCGGTTGGCTTGAGGGTGGTTTATGCATGAGTTATGAGAAGTTTATCTTGGACGCCGACCAAGCGGGCATGATGCGTGTATCGGTCGAAGGTATCGATATGAGCGAGAACGGCCAAGCGATGGACGCTATTCGTGAAGTGGGCCCTCAATCTCATTTCTTAGGATGCTTGCACACCGAGAAGAACTTTAAGACAGCGTTCTACATGTCGGACGTATTGGATGACAATAGCTTTGAGCAGTGGGTTGAGGACGGCTCTCGGGATACAGCGGCTATCGCTGCTGAAAAATACAAGCAAATGCTCGCCAGTTACGAAGTGCCAGCACTTGATCCAGCAATTGACGAAGCCCTGCTTGCATATATGGCAGAACGTAAGGGTAGTTTCGAGGATTCAAATATATAGAGATCTTTGCAGCAATCACTTACAAGTAATCAGCAACCTACTATCAAAACTAAAACGGTTGTTGCAAAAGTCCAAGTATAATATTCGGGTTAAACTATCCGGTGATTTGAATTCACGTAGTTATGAATTTTTTTACTATTGCTTTAGTTGAAAGATAAGATAATACGCATCAGAAGTTAATTTTTTAAGAGAGGGAGAAGGCTCATTTTCACTGGAATGTAAACAATTCCGAGTGATGATGGATTTTTGTACCTCTCTATTTTTGTTTTTATACTATATTCAGGAGAATACATGAGCGAATATAAATCAGATATTGAGATTGCAAGACTAGCCACTGGCGAGCATATTAATGACATTGGCGCAAAACTTAATATCGGTAAAGAGGATTTAGTTCCTTTTGGTCATGATAAGGCTAAACTTTCATGGAAAGCTATTGACGCAGTTCAAGGCAATGAAGATGGCAAACTAATCTTGGTTACTGCGGTAACGCCAACGCCAGCTGGTGAAGGCAAGACAACAACTTCGGTTGGTCTGACAGACGGCTTAAACAAAATCGGCAAGCAAGCAACAGTATGTTTGCGTGAGCCGAGCTTAGGTCCTTGTTTTGGTATGAAAGGTGGTGCTGCCGGTGGTGGTTACGCTCAAGTAATCCCAATGGAAGATATTAATCTTCACTTCACAGGCGACTTCCACGCAATCACATCCGCACACAGCTTGTTGTCTGCGATGATTGACAATCATATTTACTGGGGTAACTCACTAAACATCGATAGCAGAAAAGTTGCTTTCCGTCGTGTTGTCGATATGAACGATCGTTCACTTCGTACGATTACTTCATCTTTAGGCGGCTCTACAAACGGCTATCCGCGTGAAGACGGCTTTGATATTACGGTTGCATCAGAAGTTATGGCAATTTTCTGTCTTTCTGAAAACCTTGCAGAGCTTGAAGAAAGATTGGGCAACATCATTGTTGCTTACACGCGTAACATGGTGCCAGTAAGAGCGAAGCAGATCAACGCTCACCACGCAATGACAGTGCTACTTAAAGACGCTTTCAGACCAAATATCGTACAAACATTAGAGGGTAACCCGGCGATTATTCACGGCGGTCCATTCGCTAACATTGCTCACGGTTGTAATTCAGTTATTGCTACTAAGACAGCGCTTAAAATGTCTGAGTACACAGTAACAGAGGCCGGCTTCGGTGCTGACTTAGGTGCTGAGAAGTTCTTCGACATCAAGTGTCGTAAGGCTGACCTAGCGCCAGACGCAGTAGTATTGGTTGCTACGATTCGTGCTCTTAAGCACCAAGGTGGCGTTGCTAAAGCTGATCTAAATACAGAGAACACAGAAGCGTTACTTAAGGGTTGTGTAAACCTAGGTAGACACATTCGCAACTTAAGCCAGTTCGGTGTTCCAATTGTTGTTGGTATTAATAACTTTGTTACAGATACTGAAGCTGAATTTGAAGTGATCAGAGAGTACTGTAAGCAGTTCCATGTTGACGTGAGCGTCTCAAGTCACTGGGAGCATGGTGGCGATGGTGCAATCGATCTAGCTGAAAAAGTTGTTGCATTAGCTGAGTCAGGCGCCTCTCAATTCAAGACGCTTTACGACGATGAAATGCCATTATTCGAAAAAGTTGAAACAATTGCAAAGACGCTTTACCACGCTGACGAAGTTTTGGCTGATAAAGTTGTTAGGGATAAGCTTGCTTGGTACCAGGACAACGGCTTTGGTCATTTGCCAGTTTGTATTGCTAAAACACAATATTCATTCTCAACAGATCCGCAATTATTAGGTGCGCCTACTGGCCATTCAATGTCAATCCGCGAAGTAAGATTATCAGCGGGTGCGGAATTTGTTGTTGTTGTTTGTGGTGCTATTATGACAATGCCTGGTCTGCCAAGATCTCCTGCAGCAGACAAGATTCATCTAGATAGCGAAGGGCTAGTACAAGGTCTATTCTAAATCTATGACTGTTAGCGATACAGTTAACTACGACATTCACAGGGTTGAGAATTCAACCGTACGGAGTGTTAGCGACTGTATCGCAATAGAAGAGCCACTTGAGATTATCATACGATATTTCTCAAATGGGGGGTGGATTGAAGAGCCACTAATGGTCACCATGAGGACGCCGGGCGATGATAATTCATTGGTTTCCGGCATTCTGTTTTCTGAAGGTGTCATTAATGACAAAAGCGCGATCGAGAGTGTTGCGCCAAGAGGCACAAACAAAGGCCTCTACGATGTTGATAATTCTTTGCTGGTTACATTGGGCAAAGGAAATCAACTGGATTTAAAGAATTTGCAGCGCCATTTTATGGTGAGTTCGAGCTGCGGGGTTTGTGGCAAGGGTGCATTAAATGCGATTGAAATTGCTTACGAGCCAAAAATTGAAAAATTAATGCCTATTGTGGGCGTTGATTTGATTACAAAATTGCCAGATATATTAAGGGCAAAACAGGAACAATTTGCCAATACTGGCGGTGTTCATGCTAGCGGTTTGATAAGTGCTGGTGGTGAGCTGCTTCATTTGGCTGAAGATGTAGGTAGGCACAATGCGCTTGATAAGCTTATTGGGCACGTCAGAAGTAACGATATGCTGAACCCAAGCGAGCAATTTGTCATGTGTTCGGGAAGACTGGGCTTTGATATCATCCAAAAAACGCTGATGGCGGGAATAGGAATGATAGCTGGAATTGGGGCGCCAACCTCATTAGCCCTAGATTTAGCAAGGAGATTTGATATTACTTTGATTGGTTTTATCAAAAAAAATAAATATAATATTTACAATGGTGCATGGCGCATCAAAGACTAGTCTTAGGAGATTAAATGTCTAGAAATATCAGTTTATTGTCGGGTAAAAAAGACGACAAAAACAGCTTGTTTGGAAAAATTGCAGCAAGCCCAACCCAAACAACTGACAACCAGTTAGCTGGTGAGTACAATTTGGGTGTTTCAACCATTCATAGTACCAAGAGTTTTTATGATTTTTTAGGTAAAGATTTTAAAAGTAAAAAAGCTTATGTGTGTACTGGCAGTGCTTGCTTGTGTCGCGGCACACAAGGCGATGTTTCTGACAAGTTAAACGCTAAATTCGGCGCAGAAAATGTCGGTGAGATGATTTGTCTAGGCAGGTGTTACGAAAACAGTGCATTTAATATTGACGGCCAAAACTACTCTGGCGACGATATCAACAAACTAGACACCATTATTGCCGGTGATCACACCAGTCCAGATTACACAATGAAGTCATATTCAGACACTTCATTTCTAGTCGAAGATGACATATTCTCATCATACGATGATTTCAAAGAATTACTAGAAACTTGCTTTGCAGCAGACAAAGCAGAGCTAATCAACACCCTTAAAGAGTCCGGTCTACGCGGTCGTGGTGGCGCAGGCTTCCCTACTGGTATGAAGTGGGAATTTTGTCAAGCACAAGAGGCGAGCGCTAAATACGTTGTTTGTAACGCTGACGAAGGTGATCCGGGTGCATTCTCTGACAGATACCTTCTGGAAGAGCAAACGCTTAAAGTATTGTTTGGAATGGCCATTTGTGGTTACCTTATTGGCTCAAAGCAGGGTTTCCTATACATTCGTGGCGAGTATCCAGAGTCGATTAAAGCAACCAATGATGCGCTAGCTAAATTGCGCGAACTTGGTTTATTGGGCGATAATATTCTAGGGACTGGTTTTGACTTTGACATGAGCGTTGTTGAAGGTCAAGGTGCCTACATTTGTGGTGAAGAGACAGCACTTATTGCCTCTATCGAAGGCCGACGCGCTGAAGTGGATGTTCGCCCTCCATTCCCAACGGTTGAGGGTTTGTACAAAAAACCAACAGTTGTAAATAACGTTGAAAGTTTAGCCGCAGTGCCAGCAATTTTTAGGCTAGGTGGAGAGGCATTCAAGAAAATTGGTAACGGTCGCTCAACGGGCACCAAGTTAATTTCTTTGGACGGCTACTTTAACAATCCTGGGCTTTATGAAGTCGATATGGCAACACCAATGAACATCATTATTGACGACATTGGCGGTGGCTTTAATGATGACATCAAAGTTATCCAAGTTGGCGGCCCATTGGGCGGCTGTGTGCCGATTGACATTCTTCGCACATTAACGCTAGATTTTGAGTCGTTTGATGAAGGTGGTTTCTTAATGGGGCATGCGAGCTTCGTTTGTATTCCCGAATCGTTTTCAGCGGTAGAGTATGCAAAGCACCTGTTTGAATTCACTGCTCACGAGTCTTGTGGTAAGTGCTTCCCATGTCGTTTGGGCGCCACTCGTGGAAAAGAAATGTTACAATCGGCGATAGAAGACAATCAGAAATTTTCAGAAGAACTGATTCAAGACTTATTAGAAACAATGGAAGCGGGCTCATTATGTGCTCTTGGTGGCGGTTTACCTCTTCCTGTTAAGAACTTGATCGAGCATTGTGCCGACGAGTTTAAACCTTACATGGAGAAATAATATGTCAGATAATCCACAAGGCGTATTTATTGATGGCGTTGAATTTCCTTTTGATGATTCAACTTCAATTCTAGAATTTACTAACAAGGCGCTGGGTGATAAAATCATTCCAACACTTTGTGACGATACCAACTTGAAGCCTTACGGCGCTTGTCGTGTTTGCTCTGTAGAGGTTCAGTTTAACGCAGACGGCCCTAGTAGAACGGTTGCTTCATGTCATACACCAATCAATCCGGGTATGCATGTTTCGACTAACTCTGATAGCATTAAAACACTGCGTAGAAACATTGTTGAGCTGGTCTTAAGTGATCATCCACCTGAATGTTTGACTTGTGAAGTAAATGGCAACTGTGAGCTACAAGATGTCGCTGCAAGTGTCGGTGTAAGAAAAATACGTTACGCCAAAGGCGCTAACCACATTGATCGTGAAAAAGACCTAAGCCACGCTTATATGCGTATGGACTTATCTAAGTGTATTAACTGTTCACGTTGTGTTCGTGCTTGTGACGAAGTTCAAGGCCAGTTCACCTTAACAATGACGGGCCGTGGTTTTGAATCACGTATTACAACAGATAACGATATGTTATTTGGTGATTCGTCTTGTGTTTCATGTGGCGCTTGTGCGCAAACTTGCCCAACTTCAGCGATTTCGGATGTCTTCCAATCGAAGTCTGTTGAAGCGGACAAAACAGTGCGTACAATTTGTTCATACTGCGGTGTAGGTTGCAACCTAGAAGTGGCGGTTAAGAACAACGAGGTATTGTCAATTCGCGCACCTCAAGATGCGGTTAACGCTGGCCATACTTGTTTGAAAGGTCGTTATGCCTTTAAATTCTACAATCATGAAGACCGCCTAACATCACCGTTGATTAGAAAAAATGGCGAGCTGGTTCCTTGTTCATGGGAAGAGGCATTCGGATATATTAAAGACAAATTTGAATCAATCAAGGCCGAGCACGGTCCTGATGCGATAGCGGGTATTTCTTCAGCACGTTGTACGAATGAAGAAAACTTCCTTTTCCAAAAAATGATTCGTCAAGTTATCGGCACCAACAACGTTGACTGTTGTGCGCGTGTTTGTCACTCACCTACAGCTTGGGGCATGCAACAAGCCTTTGGTACGGGTGCGGGCACAAACTCAACAGCCGATATTCCATTGGCGGACTTAATGATTGTTATTGGCGCGAACCCATTGGCAGCTCACCCGGTGACCGGTGCTAAAATTAAGCAACAAGCGATGTCGGGTGCAACGTTAATCGTTATTGATCCAGTTAAAACTGCGCTTGCTCGTATGGCTGACCATCACTTGCAGTTAAAGCCAGGTACAAACGTTGCCTTGTTGAACATGATTCAATACTACATTGTTGAGGCGGATCTTCTTGATAAGGCATTTATTGAAGAGCGCTGTGAAGGTAGTGCTGAATTTATCGATCAAATCAAAGAGCTTGATGTTGATGCTATGTCTGCAATCTGCGGTGTTAGCACGGAAGATGCTAAGGCAGTTGCTATTGCTTATGCTAGCGCTAACAATGCGATGGAATTCCATGGTTTAGGTGTAACTGAGCATTCACAGGGCTCACAAACAGTAATGCTAATCGCCAACCTTGCGATGATGACGGGAAACTTGGGTCGTCCAGGCGTTGGTGTTAATCCACTGCGTGGCCAGAACAACGTGCAAGGTGCAGCTGATATGGGCTGTCAACCTCACCACGGTCCAGGCTACTTATGGATGGATCAAAAAGAAGTTCAAGAGTATTACGAAGAAAAGTTTGGCATGCCATCACCAACAACAGACGGTAAGAAAATTCCTGAAATGTTTGATGGTGCGATTGATGGCTCAGTGAAGGCGCTTTGGATTTTTGCCGAGGATGTTGTGCAGACAGATCCGAATACGCATCATGTTAAGAAGAGTATGGAAGCCCTGGATTTACTTGTTGTGCAAGAGATCTTCATGACGGAAACATCGAAGATGGCTGACGTTGTTCTACCTGGCTCAACTTTCCTTGAGAAGAGCGGTACATTCACTAATACTGAGCGTCGAATCCAGCAAGTAAATGCTGCAGTTAAGCCTCTTAAGGGTTGTAAGACTGACGGCCAAATCATTGTTGAAATGATGCGTACCCTGGGTTTTGATCAGCCAGATTACGATGCGGCTGAAGTGTTGAAAGAAGTTGCTGATGTTGTTTCTTTCTTTGAGGGTGTAACTTGGGAAGGCCTAGGCGCTAGCCCAATGGGTCTACAGTGGCCAGTCAACAAAAAAGGCGAAGACACTCAAATTCTACACATTGGTGAATTCAAGATTGGCAAGGGTAAGTTCCATTACTACGATTGGAGAGAATCTGAAGAATTGATTCAACATAAAGATAAGTATCCGTTTATTTTGACTACGAGTCGTGAACTCCAGCACTATAACTGTGCAACGATGACACGTCGTACGTCAAATGTAGAAATCTTGACAAAAGACGTGATTATGCTTAATCCGAAAGATGCAGAAGCGAAAGATCTGACAACAGGTGATCGTGCAACATTGAAATCGGACCGTGGTGAAGTCACCCTTGATGTTCAAGTGACTGATCGCGTTAAGAAGGGCGTTGTTCGTACAACGTTCCACTTCCCTGAAGTGCTAATTAACGAGGTTACTAGTGGCGTGACAGACGCAGAAACCCAATGTCCGGAATATAAGATTGTGGCAGTGGATGTCTTGAAAGCCTCTTAATAATTTCTAAAAGAACGACTAAAACAAGCCTCATTTGAGGCTTGTTTTACATCCGGCTTCCGGTAAAGTTTTTGGGAGTAATTTCTTAGGAAAAACAGCATAGTACAATTAAAATTTTTTCGGGTGTTATGTGGATATTGACGCGCTTTCCTCTAAGGTATAATGCAAGATTTCTTCATAGTAGTTAGGGCCCCAAAATGTCAGAACAAAGAGTATTAGCAAACGCCATCCGTGCCCTAAGTATGGACGCAGTGCAACAAGCTAAGTCCGGACATCCGGGCGCCCCAATGGGTATGGCTGATATTGCCGAAGTATTGTGGAATTCACACCTTAAGTACAACCCAAGTAATGCCAACTGGGCGGATCGTGATCGTTTTGTGCTATCCAATGGTCATGGCTCAATGTTACTTTATTCATTGTTGCACCTGACGGGCTTCGATTTGAGTATTGACGAAATCAAAAATTTCCGTCAATTGCATGCAAAAACACCAGGCCACCCCGAATACGGTTACGCTGATGGTGTTGAAACGACAACAGGCCCACTAGGTCAAGGCATCACCAACGCGGTTGGTATGGCTATTGCTGAGCGCACAATGGCTGCAACTTTCAATAAGCCTGGTCATGCAATTGTTGACCACTTCACTTATGTCTTTATGGGTGACGGTTGTTTAATGGAGGGCTTGTCTCACGAATCTTGTGCAATGGCTGGCACATTGGGTCTTGGCAAGTTAATTGCATTCTGGGACGACAACGATATTTCTATTGATGGCCATATTGGTGACTGGATGGAAAAAGGCGTTCCAGGTCGCTTTAAGTCTTACGGTTGGCATGTGATTGCCAATGTTGATGGGCATGACGCGGAAGAAATTAACGCAGCAATCGCCGAAGCAAAAGCGACGAGCGGCAGACCAACATTGATTTGCACACGCACTGTGATTGGTTTCGGCTCGCCAAATCTTGCAGGAACACATGATTGTCACGGCGCCCCTTTGGGTGACGAAGAGATTGCTAAAACACGCGAACAATTGGGCTGGACGCACGCGCCATTTGAAATTCCGCAAGCCATTTATGATGGCTGGGATCACAAAGCGCAAGGCGAAGAGGACGAATTAGATTGGAATGAGCGATTTAAAGCTTATAGCGCCTCTTACCCTGCTGAGGCGAGCGAGTTTGAGCGCCGTATGGCGGGCGAATTGCCGGCTAATTTTTCTGATGAGATGGATAAATATATTGCCAAGACTCAAGAAGAGATGCCTAATATTGCCTCCAGAAAAGCCTCACAAAACGCGATCGAAGCAATGGGCCCAGTTGTGCCGGAATTGTTTGGCGGTTCAGCAGATCTAACAGGCTCTAACCTGACCAACTGGTCGGGCTCAGTAGTGGTTAATCATGATAATGCTGATGGCAACTACATTTCATGGGGTGTGCGTGAATTTGGCATGGCGGCAATGATGAACGGCATGGTTTTGCACGGTGGCTTTAAAGTTTATGGCGCAACTTTTTTGATGTTTATGGAGTACATGCGTAACTCACTGCGTATGTCAGCCTTGATGAAAATTGGTACGATTTACGTATACACGCATGACTCTATCGGTCTGGGTGAAGACGGCCCAACGCATCAAGCCGTTGAACAAATTGCAAGTATGCGCGTTATTCCAAACTTCCACACTTGGAGAGCGTGTGATGCGATCGAATCTGGCGTTTCTTGGAAAGTGGCTATGCAAAGAGGCGACGCACCCACAGCGTTAATCTTCTCTCGTCAAAACTTGACGCCAATGGAGCGAACAGCGAAGCAAGTAGCCAATATTGAAAAGGGTGGTTACGTCTTAAAAGATTGTGACGGCGATGCAGATATTATTTTGATTGCGACAGGCTCAGAAGTCTCGCTTGCAGTTGATTCAGCGAACGCAATGTCGGACAAGAAAGTTCGCGTGGTTTCTATGCCATGTACGAACGCATTTGACGCACAAGATCAAGCATATAAAGACTCTGTGCTAACATCAGGTGTTAAACGTGTTGCAATTGAGGCGGGTGTTGCAGATTCTTGGTATAAGTACGTCGGCCTTGATGGTGACGTGGTAGCAATGACAACGTTTGGCGAGTCCGCCCCAGCGGCTGATTTGTTTAAACATTTTGGTTTCACAGTAGAGAGAGTTGTTGCTACTGTTGAGTCGGTATTAGGTTAATTTTTTAGGAGTTAGGAAATGACAATTAAAGTAGGCATTAATGGTTTTGGTCGTATTGGCCGTATGGTTTTTCGTGCGATTGACAAAGATTTTGATGGTCTAGAAGTTGTTGGTGTGAATGATTTACTAGACAACGATTACTTGGCGTATATGCTTAAGTACGATTCAGTTCACGGTCGTTTTGCTAAGGATGTTGCTGTTGAAGGTAATAATTTCGTTATCGACGGTAAGAAAATTCGCTTGACAGCGGAACGTAACCCAGCGGATCTTAAATGGGGCGAAATTGGTGCAGATTTAGTCATCGATTGTACGGGCTTCTTCTTAACTGAAGAAGGTTGCCAGGCGCATATTGATGCTGGCGCAAAGAAAGTTATTCAGTCAGCACCTTCTAAAGATGGCACACCGATGTTTGTATACGGCGTTAACCATGATTCTTACGATGGCCAAGCGATTATTTCAGCGGCCTCTTGCACAACAAACTGCTTGGCGCCGGTTGCCAAAGTATTGAACGACAATTGGGGTGTTAAGCGAGGTCTGATGACTACGGTTCATGCGGCTACTGCAACTCAAAAAACGGTTGACGGCCCCTCAATGAAAGATTGGCGTGGCGGTCGTGGTATTCTGGAAAACATCATTCCTTCATCAACAGGTGCCGCAAAAGCGGTAGGTGTTGTATTGCCAGAATTAAATGGCAAGTTAACGGGTATGTCTTTCCGTGTGCCTACATCGGACGTATCTGTGGTTGATCTTACCGTTGAACTGAATTCAGAGGCCGGTTATGATGCAATTTGTGAAGCGATGAAGAGGGCCTCAGAAGGTGCAATGAAAGGCGTCCTGGGTTACACTGATGAGAAGGTTGTATCAACTGATTTTGTTGGTTCTACATATGCCTCAATCTTTGATTCTGGCGCTGGTATTGCAATGGACTCAACATTTGTCAAGGTGGTTTCTTGGTACGACAATGAGTATAGTTACACATGCAACTTACTTCGTTTGGCTGAGTTTGTAACAAAGTAATGACCAAGTAAAGCAGAGAGTCTTATGAACGTAATACGAATGACCGATCTGGATTTATCCGGTAAGCGTGTTTTAATTAGGCAAGACTTAAATGTGCCTATTAAAGACGGCAAGGTTACTAGCGATAAGCGTATTCAGGCCTCTTTGCCAACGATTAAGCATGCCGTCAAGGCGGGCGCAAAAGTGATACTCACCTCTCACCTTGGTAGACCTACTGCAGGAGAATTCGAGGAGAGGTTTTCATTGGCGCCAGTTGCTGAATATTTATCTAAGTTGCTGGATCAGAAGGTGAGGCTTGTTTCGAGCTGGCTTGATGGTGTTGATCTTAACGATGGTGAAGTTATCCTTTGTGAAAATGTTCGGTTTAACGAAGGCGAAAAAGAAAATGATGAGGCGCTCTCTAAAAAGATGGCGGCCTTGTGTGATATTTGTGTGCAAGATGCTTTTGGTACTGCTCATAGAGCACATGCTTCAACGCACGGCGTTGTTCAGTTTGCACCAATTGCTTGTGCAGGGCCACTACTAATTGGTGAGCTTGATGCACTCGGTAAGGCGCTAGATAATCCAGCCCGACCAATGGTGGCGATTGTTGGTGGCTCCAAGGTGTCAACAAAGTTGACTGTTCTAGAGTCTCTTTCAAAGATTGTTGATCGGTTGGTTGTTGGTGGCGGTATTGCTAATACTTTTATTGCCGCACAAGGCAATCTTGTGGGTCAGTCTTTGTGTGAGCACGACTTGATTCCAACCGCAAAATCTTTAATGGAAGATTGCCAGATTCCCGTACCAACGGATGTTGTATGTGGCAAGGAATTTTCGGAATTTGCAACGGCCGAAACTAAAAGTACCTCGAGTGTTGCTGCGGACGATATGATTTTTGATATCGGTCCAAATTCTGCCCAAGAATTGGCGGAAATTATGAGAAATGCAGGCACGATTGTTTGGAACGGCCCTCTGGGTGTGTTCGAGTTCGATCAGTTTGCAAATGGCACAGAGGTGGTAGCGCTTGCTATTGCGGACTCTGATGCCTTCTCAATTGCGGGTGGTGGCGATACACTGGCTGCAGTTAGTAAGTATAATATTGAAGATAAAATCTCTTATATTTCAACAGGCGGGGGCGCTTTTCTGGAGTTTCTTGAAGGCAAGAAATTACCAGTTGTTGAGGCGCTGGAAGCAAGAGGATTTGAATAATAATTTTAGTTGAAAGGAGATACGACCAATGATTTTTAGAAGAACGAAAATTCTCGCCACTTTAGGTCCTGCTACGGATAGACCTGGTGTGCTGGAAGGCATTCTTGATGCTGGTGTAAACGTTGTCCGCATTAATTTTTCTCACGGCGAGGCTTCAGAGCATTTGGGTCGTGTGGCGGCTGTTAGGGCTTATGCCAAAAAGAACAATACCTATATCGGTATTTTGATGGATCTACAAGGCCCAAAAATTCGAATCTCGTCTTTCAAAGATGGCAAGATTCAACTGAATGAAGGAGACAGTTTTGCACTTGATGCAGAAATGAACCCTGATGCAGGCAATCAGAATGCAGTAGGTATTAGCTATAAAACCCTACCAAATGAAGTGAAGCCAGGCAACTTATTATTGCTGGATGATGGCAAGGTTGTTTTAGAAGTAACCAGTATAGACGGCGCCAAGATTAACACTGTCGTCACCCAAGCAGGTCCACTTTCAAATAAAAAAGGTATTAACCTTAGAGGTGGCGGCTTAAGCGCGAACGCCTTGACAGAAAAAGACAAGAAAGACATCTTGATCGCCGCAGAAGCGGATGCCGATTATGTGGCCTTGTCTTTTCCAGTGCACGCCGATGATGTTAGAGAAACAAAGAAGTTATTAGCAGAAGCCGGCTCAAGAGCTGGTGTTATTTCTAAGATCGAACGCGCAGAGGCCTTGGTGAGCGGTGTGATTGAAGAGATTATTGAAGAATCTGCAGGCGTCATGGTTGCTCGAGGTGATTTGGGTGTTGAGATTGGAGACCCGCAACTACCAGCACAGCAAAAACGATTAATTCAGATGGCGCGATCTCAAAATAAGGTTGTGATAACAGCAACGCAAATGTTGGAGTCGATGATTAGCAACCCAATTCCAACTCGTGCTGAAGTATTTGACGTTGCCAATGCTGTATTGGATGGCACTGATGCGGTTATGTTGTCAGCTGAGACGGCCGCCGGTGATTTTCCGGTCAACGCTGTGAAAACAATGGTTGAGGTGTGTATAGAGGCTGAGAAGAACCCAACAGCGGCCGTGTCACGACACCGCCTCAATGAAGAGTTTGAAGATATTGATGAGACAATTGCATTAAGTGCGATGTACGCAGCAAATCATTTGGGCGTTAAAGTGGTCGCATCATTGACTGAATCCGGCAAGACAGCGCTTTGGATGTCTAGAATTAGCTCAAATATCGCTATTTTTGCGATGTCAGAAAATGAAAGAACTTTGAGCACAGTGACTTTATATCGCGGTGTTTATCCATGTAGCATGAGTACGGCGAACGAGAATGATTGGGGTGAGGTTAACCAAACAGTTGTTGAGGCGCTGATTGCAAATGAAGTTGTAGAGAACGGCGACTTAGTTGTGCTTACCAAAGGTATGCATAAGTATACTTTGGGCAGTACCAACATGATGAAAATTCTTCGTGTTGGCGAAGGCGATTATTAAATTTTAAAAAAGAGCGGAAAAAAGGAATGATTGAAAAACAAGATGAATTGAGAGAGACAGCTAGTCTCTTGGCTGCAAAAGGCAAGGGCCTTCTTGCAGTGGACGAGTCTACACCAACAATTGGTAAACGCCTTGCGGGCATCAATGTTGAGAACACAGAGGCTAATCGCCAGGCTTATCGCGGCATGTTGTTTAATGCACAAGGTTTGGGGAACTACATCAGTGGCGCCATTCTTTTTGAAGAAACGCTCTATCAGGACCACCTGGCTGGCGGCACAATGCTTGCTAAGCTTGACGAGTTGGGTATTATTCCTGGCATTAAGGTTGATAAAGGATTGAGTCCTTTAGCAGGCGCCAACCCCATTGAAACTTGGTGCAAAGGCTTAGAGGGTTTAGCCGAGCGTACGGCTGAGTATTATCAGCGCGGTGCACGTTTTGCTAAATGGCGCGCTGTATTGCAAATTACTGCCGATGGCTGTCCAAGTGATCTGGCCATTAAAGAAAATGCTTGGGGCTTGGCTCGTTATGCCAGAACTTGTCAAGATTCTGGTCTTGTGCCAATTATTGAGCCTGAGATTTTAATGGATGGCGATCATACGATTGAACGTACAGCGGAAGCACAAGAGAGGATTCTTAACGAAGTCTATAAGGCTTGTGAAGAAAATGGTGTTTTGCTAGAAGGTACTTTATTAAAGCCGTCAATGACTGTTTCAGGAGCTGATAATGCCGATAAAGCAAGCCCGGAAGAGATCGCAAAAATAACGGTACGCACCATGGATCGTTGTGTCCCTGATGCCGTTCCCGGCATTATGTTCCTTTCCGGTGGTTTAACAGAGGAAGATGCCTCTGTTTACTTGAATACGATGAACAGCATGGATCGCAAAAGCCCTTGGAGTATGACATTCTCTTACGGTAGGGCATTGCAGCAATCTTGCTTACAAGCTTGGAAAGACGGTGGCGATACAGCGGGACAAAAAGCTTTAATGGCAAGAGCGCAAGCCAACTCTGAAGCCTCTATGGGCGACTACGTTTCAGGCTCTCAACCCTCTTCTCAAGCCACTCTGTTTGAGGCTGGTTATAAATACTAACCTTTAACATCTCAGCGCTATGCATCGTGCAAATTAGATGTTCTGGCTAAGTTGAGCGACAAAGGTATAATAAGAGGCCCGCAATGCGGGCCTTTTTTATCACTCAGCAAATTTTAAAATGATTGTTGTAAACACCTCCAAAACAAACACATGATCGAACAAAGTAAATATTATCCTGTCATTGTTGTTGGCGGCGGTCACGCCGGCACTGAAGCCGCACTTGCCTCGGCGCGTATGGGTGTTGACACTTTGTTAATTACCCATAATATTGAAACACTTGGTCAAATGAGCTGCAATCCTGCCATTGGTGGTATTGGTAAAGGTCATTTAGTAAAGGAAATTGATGCGTTGGGCGGTATTATGGCAAAGGCTATCGATAAGGCAGGTATTCAATTTCGAACTCTCAATGCCTCTAAAGGCCCAGCAGTAAGAGCAACTCGTGCGCAAGCCGATCGCGTTCTTTATAAGGCTGAAGTGCGTTTTGCTTTAGAAAATCAAACCAATTTAAGCTTATTCCAGCAATCGGTTGATGATCTTATTATCGAGAACGACCAAGTTAAAGGCGTTGTTACACAAATGGGACTGACGTTTTTTGCTGATAAAGTCATACTCACTTCTGGTACATTCTTGGGTGGTGTTATTCATATTGGTCAGAAGAATTTCCAAGGTGGGCGTGCCGGTGATGCGCCAGCTAACGCCTTGTCGCAGAAACTGCGAAGCTATGATTTAGGCGTTGGTCGACTTAAAACGGGCACGCCCGCACGCCTTGACGCAAGAACGATCAATTTTGATGTATTGCAAAAGCAACACGGCGACACACCTCTGCCAACCTTCTCATTCATGGGATCTCACGCAGACCACCCTCAGCAAATTCCGTGCTATATCACTCACACCAATGAGAGAACCCACGACCTAATTCGCGCCGGACTGAAGGATTCACCAATGTATTCGGGCAATATTGAGGGCGTTGGCCCGCGTTATTGCCCCTCGATTGAAGATAAAGTGGTGCGCTTTTCTGAGCGTAATTCGCATCAAATTTTTGTTGAGCCCGAGGGTTTGACAACCAACGAAGTTTATCCAAATGGTATCTCCACATCGCTGCCTTACGAAGTTCAAGAAGCTTTTATACATTCGATAAAAGGGTTTGAGAATGCCAAAATCATGCGTCCTGGCTATGCGATTGAGTACGATTTTTTTGATCCACGAGGGTTGAAGCAAACTTTAGAGCTTAAGAAAATCTCCGGTTTGTTTTTTGCTGGCCAAATCAACGGCACAACCGGTTATGAGGAGGCGGCTGCGCAAGGCTTGTTGGCAGGCACTAATGCAGCATTACAAGTTAAAGAGTTGAGCTCTTGGGTGCCGAAGCGCGATGAGTCTTATATTGGTGTTATGGTTGATGATTTGACCACCAAAGGCGCTAGTGAGCCTTATCGAATGTTTACCTCGCGTGCAGAGTACCGCCTGCTTTTACGTGAAGATAACGCCGATGAGCGCTTAACACCTCAAGCGCAAGAATTGGGACTTATTGATGAAGCGCGGTGGCGCTCATTTTGTGGAAAATACGAGCAAATTGCTGCAGAGAAACAAAGACTTAAGTCTTTCTGGGTGCAGGCGGATGATGCCCAGGCGCAGAGCGTTTTGGGGGTTAAACTTAATCACGAATACAGTCTTGAAGCGCTGCTTAAAAGACCGTCAATTGATTATAAGCTGCTCAGTAAAATTGAAAAAGCTAAGCCATTTTTAGAGGATCCTTCATTAATTGCGCAGGTTGAAAATCAAATTAAATACGAAGGCTATATCAAGCGCCAATTAGATGAAATTGAGAAATACCGTAAGAACGAAGGCACAAAATTGCCCGAGGGTATGGATTACTTTTCGATTAAAGCACTGTCAGCTGAAGTCATTCAAAAACTCAGTGAATCTAGGCCAGAAACCATAGGTCAAGCGAGCCGAATTCAAGGGGTAACTCCCGCCTCTATTTCGATTCTTTTGGTTTACTTAAAAACCTACAGAAAGGCACTGTGAGCGAAGAACGAGCCTTGCTTTGCGAGGGCGCAGCGTTGATGGGTATTTTACTCACTGAAGACCAAACTCAGCAGCTACTGGATTACTGTGCGCTTATTCAAAAATGGAATAAAACGTATAATCTCAGTGCGATCCGTGATCCGCTTGAGTCTGTTAAAAAACACCTTGTTGATAGCCTTTCCATATTGCCTTTTATTAGGAAAGGTCAGTTATTGGATGTAGGTGCGGGTGCAGGCTTGCCTGGTATTGTCATTGCCATTATGCGGAGTGATGTCAGTGTTACTGTGCTTGATAGTGTTGGTAAAAAATGCCGCTTTATGCAGGTGGTTAAAACTGAGCTCGGTCTTAGTAATTTAACTGTCGTCAATGCACGGGTTGAGTCTTTTTCGCCAGGACTTCTTTTCTCGCAAATTACCTCCAGGGCTTTTGCCGAAGTGGACAAAACGCTGAGTTTAACAAAACACTTGTTAGCCCACGACGGCAGCTACCTGCTAATGAAGGGTGACCATGCAGATGAAGAACGGGCTGTTGATGCTAAAATTACCTCTCACAGCCTGAACGTGCCTTTTGTTTCCGACAGGCGATCACTTTTAGAAATTCAGTTATAGTGAGATCCTTGCACAAATCATTTAAAATTTGCTGAGCGATAAGGATGAATAAAAAATGTGTAAAAGGTCTCATAATTAAATACCATGAAAATCGTTGACTCTCATTGCCATATTGACCGTGTTGATCTAGACGCCTTTGGCGGTAGTATTGAATCCATGCTGGCGCATGCCAAAGAATTATCAGTTACCGAGTTCTTGTGCGTTTGTATTGATTTAGAGCATTTCGATGACGTCCATAATTTGGCTCTTGCGCACCCAAGTATTTATGCCTCTGTCGGCGTTCATCCAACAGAGGTGGATGGCAAAGACCCCAGTGTTGATGAATTAATCGAGCTTTCAAAAAGTGATCAGGTGATTGCCATTGGAGAGACCGGCTTGGATTATTTCCATATTAAAAAAGATGAGGCCGACTGGCAACGCGACCGCTTTCGTCGCCATATAGAAGTCTCAAATCGCACCAGAAAACCGATGATTATTCACACGCGTGAAGCGAAAAAAGACACCATTGCCATTATGCGCGAAGAAAAGGTAGAGGCAGGCGTGATGCATTGTTTTTCTGAGGATTGGGAAACGGCAAAAGCCGCTCTGGATCTTGGCTTCTACATTTCTTTCTCTGGTATTCTGACTTTTAATAGCGCCAAAGATTTGCGAGAAGTTGCCAAAAAAGTACCCGAAGATCGGCTTTTGGTAGAAACTGATTCACCTTATTTGACGCCGATGCCACATCGTGGTCGACCGAATAGCCCGGCGTTTACTTATCATGTTGCTGAAAAATTAGCCGAAGTGCGTGGCTCTAGTATTGAAGCAATTGCCGAAACAACAACCAACAACTTTAGGCGTCTTTTTTTCTAATGAGCGATCAACCGTCTGTACACAACTCGGTTAAATTGGCCACTGTTGACGAATTTTCGATTGGCCAACGCCTAGATAATTTCCTTCTAAAGCAACTTAAGGGTGTGCCCAAGTCACACATTTATCGTCTTATTCGTAAAGGCGAGGTGCGCGTGAATAAGGGGCGTAAAAAGGCCGAGTATAAATTACAGCTCGAAGATGTTGTTCGAATACCGCCGATTAAACTTGCTGCGGAAAAAGAGTACAAACCTTCTGCCGGCATGATTGAAACCTTGCATGACTCCATACTTTATGAAGATAAAGGGCTGATGGTTATTAACAAGAAAAGCGGCATGGCGGTGCATGGCGGCAGCGGTATTGGCATTGGTATTATTGAGGCATTAAAGGCTGATTCCAATCGTCCGATTGAACTTGTGCACCGACTTGACCGTGCCACTTCGGGTGTTTTGATTTTGGCAAAAAAACGCTCGGTATTAAAGGCTTTGCACGAACAACTTACAAAACATCAGATGGAAAAGCGCTATGTTGCTTTGGTTCAAGGATCTTGGAGTAAAAAACGGCATACAGTTGACGCGCCTATTTTCCAGAACTCTCGTTACAGTGTGATTGACAGCAAAGGCAAGGAGTCCCTCAGTCACTTTCATCCGCTGAAAAATTATCATCATGAGGATTTTAGCGCCTCACTTGTTGAAGTGGTGATTGAAACCGGCAGAACACACCAAATACGTGTGCATGCCAAACACACGGGCCACCCAATCGCCCAGGACGATAAATACGGCGATCGTCAGTTTGATGCACAAATGAAAGCCAAAGGTCTCGATCGATTATTCCTTCATGCCAAAGCCCTCACCTTTACCAATCCGACGACTAATGAAATTCAAAAGGTCATTGCACCATTACCTGTTGAGCTTGAAGATTTCTTGAAGAAGTTATGAGCGCCTATTTTCGCTTAATGCGTCTTGATAAGCCAGTGGGCATTTACTTGCTACTGTGGCCAACTTATTGGGCTCTATTTCTGGCCGCAGGTGGATGGCCAGATGTCGACTTACTGGTTATATTTACTATAGGCGTTATTGTGATGCGCAGCGCTGGGTGCGTAATTAACGATTATGCTGACCGTGAAATTGATAAGCACGTTGAGCGTACACAGAATCGTCCGATTGCTTTGGGTGAAGTGAGTCCAAAAAGCGCTTTGTTGTTGTTTTTCGTATTAGTGCTGGCCGCTTTTGGTTTGGTGCTACTGACCAATACGTTGACTGTTCAGTTGTCATTTGTTGCAGTTGCGCTTGCAGCGCTTTATCCTTTTACAAAGCGTTGTATCCAGTTACCGCAGTTTGTTTTAGGGTTGGCTTTTGGTATGAGTGTGTTGATGGCGTTTAGCGCACAAACGGGTGGGGTGCCAGTCGAGGCGTATTGGCTATTTGCAGCAAATATTATCTGGACGCTCATTTATGACACCATGTATGCTATGGCGGATCGCGAGGAAGATCTTGAGATTGGGGTGAAATCAACGGCCATTTTATTTGCTAAATATGATCGAATTATCATTGGAATTCTACAAGTTTTGTTACTTTTAATCTTCTTAAAAATTGGCAATTTATTCGATTTAGGGCTGTTTTATCAACTTTCTGCATTAATTATTTCGATATTAATGGTTTACCACCAGTTTTTGATTAAAAATCGCCAAAAAATAGCCTGTTTCAAGGCTTTTCTACACAACCAATACATTGGTATGGCGCTGTTTGCGGGCATTCTGGCTTCGCTACTTCTCTAGAGAATAAATTTGTTGTTTTTTCACAACATTTGAGCGATTATTTGCGTTTTCTGGTATTTTTTTAGCATTTTTTTCTAAAATAAACTTGACATAGAGTTTTTGCTACTATAAAAAGTGCATCAATCGGCAAATAAATGTCGGTTGTCTTTTAACTAAGGGAGAGACAAGTATGTTAGATAATATTGTAGGTTGGATAAAGAAAGGCACGGAAGCTGGTGTAGCATTAATCGCACTTGCTGTAGTTGCGCAGGTAATTTTTGGTTCTACCGCGGCATTCCTTCCAGGAGATGTTGTTGGTAATATCACTCAGATCGTAACTGATCTTGGTGGCGCTAATTTGGTTGGCTTAGTTGCCGTTGCGCTCCTGTACTCAATCTTTAATCGCAGTTAGTTAGCATAAGTGACTCATAAAAAACCCGCCTAACGGCGGGTTTTTTTTATATCCAAATTCCGAGGCTTAGATGCCGCGAAGTAGTTCATTAATACCAACCTTTGATCTTGTCTTGGCATCAACTTGCTTCACAATTACCGCACAGTACAGTGAGTAGCTACCGTCTTTAGATGGAAGGTTGCCTGAAACAACCACTGAGCCAGCCGGAATACGACCGTAAGTGATTTCACCGGTTTCACGGTTAAAGATTTTTGTTGACTGACCAATGTAGACGCCCATTGAAATTACCGCGCCTTCTTCAACAATCACGCCTTCGACCACTTCAGAGCGAGCGCCGATAAAGCAGTTGTCTTCAATAATCGTCGGACTGGCTTGTAATGGCTCTAAAACACCACCGATACCAACACCGCCAGAAAGGTGTACATTTTTACCAATTTGCGCACAAGAGCCAACAGTTGCCCATGTGTCAACCATTGCGCCAGAATCGACATATGCACCGATATTAACGTAAGAGGGCATTAAAACGGTGTTTGGCGCAATATAAGAGCCACGTCTTGCCGTTGCTGGTGGCACCACACGTACGCCCGCTGCCTGGAATTCCTCAGCCGTTGTATTGGCAAACTTTGAAGGGACCTTATCAAAGAACTGCGTGTAACCTGCTTGCATCACGGCGTTGTCTTCTAATCTGAAAGACAGTAGTACCGCTTTTTTAAGCCATTCGTTAACCACCCATTCACCAACACCTTTTTGTTCCGCAACTCTTGCTTTTCCAGAATCGAGTAAATGAATTGCTTCAGTAACCGCATCCCTTACTTCTTGAGGGGCAGAGTCTGGAGTGATGTGGGCGCGATCTTCAAAAGCCGCTTCGATGATGTCCTTCATAATCTTTTATCGTATAAAAAAAGAAAGCATTATACCAGCGAGATGATTTTTAGTCACCCCTCCCTGCTAGTGGTCGTGATGGTGGTTGTGGTGGTGTTCGTAGGTCGCCATTAATTCGGTCATTTGATCGGCAAAGAGGTCGTTAAATTGCTCGTCTTTGAGGATGGCTTCTGGGTGGCCTTTGCAGCAAATATGATGATAAAGACAAAGCACTTGGCTGGACTCTTTCATAACTCGGTGCAAGTCGTGCGAAACCATTAGGATTGCACAGTTTTGTTGTTGGTGAATATCTTGAATCAATTGGTAGAGCTGCATCTGGCCGTCAACATCTAGGTTTTGTGCGGGCTCGTCCAAAATCAAGACATTGGGTTTGTTCATCAAGGCTCGCGTTAACAGCACCTTTTGTAATTCACCGCCGGACAAATCTTTGAGGGGCGAGTTGAGCAAGGTGGCAACCCCTGTGGTTTCAGCAGTCTCCTTGATAAAGGGTTTTTCTACTTTTTGGTTGAGTGTTAAGAAGTCGACAACAGAAATCGGGATAAAAGGATTGGGGGTAAAAAGTTGTGGTGTGTAGCCAAGACGCATTGATTTGGAGTGTTTAATTTTGCCACTATCTTGTTTAATCAAGCCTAATAGCACTTTAATCAAAGAGCTTTTGCCGGCGCCATTTGGTCCGATCAAGGTAATAAACTCACCCGGTTGAAGGGTAAAGCTGACGTCATCAAGTATTTTTTTCTCTTGATGGGTTAAGGTAATATTTTGGGCGGTGATTAGCGCATCTGACATGCTGATATTTTATATCTTTAGATAAGCGCAAAAGCATTGCTTTGTGCTGTGTCTTGAGGATATTGTTGGTAAAATTATGTAATGGCTCACCAACTTATTCTAGTCGACGGATCTGCATTTTTATTCCGCTCGTACTTCTCAACACTTTCTCAAAATTTAAGCAACGATTCGGGCTTTCCCACTGGAGCGATGTTTGGCGTCATTAACGCCATAAAGCATCTGCAGCGCCAATACAGCGGCGCAAAAATCATAATGATTTTTGACGCCAAAGGCTCAAACTTCCGCCACGAAATGTATTCTGAGTACAAAGCCCACCGGAAGCCTGCAGAGGATGACCTGATTATTCAAATCGAGCCACTTTATAAAATGGTTCGAGCAATGGGCTTTCATTTTCTCTGTGTCGATGGTGTTGAAGCAGACGATGTCATTGCGACATTGGCGGCACAAGCCGATGCAAAAAAAATAGCTACCATTGTTGCCAGCGGCGATAAAGATTTATTTCAATTGGTCAGTGACAACGTCAAGCAATTGGACATGAAGGGTAAGCTTTATGATGGTGCTCTTGTTAAAGAAAAGATGGGTGTTGAGCCGCATCAAGTTTCTGACTTGTTGGCACTTACCGGCGATAGCGCCGATAATATTCCTGGAGTGCCTAGTGTTGGGCCAAAAACTGCTGCTAAATGGTTGGGTGCTTACAGTGATCTTGCAGGTGTTAAGGCCAATGCTGACAAAGTAGGTGGCAAAGTAGGTGAAAAGCTGCGTGCCTCTTTTGATCTTTTGGCGTTGTCAAACAGGCTGGTACAACTTAAATTTGATGTTGAAATCCCCATTGATATTTTCTCCGAAGAGCCTGGCGAAGACTCGGCGGCACTTGCCGAGCTCTACCAAGAATACGGCTTTTCTATGTGGCTAAGACAATTGGGTGATGCGGGACAGGCGCCAGCAACAGCCAAAGTTGAAGCGCCAACTGAAGTTGAGGAAAAAATCCTCGAGAATAGTGAATTACTGCAAGGCTACTCGCAAAATCTTATTCTTAGCCAAAGCGACTTTGACGATTTATTAAAGCAATTGATGGCTTGTAAATCGTTTGTCTTTGATTTGGAGACTAATAGTCTGGATTATATGGAGGCGCAAATTGTTGGCTTCGTCTTTTTAATCGACAAACAAAGTTACTATCTTCCGGTTGCGCATGACTACATAGATGCGCCAGCACAATTATCAAGGCAAGCGACTTTGACGTCTCTCAAACCCATTCTTGAAAATGCTAAGATTGGCAAAATTGGCCAAAACCTAAAATATGATGCCCATGTGTTGGCCAACGTTGATATCGATTTAAATGGTATTGTTGATGACACTATGGTTAAGTCGTACTGCTTCAATTCGGTGGCAACGCGACACAATATGGATGATTTGTCTGAGTTTTACTTGGGTCATACAACCATACATTTCTCTGATGTCGTTGGTAAAGGAAAAAAACAACTCAGTTTTAATGAAGTCAGCCTTGATCAAGCAGCACCATATGCTTGTGAGGACGTTATTGTTACCCATGAGCTGAATAAAGTTCTAGAAGAAAAAATGGGCCAATACCCTAAATTGCAAACCTTGTACCGAACGCTGGAGTTGCCACTGGTAAAAATCATGCTCAAGCTTGAGCGCAATGGCGCGCTGATTGATGTGGCTTCTTTGTACAATCAACAGGTGCAAATAAAAGCCGAAATGGCTAAGATTCAAGCGCAAGCTTTTGACATTGCGGGTGATGAGTTTAATTTAGAATCGCCAAAACAAATTCAACAAATACTTTTTAGCGAGGAAGGTCTTGGACTCGAGCCCAAGAAGAAAACACCCAAGGGCCAGCCATCTACTAACGAAGAGGCGCTAAAATTACTCAACCATCCTTTGGTGGATTTGATTATGTCGTACCGAACACTGACAAAATTAAATTCGACCTACCTTGAGGCCTTGCCAAGGCAAATTAATGCCCGAACGGGGCGCTTGCACACATCGTATCACCAAGCGGTAACAGCCACTGGGCGACTGTCCTCCTCGAAGCCGAACTTGCAGAATATTCCGATTCGCTCTGAACAGGGCGCGCGCATTCGCAGTGCTTTCGTAGCAAGTGAAGGCAATATCATCGTTGCCGCAGACTATTCTCAGATTGAGCTGAGAATTATGGCGCATATTTCTAAAGACAAAAGTCTTGTGGAGGCCTTTAACAATAATGTTGATGTTCATAGTGCGACCGCTGCGCAAATGTTCGCCACGCCACTGAATGAGGTCAGTAAAGATCAGCGTCGCAATGCCAAGGCAATTAACTTTGGTCTGATTTACGGCATGAGCGCCTTTGGCCTGGCTAAACAAATTGATGTTTCGCGCACTGAGGCGAAAGAGTATATAGACGCCTATTTTGAAAATTATCCTGGCGTTCTGAAGTATATGGATTCCACCAAAGAAAAGGCCAAAGAGCTGGGCTTTGTCGAGACGATTGAAGGAAGGCGACTGTACTTGCCGCAAGTTAACGCTAAGAATAAAATGCTGCAACAGCACGCCCTGCGCACGGCAATTAACGCACCGATGCAAGGCTCTTCAGCTGACATTATTAAAAAAGCGATGCTGGATATTCAAGCATGGATCGACGCCGAGAATAACGGCGTTCAGATGCTAATGCAAGTGCACGATGAACTGGTGTTTGAAATGCCCACTGACAAAGCGCAGGTTTACGCAGAGGTGATTCGCACCAAGATGGAAGACGCTGTAGAGCTTGATATTCCATTGGTGGTTGATGTTGGCATTGCCGATAATTGGCAAGAGGCGCATTAAACTTCGTTAAATGTACCAGCATAGTCAGACATTTTGAGAATTTAACATCTAGATAAACTAAAATGTCGACTATATTCGGTCGAAATACAATCCTGCAGGTGATATGAAAGAACAGTTACAAGAGTTACTTATTCAAAGTTTGAGTGCGTTGTTGGCTGATGGTGTTATTAGTGAATTGCCTACTCAAGTTCGATTAAACCACACCAAAGACAAGGCCCACGGTGATTACGCAACAAATGTTGCCTTGATGCTAGCCAAGCAAGCAAAGTGTGCACCAAAAGTACTGGCTGAGCAAATAATCGACAAACTCAGTAATTCGCCGCTAATTAGAAAAACTGAAATTGCCGGCCCTGGGTTTATCAATTTCTTTTTGTCTGATGCGTCAAGCAGTGCTATCGTCACTGAAATATTGACATCTGCCGATGACTATGGACTTTCTGATGTGGGCATGGGCAAAAGAGTCCTACTTGAGTTTGTTTCTGCTAATCCAACGGGCCCACTGCATGTTGGTCATGGTCGAGGCGCGGCTTATGGCGCAACGATCGCTAATCTTATGCGAGCCGTGGGTTTTGAGGTAGATAACGAATATTATGTCAATGATGCCGGCAGGCAAATGGATATTCTAACCGTCAGTATCTTTCTGCGCTATTTGTCTATTTTTGGCGAAGAACTAAGGTTCCCAGACAATGGCTATCAGGGTGATTATATTCAAGATATTGCCAAAAGTGTTGTCGCTGAGTATGGCGAGCGCTGGCGCAAAAGTGCTGCAGGATTGTTTGAGGATATTTGCAAAGACGAAGCCGAAGGTGGCGACAAAGAGGCGCACATCGATGCACTTGTTGCTCGCTCTAAGCAGCTATTAGGCGAAGGATATCAGGCTGTTTTTAGAGTGGGAATTGATTCGATTCTTGGCGGCATTAAAAGCGATTTAGCTGAATTTGGTGTTGACTATCAGCAATGGTTTTCAGAGCAGTCTCTGATTGACAGTGGCTTGGCTAAAGGCACCACCGATACTTTGCAAAAAACTGGCCACATCTACGAAAAAGACGGCGCTTTGTGGTTTAAGACAACGGATTACGGTGATGAGAAGGATCGTGTGGTGGTTAGAGATAATGGTATACACACTTATTTCGCCTCTGATATCGCCTATCATTTAGAAAAATTTGATCGTGGCTATGACAAGGTTGTCAACATTTGGGGTGCTGACCATCACGGCTATATCGCCAGAGTAAAAGCCTCTATTGCGGCGCTTAATCACGACCCCGAAAAGCTAGAAATTTTGTTGGTGCAATTTGCCAACTTGTATCGCGGCGGCAAAAAAGTTCAAATGTCAACTCGTAGTGGTTCGTTTGTAACGCTTGAAGAGTTGCGCAATGAAGTCGGTAACGATGCGGCACGTTTTTTCTATGTGATGAGGCGGTCAGAACAACACATGGATTTCGATCTTGATTTAGCCAAATCAAAAACCAATGAAAATCCCGTGTTTTATATTCAATACGCACACGCTAGGATTTGCTCGGTGCTTAAGCAAGCCGACGAAAAAGAAATTACAGTGAATGCCAGTGATGCAGATTTATCTCTGCTTGTTGAAGAAAGCGAAAAATCTCTGTTAAAGGAGCTGAGTCGCTATAAGGGCGTAGTCGAGTCTTCGGCATTGCAATACGAGCCGCATCAGTTGGCGTATTATTTGAAAGATTTGGCGTCGTGTTTTCACAGCTACTACAACGCCTGCCTTTTCTTGGTGGACGATGAGCCTTTGACGCAAGCTAGGCTTGCTCTGGTTGTCGCTAGCAAACAAGTGCTGGTGAATGGCTTGTTTTTATTAGGGGTGAGTGCGCCAGAATCAATGTGAATGAGGTCTCGGCTGATAACAAACAAAGAGAGCAAGCGCTCGATGTCCGCGACTCCTTTATCGTCCAAGCGCCAGCAGGTTCCGGAAAAACTGAATTACTGACTCAGCGCTATTTAAGTCTTTTAGGGGAAATTGGACAGCCAGAAAATATTTTGGCAATGACCTTCACTAACAAAGCGGCAGACGAACTCAAGCATCGCGTTCTACAGTATTTGAGTGACGCAAATCTAGCCCCGCCTCAAGAGCCTCACAAGCTTAAAACTTTTGAATTGGCTACTAAGGCGCTTGTGCAATCTCGCAAACTAGGCTGGGATCTTTTAAATAACCCGTCCCGAGTCAAAATAGGCACGATCGATGCACTCTCGAGTTTGATTGTCTCAAAATATCCAACGGTTGAGCAGTTGATCCCACCCAGAGTAATGGCCGATCGCTATGAATATGAGGCGCTTTATCGCAGTGCGGCAGAAAACACTTTTAAACTTTTAGAAGACGACGAGTTTCAAGAGTCGATAGCTAGCGTATTGTTGCACTTGGACAATCATGTTGAGAAGTTTTATCGACTGTTGACGCAAATGCTTGCCAAGCGTGAACAGTGGTTGCCAAGGCTTTATCAGCAAGGTGCGCTTGAGATTGATGTATTAGAGCGAACCGCGCAAAAAATCATTAGTGAGCATTTACTGAAATTAGAGGCCATCACCTTAAGTTTTTTTGATGAAGATTTTTTTGAGGCGATACAAGCGAATGAATTGGTTGTCGATGCACTGCCAGAGGCTAATATTAAGGTGTTAGATGCCTGGATTGGATTGGCAAATTTATGTCTAACATCAAAAGGTCAATGGCGCAAAACCGTTAACAAGAGGCAGGGCTTTGATCCTGCGTTAAAGGGGCAAAAACAAGCCTTTATTGCAATACTTGAAAAACTCAGTCCTGAGGACGAATTAAGAGAGGCTTTATTTGAGTTGACTTTATTGCCAGAGTTGCGTCATAACGAGGCGGATCATCAAGTCCTGAGAAATATCAGCCAAGTATTGAAGCTCGCTGTTGCCCAATTAAAGCTTTTATTTGTGACCAATAATGTCTTCGATTTTGCCGAGGTGGGCCTTAATGCGGCAGAGAAATTAAACGACTTATCGGGGGTTGCTGATGTTGCTTTATTTTTGGATTACAAAATTGAGCATTTGTTAATTGATGAGTTTCAAGACACGTCTTACTCACAATTTTCTTTAATAGAAAAACTGCTGTCTAATTGGCAGGATGACTCTGGAAAAACTCTGTTTTTAGTAGGCGACCCGATGCAGTCTATTTATCGTTTTAGAGAGAGTCAAGTGGGTATCTTCCTAGAGGTAAAAGAAAATGGAATTGCAGACATTAGTCTAAAATACCTGCAACTTAATACCAATTTTAGATCAATTAAGAGCATTGTTGATTCTAACAATCGATATTTTTCAGCCATTTTTCCCAACAACGATAATGTTGTTAATGGCGCTATTCATTACGCTCATTCTCAATCACTCTCAAAGCAAACTAATGACAATACCGTTTGTTTTTATCCGTTTTTATCTGGTATGGCAGAGCAGGAGGCGATGCAAGTATGCGAGATTGTTCAAGGCACCCTTACTGATAATTCCGTCGATGAGATAGCGGTTTTAGTTCGTTCGAGAAGCCATCTTGAGGGCATTGTCAGCGCCTTTCAGTTGAATGGCATTGATTACGAGGCGGTTAAAACAACCCCTCTTCGTTCGCACTTATTCACTCGAGATCTACTTAGTTTGACGCGCGCTATGCTGTCACTTGGCGATAAACTTGCTTGGTTAGCATTGCTTCGCTCCCCTTGGTGTGGCTTGCTTCTTAAGGATTTACTAATCCTTGGTGCGTCAGATGAGATGACTGTTTATCATCAGTTAAGTGATGATAATATCATTGAGAATTTGAGTGATGACGCAAACCAGCGCGTGCAAGTTGTGTGGCCAATTCTTGCTAACGCAATTCAAGGTGATGGGCGATTTTCTTTTGTTGAACGCTTTAGCGGTGCTCTTGATAAGCTTGATCCACAAAAAAGTTTAAGCGATGAAAAGCGCAGTATTAAATCTCAATTCCTCGGTATTTTGCATCACTGTGAATCTCTCGATAGTTTGGCGCTTGAGCCAATAGAGGCAATGCTCGCAGAGTTGTACGCCCCTTCCCATGTAGCGCGAGTTAAACTAATGACCATCCATCAAGCCAAAGGGCTGGAGTTTGATGTTGTCATCATGCCGGGGCTTGGGAGGGCGGGAAAATCCGACACATCGCCGTTGATACAGTTGAAGGCCTTGGCGAATAGAGATTTGTTACTAGCGCCGATTAAGTCGGCCTTTGACAAAAATGAAAGCAAAACGTACGTCTATCTCAAGCATCTAGATAAAAAGCAAAATCATTTTGAAATGATGCGACTGTTATACGTTGCAATGAGTCGCGCAAAAAAGCAAATTCACTTGCTGGGACATGTGAACGAAGATAAAGAGTCGGCAAAAAATACTTTGTTAAATTTTATTTTGCCTTTTTTCAAAAACTCAATGAACATGCCGACGGCGCCTACTGAGAATGCAAAGAAAGATGCCGAACCCCCTCAGTTAGTGCGCTATGAACCTCTCCCAATTGTTGACAATATGAATCCGGACATTGCTGACGAGTCGTTTAATTTGTCACAAAATCTTGATTTAAAGTATCAAAGCGCACTGGGTACAATTGTCCATCACTACCTTGAGTTTGAGGTTTTTGCACCCGATCGAAAAAGCATAGATACAAAGTTATTGCAGCTTGGTGTGTCGAGTGCATTGCGGGACCTTCAAAGCGAGACAATACTGAGGTTGCTGGATAACACCAAAAAAGACTCGACATTCGATTGGCTCTTTCAAAAAAGAGACAGCACCCAAGTAGAGGCAGAGTTTGGTAGTGCTGAGGGCTCAATTATTATTGATCGATTATTTGTTGAAAAAGGTATTTTGTGGATTGTCGACTTTAAAACTACCTCGCCTGCACCTGGAGAGCCATCGGATGTTTTTATTGGGCGTATAAAAAAACAACATAAAGAGCAACTATCTCACTACCAAAGTGTCCTTGAAGGTATTTTTCAACTGCCTGCAAAAGCAGCAATATATTGCCCCGCCATTCCCAAGTTGATTTGTCTGTAAGCTCCACAAATAACTAGACAAGACTCAATATTTGCCTTATTATTAGCGACTTTTATAAGTCTATTTGAGTCATGAGTGAAACAATCGGATGGCATGATTATAGTGATAGCCATGGTGGTAAGAAAATAACCACCATTAATCCCGCTGTTCAGAGCGGTTCTACTGTCTTATTTGAGAACTATGAAGACATGCTTGCAGCGCAGAGTGGTGAGTATCCTGGGGTAACTTATGGCACCGGTGGATTGGCGACACAAAAGGCTTTTGAAGAGGCATTTTGTCGGCTTGAGAATGGCCACACAACAAAGGCATTCCCTTCAGGTATTAGTGCTATTATCAACACCTTCATGACGTTTACTCAGGGCGGCGATGAAATATTGCTTTGTGATAATGTTTACGGGCCAACAGCAAGATTTTGCCATAAGGTGTTGGCAAAGTATGGTGTGAAAATCACTTCAATTGCCTCCGATGTCGGCGGTGAAATTGAGAGCCAGATTACTGATAAAACGAAGTTGATTTTTCTCGAGTCACCAGGTTCCAATACATTCGAGATTCAAGACATTCGTGCGATTACAAAAATTGCCAGCGAAAGGAATATCATTACTGTGATCGACAATACTTGGGCGACGCCCCTGCACTTTAAGCCACTTGATTTAGGTGTTGATGTTTCGATTCATTCGGCAACCAAGTATATTTGTGGATATTCTGACTTGCTGATGGGCGTGGCAACGGTCAATAAAAAATACGCTGCTACTTTTGATGCTTTTTATCACTCCCTAGAAAACTACACAAACCCTCACGATTGCTACTTGGCTTTGCGCGGACTGCGAACGCTGGAAGTACGCCTTAAGGCGCATGAAACATCAGCATACGAGATTGCAAGATGGCTTGAAGAGCACCTACTAGTGGAGAAAGTCATTCATCCAGGACTGCCTTCTCATCCACAACACGACTTATGGAAAAGGGACTATACGGGCGCAGCAGGGCTTTTTGCCTTCACTTTTAAGAAAAACTATAGCGTTGAACATATTGGTAATTTTGTCAACTCGCTCAATATGTTTGGACTTGGATTTAGCTGGGGCGGTTTTAAGAGTTTAATTACTGCCGGCAAGTTTAAGCGAGGCGGCGAGTGGAGTCATGACGGCAAGCACTTAATTCGCTTAAATATTGGCCTAGAAAACGCAAAAGACCTGAAGGCCGACTTAGAGTTAGCTTTTCAAAAACTCTAAATCAGATCTTTACACAACCCTTTTATCATTCAAAACAGTGATGCGCTGCATATGACGAATGTTTGGTAGGTAATCACAAACTGCGTAATGATGAGTGATGCGGTTATCCCAAATAGCAATCGAGTTATTACGCCAGCGAAAACGCACTTGGAATTCCGGCTTGGCCATATGCTGGTATAAGTAGTGCAAAATCCTATCGCTCTCACCTTGAATCATGCCAACAATGTGACGGGTAAAAGACTGATTGACATTTAAGTACTTCAGACCACTTACAGGGTGTGTGTCGATAATTCTGTGCACCGCTGAACCGGTATCTTTCAGCGCATTATTGACTGCTTCAATACCGCCTTTTTTATAAAAATCGTTTCTAAAAGTGCCGATATCGTGCATCGCTTCAAGGCCTTCAAGTTGATCTTTCCAGCCATCTGATAAATTGTCATAGGCTGCACTGGTGCTAGACCAAAGCGTATCACCACCAACTTTTGGGATATTGACCGCGTGCAGAATTGAGGTAAATGGCGGGTTGGTTTTAAAAGTCATGTCTTTGTGCCAGTCATTGGTATCCGGCACATCGCCACCACCACTTTTCAAAAGTACAATATTTTCATAGCCTTCAACGTGCGGGTAAACCGGATGCGGTGGCTCGGGCTCGCCAAAGCTTTCAGCAAGCTGTATGTGCACTTCAGGGGTTATGTTTTGATTGCGGAAAAAGATGACTTGGTTGTCAATAAGCGCTTCATAGATCTCATTACAGACCTCGGTTGTCAGATCATTGTTAAGAGACACGCCCGATATTTCGGCACCAATTGCGCCAGTGATTTTTTCTATTGTAAGCATTATTTATCCCCCCGGAAAAGACCGACACTTTAACCTAAAGACTGGGAAAAATCAATGAATTTTCACTACTACTCGACCGCTTAAGGGTCACGCTTCAGCCACCATAAAATCAGAAAGAGTTGCAACATCAACAATGGCACGACCGACAATAATGTTATCTCCCAGCTGTAGTTAAAAACGAACCAGCCAGCCGATAGTGCAGCCATTGCTTGAAAGCCAAAAATTAGAAAATCGTTTAATGATTGTACTTTGAATTTTTCATTTTCATTGTATGCTCGTGGCAGTAAGATTGTGCCGCCAATAAATAGAAAATTCCAGCCCAGTCCAAGTAATATTAACCCAACCCAATAATTGCCCAGAGAGCGATCAACGAAGGCAATAAAAACGGCACTAAAAAGGATAATGACACCAGCAAGTAGCATGCGTGAAATACCAAGATATTTAACAATGAATGCGGTGAATAAGGACGGCAGGAACATGGCAACTACATGACTTTGAATAACATGCTTGGTTTGCTCCAGTGAAAACCCATCCATCACATGCATGCTGACGGGCGTGGCTGTCATTATAAAGCTCATCACAGCGTAACCAGTAATCGCTGAAGAAACGGCTACAATAAAAACGTTTTGCTTCATAATTTCAATTAACTTACGCTTTGAGCGATCCTTTTCTGCATTGAATTTTTTTGCAGGATTAAACAACAGCAGTAGGCCAAAGGCCGCAACGAACATAAGTGCAAGAAGTAAGAAAGAGCCGACAAATTCCACGTTAAACCAATCTTTGCCTAGGGTTGCAGCTTCTGTTCCGAGATAAGCAGAAACCAGGCCACCCAAAAGAACGATCGCTGCAGCAGTGGCTCTTTGGCTGCTATCAACGCTTTCAATGGCGGCAAAGCGAAATTGATTCATAGTCGCCGTGGTACTGCCAAATCCAAAACTTGAGAGACAAAACAGAACAAAAGATTTCGTTATCAGTGCGTAAACACTCAGGCCAATTAAGGAAATGGTGAAAAGACAAACACCTAAAAAAACTTTTCTTCGACCAAAGAAGGACATTAATCGCACAACTGGCAGAATACTAAATGCAGTACCAACCACAATCATGGCAACCGGAAGAGTTGAAAGACTTTTTGTTGTAGCAAGTGTGTCCCCAACGATGCCGCCAACGAACACAATAAAAACCCCTAGCGACATAAATAACGCAAGGCTTAGTGATAATATCCATACATTTTTTGGCAGTTGAAGCATAAGGCGGGGTGGTTTCTTTTGAGGGGATTATATACCTATTTAGTCTGATAATGAATTGTGGTATGATGCGACCGACAATCATTGTTTGGTTTAGTTAATGGAGAGAAAAATGGAGGCTTTTGCTATCACTGGTTTTATTTTTGGTTTGGCTGCTTTTGCGAAAGTCATTCATTTGGAAAAAACACTTAAAGCGCAGGGCATCTTGAGCAAGGATTATAAGTCGAAATGACCAGTATTGAAGCAATGAAGGCAGGTATCAGCCATCAAGAAGGTTTTTTTGATGGTGCTCGTGGTGCCCAAACTTACTATCAATGCTGGCTGCCGGAAGGCGATCCAAAAGCGGTGTTATTTATTGTCCATGGCCTAGCAGAACACTCTGGCAGGTACATGCATATTGTCAATTACTTTGTGCCGCTTGGTTACGCTGTGTACGGCCATGACTACTTTGGTCACGGTAAATCTGAGGGCAAGCGAGTTTTTGTCGAACAATTTGAAGACATTACCAAGCCATTGAAAATGTATTTTGACATGGTGCGTTCATTGCAGCCCAATAAGCCTATTTTTTTACTAGGACACAGTTTGGGCGGGCTTATTAGCTCAAGACATTTGCTCGATCATCAAGCGGATTTCGCGGGCGCCATATTGTCAGGCCCGTGCATTAAAGTGGTAGATCATCCTTCTCCATTACTTCTTTTTATCCTAAACTTGGTTTCGGCCATTGTGCCAAAGCTAGGTGTAAAGCAATTGGAATCTGATGTGATGAGTACCGATCCGAAAGAGGTTGAGGGTTATGTGAGCGATCCATTAGTGCACCCAGGAAAGGTCACTGCAGGAATGTTGGCCGCAATGTTTACTGCCATAAAGTATGTGACGGATCATGCACGTCAAATAACTTTGCCACTGTTAATGGTCCAAGGCGGAGCGGATGCGACCGTCGATCCGGCGGGCGCACAGCTACTGCATAACACGGTTGGTTCTAGCGATAAAGCCATAAAAGTGTACAAAGATTATTACCATGAAGTGTTTAACGAGCCAAAAGCTAGGCGAGACAAAGTTTTCCAAGATATACAAGACTGGCTAGAGACTCGCCTTTAGTAAAAAAGTTATTTTTTAGCGGGGCGCTTCCAGCCACTGAGGGTTGCTTGCTTATTGCGACTAAGTGTTAATTTTTCGTCAGGCGCGTCTCGATTAATTGTTGATCCCGCACCAATTGTTGCGTTTTTCCCTATAGTAACAGGCGCAATGAGTTGAGTGTTTGAGCCGATAAAGGCACCGTCTTTGATAACGGTTTGAAACTTGTTAACACCGTCATAATTGCAAGTAATAACGCCAGCGCCGACATTAACACCTTCGCCAAGGGCGCTGTCTCCCACATAGCTCAGATGAGATACTTTAGAGGTGTTGCCAATGGTTGATTTTTTCACCTCTACGAAATTACCTATTTTGGCGTTGTTGCCAATATGACTTTCTGGGCGAAGCCGGGCAAAAGGACCGATGGCTGTGTTACTGCCAATGGTGGAGCCTTCAATCATTGAATTTGCTTTGATTTCTGAATTATCGCCGATTTTAGAGTTTTTTATAATACAGTTCGGAGAAATTGTGACATTATCACCTAATTCGTTATCCCCTTCAAAGACGACATTAATATCAATGATGCAGTCTTTACCAAAACTCAGTGTTCCGCGGCAATCAAAACGAGCAGGGTCTTTTACACCAAGACCATTGGCCATGAATTCATCCGCTTGTTTTTGTTGTACAAGCCTTTCTAATTCTGCCAGTTGATTTTTGTCATTAATACCCATTACTTCTGCCGCATGATCGCAAATACAAGATGAAATAGTAACATTATTCGCATTCGCCATCTCAACAATATCGGTTAAATACAACTCGCCTTGAGAGTTGTTTGGCTTGAGATTGTCTAGATATCCCCTGAGAAGTGAGGCTTTCACAGCCATAATGCCGGTGTTGATTTCGTTAATTTCTAGTTCGTTTTCACTAGCATCTTTTTGTTCAACAATCCCGACAATTTGACCCTCGGAATTCCTTTTAATGCGACCATAGCCAAAAGGATTTGCGAGCACAACGCTCAATAGTGCAAAACCTGTCTCTATGGCTTTGCTAAGCAGTGCGCTCAGTGTGGCACTCTGAATAAAAGGTACATCACCATAGAGTATAAGACAAACAGAATCGTCATCAATATCTGGCATTACTTGTTGCACGGCGTGACCCGTACCCAGCTGTTCTTTTTGTATAACCCAGTTAACACCTTGATTTTCAATGGTATTTTTAACCAATTCAGCACCATGGCCAATGACAATATGTAGATTGGCGCCCAGAGGAAGTGCCGCATCGATAACGTGCTGCAAAAGGGCTTTATCAGAGAGTTGTTGTAGAACTTTGGGCGTGTTTGACTTCATTCGGCTGCCTTGACCGGCAGCTAGAATGATTGCGTCTATAGTTGGCATAAATAATTTAGGTACTTTTTGAAAGGCATTATAATTGAGACTTTTGCAACTACAAAGACAATGTTGTCCTTAATTCTAAACAGAGGTTAAATGCGTAATAAATTGTCGGCTGAATTCATTGGCACCTACATATTGGTTTTTGCGGGAAGTGGCGCGGTAATGATTAACGATATTACCGGGGCGCTTGGACACGCCGGGGTGGCGCTCACTTTCGGTTTTGTTATAGTCGCATTAATTTATAGTTTTGCTCATGTCTCAGGTGCTCACTTTAATCCTGCGGTAACCATTGCCTTTTATTCGATGGGCGAGTTTGATCGTAAACGAGTTTTGCCTTATATCTGTGCGCAAATACTTGGTGGCATTGCTGCAAGTGCTTCACTTTTTCTCCTACTACGAGAAGACTTTAATCAACTCTCAGAAGTAAGCTATCTTGGCGCAACTCTGCCACACGGCTCGGTGGCACAATCTTTTGGGTTTGAGTTTTTGCTTGCCTTTATTTTAATGCTGGTCATTAGTGCTTCGGCCGTTCACGGCAAGGCCATCAAAGATTTTGCCGGCATTGCGATTGGATTTACCGTCGGCCTAGAGGCGATGTTTGCCGGACCAATTACGGGCGCAAGCATGAACCCTGCGCGCAGCATTGGCCCGGCGATAGTAAGTGGTCATTTTGAGCACTTATGGCTCTACGTTGTGGCGACAATATTGGGCGCTTTGTTTGCGGCATTGGTTTTTGTTAAATTGATACACGCCGAGAACAAAGGCGATATTAAGTGAAAAAAGTACTCATTCTATGCACCGGTAACAGCTGCCGATCCATCATTGCCGAGGCGTTAATTAACGCCGAGTTGGGCGAGAGAATCAAGGCCTATTCCAGTGGTGTTGCTGCGAGTGGCAATGTTCATCCGGATGCCAGGAAGATATTACAAATTCACGATATTTGGCGAAATGAATACCACTCCAAAAAACTGCAGACACTCATCCATATTGATTTTGATTTGGTGGTGACTGTGTGCGACCACGCCAGTCAAACTTGCCCAATGTTTCCAAGCAAAACAGAAGTTGTTCATATTGGTTTTGAGGATCCAGACGGCGGGGACTATCAAGCCTTTGAGCTTTGCTTTAATCAAATCAAGGCAAGATTGTTGCCTTATGTGCGTAGCGCACTTACTTAGTTTTTTGTTTTTTTCTGTTGCAAGTTGTTTTGCAGACATTTAAAATACGCACAACTATTTATGAATTCTGGAGCTGGTATTAATGGCTAGAAATGATATTTCGGGTTTATTTGGAAAATCTCCAATCAATCCATTGCAGCAACATATGAAACAAGTGCATATGTGCCTTAAAGAGTTTGCAACCTTTGCCAAAGCTGCTAGTGTGGAGAATTGGGAAAAAGCAGAAACATCTCGCAACTTAATTGCCAAAAAAGAAGATAAGGCCGACGATCTGAAGAAAAAATTGCGTATGAATTTGCCAAGCACTTTTATGATGCCTTTTTCTCGTCGTGATCTTCTTGATCTGCTGTTGATTCAAGACTCTATTGCTAATATCACCAAAGACCTTGCGGGCTTAATGACAACACGCAAAATGGTTTTTCCAGCAGAAATTGCACCAGGATTTCTAGACTTGGTTGCTGTTTGCATCAGCACTTCAGATGCCGCTCTTGAGGCGATTAATGAGTTGGATGAACTGCTAGAGACGGCTTTTGGTAGTCGTGAGCGTAAAAAAGTGGATACCATAGTCTCTAAAATTAATGCATTAGAGCATGAGTCCGATAAAGCACAACATCTAGTTCGCACTCAGCTATTTTCTCTAGAGACGACATTGCCGCCTGTGGATGTGATGTTTTACTATCGAGCTATCGAGTGGCTAGGTGAAACCGCCGATGCAGCGCAAAAGGTGGGTTCGCGTTTAGAAATCATGCTAGCTAAATAATAGGGAGTCGACATGGAAATTATTGCAAATTACGGCGATCTATTGTTATTTATGGCCGTTGCCTTTGGTCTTTTTATGGCTTGGGGTGTTGGCGCTAATGATGTCGCTAATGCGATGGGCACGTCTGTAGGTTCTGGTGCTATCACTATTAAGCAGGCGATTATTATTGCGGTTATTTTTGAGTTTGCCGGAGCAATTCTTGCGGGTGGAGAAGTCACAGCAACGATTCGTAAAGGAATTTTAGATGCGACGCTTTTTGTCGATGATCCGCATTTGCTAGTTTATGGCATGTTGGCGTCACTGCTTGCTGCGGGTTTCTGGCTAATGATCGCCTCTTCTCTAGGCTGGCCGGTGTCTACCACGCACTCAATTGTTGGCGCTATTGTCGGTTTCGGTGCCGTAGGTGTGGGCGTTGATGCTGTTGCTTGGGGTAAAGTAGGTACGATTGCCATGAGTTGGATAGTGTCACCAATTTTGGCTGGAACCATCGCCTTTATGCTCTTTAGAAGTTTACAAAGCCTAATCATTGACACCGAAAATCCTTTTGACAACGCCAAGAGATATGTGCCGTTTTATATGTTTTTGGTGGGATTTGTCATCTCCCTAGTGACTATTTTTAAAGGCTTAAAGCATATCGGTCTAAATTTCGACACATCAACAAGTTACCTTCTAGCCCTTGGCTTTGGTGCGCTCGTTGCTCTCGTCGGCACTTGGTGGATTAGAGGCATTCGCCTTGACCCCGAGGAAAACAAAGACTTCTACTTTACTTCGATGGAGCGAGTTTTTAGTGTACTGATGGTCATTACCGCAGCCGCAATGGCGTTTGCTCACGGCTCTAACGACGTAGCCAATGCGATTGGACCATTGGCAGCAATTTATGGTGTCATAGAATCTGGCGGCATCATTGGCTCTAAGAGTGTCTTGCCTCCCTGGGTGTTGTTGGTAGGTGGTGCTGGTATTGTCCTTGGCTTGATTACTTACGGCCACAAGGTGATTGCTACGATTGGCACGGGAATTACGCAATTAACCCCTTCTCGCGGTTTTGCGGCGACACTCGCTGCAGCGGCAACAGTTGTGATCGCTTCGGGCACGGGTTTACCTGTTTCTACAACGCAAGTGTTGGTGGGTGCGGTATTGGGTGTTGGTCTTGCGCGAGGCATGGCTGCTCTGGACACTCGAGTAATTAATAAGATTTTCTTATCGTGGGTTGTGACATTGCCTGCGGGCGCCCTAATGTCCATTCTGTTTTTCTTTGCACTTAAGGGTGCATTTATTGGCGCTTAAGAATAAAAGGATTTAATGATGACAATTGAAGAAATTCAAGCTAAATTAGAAGCGGGTATTGAAGACTCACAAGTAACGATGGAAGGTGATGGCTGTAACTGTGCTGCAGTGGTTGTGTCACCAATTTTTGAAGGCATGTCGCTACTGCAAAGACAGCGCACAGTACTGGGCGTGGTCAGTGATGAAATCAAAAGTGGTGAGCTCCATGCGCTTAGCGTTAAAACCTACACCCCGAATGAGAGATAGTATATAATTTCCGTTCTTTTCGATTTGAAGACAAACAATTAGCTATGCAAACAGATATTCATCCAGCTTACGAAGCAATTAAAGTGGTATGCAGCTGTGGTAACACGTTCGAAACGCGTTCTACAACTGGTAAAGAAGAATTATTACTAGACGTATGTTCTAGCTGCCACCCGTTCTACACAGGTAAACAAAAAATTATGGATACTGCGGGTCGTGTTGAGAAGTTTAAATCTCGTTACGGCGCATTCAAGCGTTAATTCAAAGCTTTATGCTTTAAAAAAGCCACGATTGTGGCTTTTTTTGTGCCCGAAGAAAGCATAAAATAAATTTTATTATTATTTTCCACTGAGAAGTTATTATGGCATTTGATTACATCAACGCCCTGTTAAAAAAAGAAGTGACCCGCACACCGGTTTGGGTGATGCGTCAAGCGGGTCGGTATTTGCCAGAATATCGCGCAACACGCGCTAAAGCGGGGGATTTTTTAAGTCTTTGCAAGAATAGTGAGTTGGCATGTGAAGTCACGTTGCAGCCACTTGAGCGTTTTGATTTAGACGCGGCGATTTTATTCTCAGATATTTTGACGATTCCTGATGCTATGGGCCTTGGCTTGTACTTTGCCGAAGGCGAAGGACCAAAATTCACCCATCCACTGACCACACTTGCTTCGATTGACAAGCTTTCAAAGCCCGATGTTGGCACCGAGCTTGCTTACGTTAATGACGCGGTTTCAGTGATTAAGAAAAACCTAAAAGGTCGTGTGCCACTTATCGGCTTTACTGGCAGCCCATGGACTTTGGCAACTTACATGGTGGAAGGTGGAGCAAGCAAGACTTTCTCTAAAGTCAAAGGACTGATGTTTGAAAACCCGAAGCACATGCACCAATTATTGGATGTGCTTGCCGACACGACAATCGATTATCTCAATGGCCAGATTGAGGCCGGCGTGGACTCGGTGATGATTTTTGACACGTGGGGTGGCTCGCTAAACAAAGAATGTTACGAGAATTTCTCGCTTAGATATATGCAGAAAATTGTTTCCGGCATTCATCGTCAATATGAAGGCAGAACAATTCCGGTGACACTTTTCACTAAAGGCGGCGGTGCATGGCTTGAGCAAATTGCAGCGACTGGCTGTGACGCACTTGGCCTTGACTGGACGGTTGAGTTGGGCGATGCACAAAAACGCGTCGGCAATCAAGTAGCCTTGCAAGGTAACTTAGATCCTTCAGTGCTCTATGCAACACCTGAAGTGGTAGAGGCTGAAGTTAAAAAAGTGCTCGATCAATTCAAGGGCAAGACTGGCCATGTATTCAATTTGGGTCATGGCATTACGCCAGACGTTAGCCCCGACAATATGAAAGTACTGGTCGACACTGTTCACAGTTATTCTCAATCAAAATAAAACCCATTTGAGCGCTGACAATAAATTGTCCTTAAGTGCTTCTGTGATAAAATTTAGCCCTTATTCAGCTGATTAAAACCGATGTCGATACTTAGTAAAATTTTTAGCGATCTTAAGCAATCCGGCCAAAAAGCCTTTATCCCATTTATTACTACGGGTGATGGCGGCATGGACAATTCAGAAGCTGCGATGTTTGCCCTAGTGCACAATGGCGCTGATATCATCGAGCTTGGTATGCCGTTTTCGGATCCAATGGCCGACGGCCCAGTGATTGCCAAGTCGCATGAGCGCGCTGTCGCAGACGGCGTTAATTTGCATTATGTATTTGGAATGGTTGAACGCCTTAGAGAGCACAATAATACAACTGGCGTGGTGTTGATGGGTTACACCAACCCCATTGAAGTGTTTGGCTATAAGGCTTTTGCTGAGCGCGCACAAGAGGCGGGTGTTGACGGTGTTTTGGTGGTGGATATGCCACCCGAAGAAGCGCAAGACTTCAAAACCGAATTGGACAGCGTTGGTATCGACTTAATCTTCTTAGTGGCGCCGACAACAACCGACGAACGCTTAGAGTTGATCGCAAAAGTTGCCTCAGGCTTTGTTTATTTTGTTTCCCTTAAGGGTGTAACCGGTGCTGGGAATATTGATATTGACTCGGTTAATCATCACCTAGCGCGAATTCGTAAAGTTATTGACTTGCCGGTGGGTGTTGGCTTTGGTATTAAGGATGCCGAAACAGCGAAGAAAGTAAGCGAGTCTGCAGACGCCGTTATTGTTGGCAGTTCGCTCGTTTCTATTATTGAACAATTATCCGATGATAGGGATAAAATGGTGACGAAGGTCGGAAATTTGGCTCGTCAAATTTCAAGTGCCATTAAACAGGATTAACTTATGAGTTGGTTGGAAAAAATATTGCCATCAATTGGCAAAAACGCTAAAAAGAACATTCCTGAAGGCTTGTGGAGTAAGTGTCCGGCGTGTAATGGAGTGCTTTACAAGGAAGAATTAAAGCGTCTAAATCATATTTGCTCACAGTGCGACCACCATTTAAGAATGTCTGCCAGAGATCGCTTAGAAAGCTTCCTCGACGAAGATCAGCAGGTGGAAATTGGCGCCAGTATCGAATCTGTAGATCCTTTGAAGTTTAAGGATCAAAAAAAATACAAGGACCGCTACAGCGACGCCCAGAAAAACACGGGAGAGAAGGATGCGTTGGTGGTTAAGCAGGGCTTATTGCACGGCATGCCAGTGGTTGTTGCGGTTTTTGAATTTAAATTTATGGGCGGCTCAATGGGCTCTGTAGTGGGTGAGAAATTTGCCAGAGCGGCAGACGCCTCAATTGCCCACGGCTATCCATTGATTTGCTTTTCCGCCAGTGGTGGTGCGCGCATGCAAGAGGGCTTGTTTTCTTTGATGCAAATGGCAAAAACGGCCTTAGCGGTTAAATTGCTGGCCGATAAGAAAATTCCATTTATTTCAGTTCTTACCGACCCCACAATGGGCGGCGTTTCTGCCAGTTTTGCTATGTTGGGCGATATTCATATTGCCGAACCTAATGCTTTGGTTGGCTTTGCTGGACCACGCGTGGTTGAACAAACGGTTCGCGAAGAGCTGCCAGATGGCTTTCAGCGCGCTGAATTTTTGCTAGAAAAAGGCGCCATTGATATGATTGTTCACCGCTCAAAATTGCGTGACAAAGTCCATCAAATTCTCTCAGCGTTGACACAACACTAATTTCATTGAACATTCAGTTAGCCCTCGAATATAAGCTGCTTGAAATAATCAGCACAACAATATCATGAAAATATTACTCGCCAATCCAAGGGGTTTTTGCGCAGGGGTTGAGCGTGCCATCGAAATTGTAGAGCGTGCGATTGAACGCCACGGTGCGCCAATTTATGTCCGCCACGAAGTTGTTCACAATAAATTTGTTGTGAGCGATTTAAAGGTCAAGGGCGCTATTTTTGTTGAAGAAATCGATGAAGTGCCGAATGGCGAAGTGGTTATTTTTAGCGCACACGGCGTTTCACAAACGGTAAGAAAAGAGGCCAATTCCATTGATGCCACGGTGTATGATGCCACTTGTCCATTAGTGACTAAAGTGCACAAAGAAGTTCAACGCCGACAAAAACAACAACACCAAGTGATACTCATCGGCCATGCGGGTCACCCAGAAGTTGAAGGCACCTTGGGTCAGTCTACGGGTTCAGCGATTAGCTTGGTTGAGTCCATTGATGATATCGATAATTTGGATTTCTCTGCAGAACACAATTTGTCATACACCACTCAAACTACGCTTTCAGTGGATGACACCCACGCGATTGTCGATGCTTTAAAAGAAAAATTCCCGCAGATCCAGTCGCCGAAAAAAGACGATATTTGCTATGCAACACAAAATCGACAGGACGCCGTCAAGGCGATTATCAAAATGGCTGACGTGCTTTTGGTGTTGGGCTCAAAAAACTCATCCAATTCCAATCGTCTTCGTGAGATTGCTGAGAATGATAATAAGCCCTCTTATTTAATCGATGGTGCAGCCGACATTGATGGCGCTTGGCTCAAAAATTGCCAATCCATTGGCGTCACTGCTGGCGCTTCGGCGCCCGAAGTTTTGGTGCAAGAAGTGGTCAGTTATTTATTGGATCATGGCGCTGACGAGGTGCTTGAAGTCAGTGGCGTTGAAGAAGATGTGCACTTTCCAGTGCCCAATACATTAAGATAAATGGTGATTAAGCAAGTTGCTTATATTAGCCAAAAGGATTGCGTATGAAAACTTATGACGTGTATGGCATTGGCGCCGCTCTGGTGGACATCGAATACAAAGTTGATGATATCTTTTTGCAGGAAAATCAAATTGAAAAGGGCTTAATGACTCTGGTTGAGGAGGGCCGCCAATATCAATTAATTGCTAATTTAGACACACATTCTCAGCTTGTTAAACGCAGCTGTGGTGGCTCGGCGTGCAATACCGTTGTTGCCACAAGTGGCTTTGGTGCCACAGCATTTTATGCGGGTAAAGTCGCTTCTGACGAAGAGGGTGCTTTTTTTATTAAAGACCTAAACGATGCTGGTGTTGATTTTCGTGAAGTTGGGCATGCAAGTGGCGCCACCGGCAAATGCTTGGTAATGATTACCGAGGATGCTGAGCGCACCATGAATACCTATTTGGGGGCGAATGTAGATCTTACATCAGGCGATGTTGATACACAGTTGCTAGCCAATAGTGAATGGTTATATATTGAAGGATATCTAGTGACCGATTCCCAGCGAACTCAAGTTGCTGTTGAAGCGATGTCTTTTGCCAAGCAACATGGTGTTAAAACGTCACTGAGCTTGTCAGACCCCTTTGTCGTGCAAATTTTTTCAGAGCAACTTAAAAACGTCATCGGCGATGGCATGGATTTGTTGTTTTGCAATGAAGAAGAGGCCATAAACTTCACTGGCAGCAGCACTATTGAGCAAGCTGCTGAGTCGCTTAAAGAGTGTGCAAAGTCTTTTGTGATAACTCGAGGAGCTGAAGGCTCTATGATTTACGACGGCGAGCAAACAACTTGTGTCCCTGGCGTTAAAGCCAAAGCAATCAACACCAACGGTGCTGGCGATATGTTTGCCGGTGCTTTTTTATACGCCATTAGCATTGGCCGTGATTACTTTTTTGCCGCCCAATTTGCAAACGCCGCCGCAGCGCTTGTGGTCAGTCAGTTTGGGCCGCGCATCGAAGCCTCGGAGTACGCCAAACTCAAACAACAATTTTCTATTTGATGGTTGTTTTCCAATAAAGTAATCGGTTATTTGACAAGTAAAGTCACGAGTAAAAAAATAACAGATCAAAATACTCTACAGTAATGAATTCAATGGCGCGAAAAAGCTACAGAGAAAACAGCTCAATTTGCAATTGGATGCTAATTGGATTATAATAATCGAACGGGTGAAGTTAGTTATTACATGGAGTTGATTATGTCAGCATTAGCAAAATTATTTCAATTAAGAAAAGCACTTGACGAGTATGAGCAAGAGTTAGGAATGAGTCATTTGTCAGAAGTAGAGAAGGCAGTATTGTCTTTTGTTACACATCACGCTACTTCGACAATTACAACCATTAAGAACGATCCATACTTCGAAAAGTATTCACTTTCAACCATTAAAAGAGCAGTGGGCGCTTTATTGAGCCAAGACATTATTGTCTCTGAGCAATCAATGGATGATAAGCGTGCAATGAATTTATCGTATGCGATAAAAAGTTAGAAAACTCCAATCTTTGTACCTATATTGGGTCTACAAAGATTGGTGCTGTGTTTAATAGTGCCATAAGGTTATAAGATTTTTTTTTAAGGAGACAACTTAATGGCAAGTCAAAAGTCTGCAAGTGCTAGCGAGTTATTAATTCAGAGCGGCATAACCATTACCATGATTTTTACCGCACTTATCTTGGGTGATTTAATCCAACCATGGGGCACACAAGTAACTTTATCGATTACGCAAAAAGGCGGGGATGTAGCAAGTCTTTATAACATTTCAGGCGTATGGCTGGTGCTTGGTTCAGTTACAATGGCATATCTATTATTTGGTTGGCGAGCCCTTCCAGCAGTTTTTATTGGTTTCCATCTTGCTGCCATGTATCAATACGGTTGGGCCATTAATCCATATGCAATCTCTGCAAAAGGAAACGTACAGGTCTGGGCGTGGTCTAACCACATGCATGCACTGATTACCACTTTTGGGCCGTTAGTAGCTATCTATACAATGCGGACTTTTAAACTGTCAAAATTTTTCGAAGGAGATAAACTGATTTTTCAGCATGTTATTTTTTTGATGATACTTTCGGCTTTTTATAACACTTTTGCAAAGTTTTTTATTGATACAACATTCCGTCCATGGATCGGCCTCTCGGTTCGTGGCGATGAGGCGACTTACATCCCTTCAATGTTAATTGGCGATATCACTGGCGGTATTGGCTTTGTTTTTGTGCTTGCCCTGATTGTTGTGCCGGCGATTCGAATTCTTGCGCCAAATGCAATTTCTGAAAAATAAAGTAACCAAAGGCGCATTAATTTTACACTTCATAGGTAAAAAGTAGCACTAACGAGCTTTGGAGAATAAAAGTTAGTCAGACCTTTGTTATTTAGACTTGCATATCACTGGTTAAATGAAAAGTTTTCTATTCACAAATCTAGTTGCTTTATTGGCAATGATACTAACCCATTCTACATGGGCAGCGGTTTATACAATAGACCCTGGGTATGTTGACTGGTTTAATATACCTCTTGGCCCAATAATTGCTTTATATTTATTGTTTGGTTATCGGGTCCTTCCTGGCCTGGTGTTTGGAAAATGGCTTGCTTATTGTATATTTGACGTTTTAAGCTTCAACCAAGGATATGGCTTTGACCTAATGTTAAGCGCGGTTGATAGCGTCGCCCCACTCGCGGCCCTTTATACAATGCACTATTTTAAACTGGCAACATTTTTCAGCTCCCAGAAGATTGTTGCTCATCACGCTATTTTCTATTGTTTTCTTTCAAGTATTTTTGTCGCCTTTGCTCGATTTATATTTTTTAACGAAAGCGGTTTTTTTGAACTGGGCGGAGGCTTTATTTATTTGATGAGTAACTTTATCGGATCGATAAACGGCTCTCTAATGTTTATTTTTATGTTTTCTGTAATGGGTTACGGCTTGCGTTCCAAAATGCTCAATTTTAAACTGTAGCTATTTGCTAGCTTAGGTGATTTAAGCAATCCTCAACTTTTGTAATACGCGTTGTATCTGGCGCCATTTCAGACCTAATTACCAAGGTGCTTTGTCCTTTGAGTTGATAAGTCTGCGGTTCTTTTTGGATAAGATTTATAATATTGATTGGCTCAAGCACATTATTGGCACCTAGAGTGATCTCGGCTTTGTCATCAAAGATGAGTATTTTGTCGATTCCGATTTTTTCGCAAATAAATTTCAGTGAGGTCGAGGCGAATAAGTTCTTGGCTTGCTCAGGCAATAGACCAAAGCGGTCAATCATCTCAATCTGCAAATCTTTCAGCTCGTCTTCAGTCTTGACGCTCGCTATGCGTTTATAAAGCACCAATCGCTCATGAACATCGTCGAGATAGGTTTGCGGAATAATGCAAGCAATACCAATATCAATTTCGATTTGATCGTTAATGGTGTCTTCAATATTGAGTTTCTTGCCACTCTTAATGGCGCGAATAGTGCGTTGCAATAAGTCGTGATAAAGATTAAAGCCGATTTCGGAAATCTTTCCACTTTGGTTTTCACCTAACAAATCGCCGGCACCACGAATCTCGAGGTCGTGATTGGCAAGCATAAAGCCAGCACCCAATTCTTCCAGCGAAGCAATCGCGTCCAAGCGCTTTTTCGCATCTTTAGTAAGCGACTGATGGGATTTGATAACCAAATAAGCATAGGCTTTATGGTGTGAGCGTCCAACACGGCCACGCAGTTGATGCAATTGCGCTAAGCCAAAGTTTTGCGCGTTGTTAATAATGATGGTATTGGCTGAAGGGATGTCAATGCCGGTTTCAATAATGGTGGTGCAAACCAACACTTGGAAGCGCTGATGATAAAAATCCGCCATGATTTGTTCAAGCTCTTTGCTCGGCATTTGCCCGTGAGCAATGCGCACCTTGATATTTGGCATGAGATTATTAAGCGTCTCAGCCATATTATCGATGGAGTCAATATCGTTATGCAGTACGAATATTTGCCCACCACGATGAAGCTCACGGGAGCATGCTTCGGTAATGGTATCGTCATTCCATTCGTCAACAAAAGTTTGAATGGCGCTACGTTTGGCAGGTGGCGTGGCAATAATCGAAAGCTCGCGCAAAGAGCCGAGTGCCATATTAAGAGTGCGCGGAATTGGCGTGGCAGTCATTGTTAAAATGTCGCTTTGACCACGGAGTTTTTTCAGTGCTTCTTTTTGCTTAACCCCAAAGCGGTGCTCTTCATCAATAATAATCAAACCCAGATTTTGGTACTTGATAGAACCTTGAATCAGCTTATGCGTACCAATGACAATATCAACTTTTCCTTGATCTAACCCCTTCTTGATGAGCGATTGTTCTTTTGGCGTTTGAAAGCGCGATAAGGCTTTAATCGTTATTGGATAATTGGCAAAACGATCGGTAAAGGTTTGTCGGTGTTGATTGGCCAGTAGCGTTGTTGGTACTAAAACCACTACTTGCTTGCCGGCTTCCACCGCAAGAAAGGCAGCGCGCATGGCGATTTCTGTTTTGCCAAAACCCACATCACCACAAACGAGACGATCCATTGGTCTTGAAGATTGCATGTCCGCCAGCACTTGCTCCATGGTGGTGAGCTGATCCGGCGTCTCCTCAAAAGCGAAGCTGGCAACAAACGAACTGTAAGCATCGTCCGGCTCCGGATAGGCAAAGCCTGTGAGTGTCTGGCGTTTGGCGTAAATCTCGAGCAGTTCAGCGGCAACATCATAAAGCGCCTCGGCAGCTTTTTTCTTGGCCTTATTCCATTGTTGTGTGCCCAGCTTGTGCAGAGGTGCGTGGTCTAGGCCGGCGCCGGAATAACGGGAAATCAAATTAAGCGCGGTAATCGGCACCATGAGTTTTGAGCCTTTGGCGTACTCAAGTACGAGGAAATCCTGAGGGTTTTCGTCAAAAGTGCGAGATTCAAGACCTAGATAGCGCCCCACGCCGTAATGCTCGTGGACAATGGCATCACCAATTTTAATCTCCACCAGGCTTTTAATCGCCTCATCAAAGTCTTTGTGTTTGGCGCGACGACGCCTCTGTTGCTTGACCACGTCTTGACCGAACAAGTGCTCTTCAGTGATAATCGCAAATCCGCTCGTGAGCAAACCTTCGCCAAGGTTGTCATTGGTGATTGATAGCTTGCTGTCATCGTCTAAAAAATCCGCCCAATGATTGCAATCTTGAGGAGACAATTGGTGACTGGCGAGTAAGTCCATCAAAACCGACTGTCGCCCTTGGGATTCGCAAACAATCAATGTCCTTCCTTTGAAAGCCTTGACAAAGGCAATGAGCTTGCTCAGTGGATTTTTGTTTTGTGATTCAATTCGTAGCGGGGGCAGTAATTTTGCAGAAAAATTGAAAGCCGCTTTGTTATTGGACTTGATTGATTGTGTTTGAATCTGTTGCTTGTTTTTTATTAGGGAAAATAACTCTTCTTGGCTTAGAAAAACTTTGTTTAATTCCAGAGGCAATCTGTCGAGTGAGCGTTTGGCGTGTTCATAGCGCGCTGTGAGTGTCTCTGTTTGCTCACTGACACAATCGGACAGGCCATTTTGATAAGCAATAATCGGATTTTCTGGGAGGTAGTCAAAGAGCGTTGCCGTCTTATCAAAGAACAGAGGCAAGTAAAATTCAATGCCGCCCGGGAAGCGGCCTTCACTCGCTTCTGTATAAATAAAACCTTCACTTTTTCCAAATGCGCCGAGGTAGTTTTTTTCAAAGGTTTTAATGCTGTGTGGATCTGCGGCAAATTCTCTGGCCGGCAAAAGTTCGATGTGGTCAACGACTTCAACGGAGCGTTGTGTTGAAGCATCAAAGGTGCGAATCGAATCAATTTCATTGTCAAACAGATCAATCCTATAAGGCCTTTTGGTGCCCATTGGGTAGAGGTCGATCAGTGCACCCTTGATGCAGAACTCACCCTGTTCCATCACTGTTGTCACGCGGCGATAGCCAATTTTGACGAGCTTGTCGACAAAATTATCGATGCTGAGCTTACCGCCACGCACCATACTCAGAGAGTATTTTTCAATGTAGTTGGTGGGGCAAAGTCGCTGCGAGAGGGACTCAAGGGTGGTGATGACAATGCCACTTTTTAATGAAGGCAGCTGAGAGAGAGTTTTTAGTCGCGAAGAGACAATATCCGGATGCGGTGAAAAGTGGTCAAACGCTAAGACTTCCCAGTTTGAAAAGGCGAGAATTGTTAAGGATGTATTATAGAAATTGAGCGCTTTTTGGATTTGCTCATAGTGACTAATGTCTCGAGCGATATAAACCACAACGCCGTTATGCTTTTGCGTGAACTCAATCAACGCCAATGCTTCGGCGCTTCCATAAAGTGAGCCCCAATGAAAAGTTAACCCCGATGCAAACGCTTTGCAATCGTCAGGATAGAGTACCTTCATAGTATATGAAGATCTTCCTTGGCTAGCATCTTGATGAGTTGAATTGTCGGCAAGCCGATCAAACTGTTCGGATCGTCGCCTTCCATGCGCTCAAAAAGGGCAACGCCCAAACCTTCGGACTTAAAACTGCCAGCGCATTTCAGTGTATCTTCTTTATCAAGATAATTATTGATTTCTGAATCCGTGAGCGATCTAAAGACCACTTTGAAAATCTCAACATGGTTTTGTAATACGTCAGTTTCTGTGTTGAGAAGTGCGAGACTGGTGAGAAAAGTCACCGTATTACCAGCGCTTTTTTGTAACTGAAGAATTGCGTTTTCACGTGTGTGAGGCTTGCCTAACACTTCGTCACCACCACCATCGCCATTCGCCAAAGTAGCCACTTGATCCGAGGCGATTATTAAACCGTTGTGTGTTTTTGCTACTTCTCGGGCCTTTTCCGCCGACAATCGGTAAACCAAATCGTGCGGCGTTTCGCCTGCGCATCGAGACTCATCGATGTCTGGTGAGACGGTCGAAAAATCGATATCAAGGCGCTCTAAAACAGCTTTTCTAAAGGGCGATGATGAAGCAAGAATGAGCGACACGATAAGTTGAAAAATTGTAAAATAATCTAATATTTTACTTTATTCAGACAGGGCTTTATGCGCTTATCTATTATCGTTGCGATGGATGATAATCACTTGATTGGCAAAGACAATGGCCTGCCTTGGCATCTTCCTGCCGATCTTGCTTTTTTTAAAAAAGTCACCACGGGTCACTCGATTGTCATGGGCAGAAAAACCTATGATTCTATTGGCCGTCCGCTACCCAATCGGCGCAATCTTGTTATCACTAGAGACACCGATGCCAGCATTGAAGGCTGTGAGGTTTTTAACGGAATTGAGAGTGCACTAGGCTCAGCCCAAGAAGAGGATGAGGTGCTGGTAATCGGCGGCGCTAATCTCTGTAAACAGGTGTTGGGTCGAGTGGAGCGTCTGTACATCACTCATATTGAGGGTGTATTTGAGGGTGATACGTATTTTCCAGACTACGATGAGGGTGGTTGGCGAGAGATCAGCTGTGAGTCACACACGCCCGATGAGAAAAACCCCTACCATTACCATTTTAAAATTCTTGAGAGAAAATCATGAAAAAATTGATTGTATTGACCCTTGTTGCCTTTTATTTGTCAGGCTGCGTGTTGACCAAATTGGTCACCGTGCCAATGCGGGTGACGGGTTCGGTTATTTCGGTAATACCTATTGTGGGTGATCCAGTCGATAGCTTCTTAGACAGTAGTGCCGATATCATCGACACTATTCCTATTTAATAGGCTCAACGCACTCGTCTTGCCGATATTATCGACACTATCCCGATAAGAGGTCTTTATGTAAGTCATCTTAAAATTTGCTGAGTGATAAAAATGAATAAAAAATGTGTAAAAATTTGAACTTAATAGCACTAGCTATTGATAAGGGTTTTTCTGCATTTTTGAATATTTCTAGCCTCAGCCCTTTGGGATAGAGAGTTTTTATTATTTTCCTGCGTTAATTTTTTTGTCGCTAGACAACAAGTAGGGCTTGTAAAATAATCAAAATTCCATTATCAAATATAAAATGATTTATACAAAGACCTCTATTTAGCTAGCTTGCTTTAATTTACCTTGCGCTACCAAGACTTCTTTAAGTGCTTTCGGCATCACTTTAACAAAGTGCGCCAGTTCACCGTTCCAGTTATCCAAGATGTGCGCGGCAATAGACGATCCAGTGTAATTCAAGTGATTGGTGAGTAGCTCAAACAATTCTTTTTGTGACTCGTCATCCATTGGATCGAAATCAATCATTGCAGGGTTTGAGCGACTTTGCAGTGTTAATTTTGGATTGTAGACATAAGCAATACCACCACTCATGCCTGCGCCAAAGTTACGACCCACTTCACCCAGGATGACAGCGCGTCCACCGGTCATGTACTCACAACCGTGATCGCCAATCCCTTCTACTACAGCAGCAACGCCGGAGTTACGAACACAGAAGCGTTCGGCAACGCGACCCGATAGATACATCTCGCCACCGGTTGCGCCGTAACCGCAAACGTTGCCAGCAATGATTTCGTTTTGGGAAAGAAAAGTCGAGTTCTTTGGTGGGTAAACAATCACTCGTCCACCCGACAGGCCTTTGCCAACATAGTCGTTTGCATCGCCTTCGACTTCAAGAGTGATGCCTTTAGCAAGGAATGCGCCGAAAGATTGTCCGGCAGAGCCTGCAAAATTTACATGAATCGAGTCTTCGGCTAGCGTATTACTGCCAAGAGTTTTTACCACATGCGAAGAAAGCATAGCGCCAACCGTACGATCTGTATTGGTAACAACGGATTTAATTTTTGCTTTGCCACCCGCTTCAATCGCACTTTGGGCTTGCGCAATCAATTCATTATCCAATTGTTGATCCAATTGGTGATCTTGGAAGGTGCTTTGGTACGTACCGGTATCGGCATTCGGCTTTTCAGCTGGCATTAATAGTGCGCTGAGATCGATAGAGTCTTTTTTCCAGTGGTTAATTGCTTGGTCTGTTTCCAACATATCGGCACGACCGACCATTTCATTGATGGTTTTAAAGCCCAACTCTGCCATAATTAAGCGCAAGTCCTCAGCGACCATAAATAGATAATTAACAACGTGCTCAGGCTTGCCGGTGAATTTCTTGCGCAATTCTTTGTCTTGTGTGGCAATGCCAACCGGGCATGTATTGAGGTGGCATTTGCGCATCATGATACAGCCCAACGTCACCAACGGCGCAGTTGAGAAGCCAAATTCCTCAGCGCCAAGTAGGGCGGCAATAGCAACATCACGACCTGTTTTGAGCTGACCGTCCGTTTGAATAACAACGCGTGAGCGCAGCTCGTTCATCACCAATGTTTGGTGCGTCTCAGCAACGCCCAATTCCCACGGTAGACCTGCGTGCTTGATAGATGTTAGCGGCGAAGCGCCTGTACCACCATCATGGCCTGCGATAACGATATGATCGGATTTGGCCTTGGTAACACCGGCAGCAACCGTGCCAACGCCAACTTCAGAAACCAGCTTAACACTGATACGAGCAGCCGGATTTGAGCGCTTAAGATCAAAAATAAGTTGCGCTAAATCTTCAATCGAATAAATGTCGTGGTGTGGCGGCGGACTAATTAAGCCAACACCTGCCGTTGAGCAACGTATCTTGGCAATGCCTTCATCAACCTTTGTCCCGGGCAGTTCTCCACCTTCGCCAGGCTTGGCGCCTTGCGAGACTTTAATTTGCAATTCGTCGGCATTGTTAAGGTAGTCGATGGTGACACCAAAACGAGCGGACGCCACTTGTTTAATGGCTGAGCGACGTGAATCGCCATTCGCATCAGGCGTCCAGCGCGCAGGATCTTCGCCACCTTCACCAGTATTGGATTTACCGCCCATACGGTTCATGGCAATCGCCAATGATTCGTGTGATTCGGCGGAGATAGAGCCAAAACTCATCGCTCCGGTAACAAAGCGTTTGACAATTTCTTTGGCTTCTTCGACTTTGTCAATAGTGATAGGGTTGCCTTGCTTGAATGACATTAATCCACGCAACGTGCAGTTTCGAGTGCCTTCATTATTTGATTTTGCGGCAAAATCCCAGTAAGCATTCTCATCATTATTTCGTGCAGCTTTCTGAAGAGTGGCAATTGTTTGCGGCTCCCACATGTGCTTTTCACCGCCACTGCGCCAATGGTATTGGCCTCGGTTGTCAAGCGTGTTGGTGCGGTAAGCATCTTTGTGGAGTTTTTCGGTTTCTTCTTGCAGTACGCTGAAGCCGACACCACTGATTCGACTGGCAGTTTCAAAGAAACATTTGTCCATGACTTCAGGCGCTAAGCCGACAGCTTCAAATATTTGCGCACCCTTGTAAGAGGCGAGTGTTGAAATACCCATTTTGGCCATTACTTTCAACATACCTTTGGCGACACCTTTGCGGTAGGCCGCAACAACGGCATCGTCATCTTCGAGGTTTATTAAATCGTCACGTCGCGCTTGCCAAAGTGCTTCAAAAGCTAAATACGGATTGACTGCATCGACACCATAACCTGCTAGCAAACAGAAGTGATGCACTTCTCTTGCTTCGCCTGTCTCTAAAATAATACCAACCTGTGTTCGCTCAAACTTGGCGATAAGGTGTCTGTGCAAAGAAGATGAGGCCAAAAGTGCGCTGATGACGCTACGATTCTTACTGACATTTCTATCAGACAATACAATGAGACTGTGCCCGTCTTTAATCGCTTGTGAGCCTTGCTGACATATGTCGTCAAGCATGTCGTTTAAGTTGTGATTGCCGTCGATATCGTAAGTGATGTCAATGGTTTTTGCCGTCCAGCCGCGATGATTGCAATGTTTCAACGCTGCCGTTTCTTCATTGGTGAGGATTGGGTGCTCAATAACTAAGCGGTGGGCATTTTCTGCCTTGTTGCGCAGTAGATTGCCTTCTGGGCCAATCGAGCAACTTAGCGACATGACCACTTCTTCACGTATAGAGTCGATTGCTGGGTTAGTAACCTGGGCAAATAATTGCTTAAAGTAGTCGTAAATAATGCGAGATTGGTCGGAAAGACAAGCAAGAGCCGAATCGTTGCCCATCGAGCCGACAGGATCCCTTAGCTCTGAGACCAGTGGTAACAGCATGAATTGTAACGTTTCCGTGCTGTAACCAAATACTTTCAAGCGATGTACAATCGAATCCGGATCAAAGCCATGCGCTTCAGTATCGCAATCCAAGTCCGATAAATGTATTTGTTGTGCATTGAGCCAATCTTGGTATGGGTTTTGGTTAGCAAAACTTGTTTTAATGGCTTCATCGTCAACCAGTTCGCCTTTGTCGAAATCCACTAAGAACATCTTTCCTGGGCGTAATCTACCTTTTTCTTTTACGTTGTCCGTTGCCACATCCACCACGCCGACTTCACTGGCCATGATGACTCGATCATCGTGTGTTAAGTAGAAGCGTGACGGGCGCAGACCATTTCTGTCCAGTACGGCGCCGATATAGCGACCGTCGGTAAACGCAATCGAAGCAGGGCCGTCCCATGGTTCCATGACGTTTGAGAAATACTCATAAAACGCTTTTTTCTCATCACTCATTTCTTTGTCCTTTTCCCAAGCCTCCGGCACCATCATTAAAACTGCCTCTTGTAGGGATCTGCCGTTCATCAGTAAGAATTCAAGAACGTTGTCAAAGCTGCCAGAGTCTGACACTTCAGTCTCAATGACCGGTAGCACTTTAGCTAAGTTGTCACCCAGTGTGTCGCTTTCTAGTACACCTTCACGAGCTCTCATCCAGTTGTAGTTGCCTTGACGCGTGTTAATCTCACCGTTGTGCGACATAAAGCGGCAGGGTTGTGCGCGATCCCATGAAGGGAATGTGTTTGTTGAAAAGCGCGAGTGCACCATTGCTAAATAGGTGGCGTAATCGGCATCGGATAAATCTGTGTAGAAGTTCAGGACTTGTGAGCCCATTAACATGCCTTTATAAATAATGACACGTGTTGAAAGAGAACAAACGTAGAACAGCAAAGCTTGCGATAGAGTGTCGTCTGTACGAATTGCATTCGAGGTTGATTTTCTGATAATAAATAGTGCGCGCTCGAAAGCGTCATCATCTAAATCGTCAGTAGCAGCGATCATGAGCTGCTTGATAACGGGTTGTGAATCGCGTGCAGTATCGCCAACATCGGCTTTTTCAGCATCAACAGGTACATCGCGCCAGCCAATTAGTGTTTGGCCCTGAGTTGCGATGGCCTCTTCAAGCAATTTAATACAGTGTGCTCTTTGAGCGTCATCTTGTGGCAAGAAAACATTGCCAACGCCGTAACGACCTTGCTCGACGTCAACACCGAAAAGAGATTTGATTTCTCTGGCAAAAAAACTGTGTGGAATATTGGTTAAAATGCCGGCGCCATCACCAGTATTGGCCTCACAACCGCAGCCACCACGATGATCCATGCGAGTGAGCATTTCCAAAGCATCTAGGGTGATCTGATGAGAAGACTGCCTCTTAACATGAGCAATAAAACCAACACCGCAATTTTCCTTCTCATTATTTGGATGATAAAGACCGGTTGGTTTTGGCAAATATAATTGTTTGTTCTTCATAGGAGTCTTGCTGAGATCGATCGAAAATAGTTCATCATTATATCGTAAAACTAAATCCCCCAGAAAGCCAAATGCGCCCAAATGTCTTGTTGTAGCAGGCGTCTTCGGGTAGAATGTTTATATTTTTTCACATCATGTTAGCAATAATTTCACCTTCCAAAACTCAAGATTTCTCAGCATGTGGCTGTGAAGCTTTTTCTCAAACGCGTCAAATTGAGGAATCTAGGGAGTTAGTTGCTATTTTGAAGGATAAAAACGAAGTTCAAATTGCGAAATTAATGGCTTTGAGCAAGAAGCTTGCAAAACTCAATTTCGATCGATTTCAAAGTTTTCAAACACCGTTCACCCTTGAAAACGCCAAACAAGCATTATTGGCTTTTAAAGGTGATGTTTACAATGGCATTGATGCGCCCAGCTTGAGCGAGGATGATTTGAGCTTTGCCCAAGATAAAGTGCGCATGCTCTCTGGGCTCTATGGTGTCATTAGGCCGTTGGACTTGATTCAGCCTTATCGACTGGAGATGGGCACAAAGCTAGTCAATAACAAAGGTAAAAATCTTTATGAATTTTGGGGTACTGGCGTTAGTGAAGTGCTTAATGAGGATGAAAGTGAGTTGATTGTTAACCTCGCTTCTAATGAATATTTTAAGTCAATCGATAAAAAATCTTTAAAAGCGAATATTTTGAACATCGCCTTTAAAGAGAAAAAAGGTGATATCTATAAAATCATTGGCATATTTGCTAAACGCGCTCGAGGCCTGATGGTGAATTACATCATTCGCAATCGCTTAAATGAGCCAGAGGCACTTAAAGACTTTGTTGACGAGGGCTATCAGTTCTCGAGTGAATTCTCGGACAGTTCAACATGGGTATTTACGCGAGGCTAGCTAAATTACACCCTAAGCAGTGCTGCATAGTTTGTACAGAGCCGTCGCATCATGTGGTTTGTCAGTCTTGTGAATATGAATTCGGCGTGCAAGAGCACCGCTGTTTGTCTTGTGCGCTACCCTTAAATCAGTCTCTGGATTATTGTGGCAATTGTTTGCGCACATCTCCCAGTTTTCATCGTGCCTTTACTCTTTATGATTACGAAGGTGTTGTTGCGTATTTAATTAAAAAAATGAAATACGATGCGCGACTTTCTGTTGCCCAATTCTTTGCTGAGAAAATGACAAAAAAGATCGTTCAGATGCAATCCTCTGGCTATCATTACGATGCGATTATCCCAATGCCTCTGCATAAAAAACGCCTAAGAGAGCGGGGCTACAATCAAGTTGTTGAGTTGCTTAGAGATCTGAATAAAAAAGGTGTGATTGACGCCACGAGCGTGCAGCGAATTAAGCAAACTGCACCAATGACAGATTTGTCTTTGGCTCAGCGCAAAAAGGAAATTAAAGGCGCTTTTAGCCTTGCTGAGCCACTCGCACATAAAAGGATATTATTGGTTGATGATGTGATGACTTCGGGATCTTCTCTTAACGAGCTTGCCAAGATAATTCTAAAACAAAGTCCAGCGGTTATTTGTTGCGATGTTCTGACCCTGTCTAGGGCGCAGTTGAGTGAATCTCAAACCTGAGAAATACCAGCAACCCCTTGGGCGTTAATCGAGTGGGCATCCTGAAGGTTTTGCAAGCTCATTCCACCTAAAAGATAGGCGGGTAAATTGCTTTTTTCCACTAATTCCTTTGCCTTATCCCAGCCAAGAGAAACCCTGCCGGGATGGCTTTTTGTGGACTCCACTGGCGCGATAGAAATATAGTCGACATCAAGGGTTTCGGCGTGCTCGATTTCAGTCAAGTTGTGTGTTGAAGCGCCAAGTAGTTTGTCGGCTCCGCACGGTCGATCATCTAACGACAACAGCTCTTGGGTGGTTAAATGCCAGCCGTCACAAGACTCTTCAAAAGTTTTGTGGAGTGTGTTGAGAATGAGCTTGACATTGGCGTCTTGACAGATTTGATAAAAACCCTCAACAAAGGACGCATCAAGTGTTGTTTTGGCTCGAAGCTGAACCAGTTTGGAGCCGCTATTAATGTGGGCTTGTAATTGTTCGAGCAAGGCTTCTTCAGGTTCGTTTTCAGGGGTAATCCAATAGAACTCTGGCAAGCATATTTTATGAATAATAGCCTTCATTGTCGGCAGTAAATTGAAGTCATTCAGCTTCTCTGTTGGACACCAAGTAATGCTTTGCCCTTCCACCCCTCTTGCCTCGTTATCAAAGTGATCAATGGTATAAATCCATAGATAAACAGTTTTCTCTGGGTACTGATGACACATGGTGTGTATCAATTTTGGTGCGGAAATTATAATGCCCAATTCTTCTTTTAATTCCCGCGCCAAGCTTTCTTCGTTGTTCTCACCTGGCTCGATCTTTCCACCTGGAAGTTCCCAGAATCCGCCCATAAACTGCTCTTGTCTTCGCTCGGCGATAAGTGTTTCACCTTTCGCATTTCTGAGAATACCAACAACAGCTTTAACAATTTTGTTTTCTTGGGTCATCAATAATCAGTGCTTGAATGGGCTTAAACGGATAGTTTCTCTTATCACTACTGCTATTTAGCATAGGTAAAATAGCCATTTTACTATTGGAATTTGTTGCTTGGAACTTGAAGCTAAAATTCAGTCGTTGATGGCGGCAAAACACACGCTTTCTCAAAACCTAATGGGGATTGAAAAAGAAAGTTTGCGCGTCTCGGACGATGGCTCTATTTCACAAGAGCCACACCCAAAGGCCTACGGCTCAGCGTTAACCAACCCACAAATCACGACGGATTTTTGTGAAGCATTGATTGAGTTAGTGACACCGCCTTTTGACAGCGCCGATAAGGTGCTTGAGGATCTTGGAAATACCGAGCATTTTGTTCATCACCACCTTCCCGAGGATCAGCGTTATTGGCCAGCAAGTATGCCTTGTGTTGTGCGCGGTGAAACGCACATACCCATTGCTCAATACGGCTCTTCTAATCGTGGAAAAATGAAAACCGTGTATCGCCAAGGGCTTTCCAATCGGTACGGCAGCGTGATGCAAACCATAGCCGGTATTCATTTTAATTACTCATTTTCTGAAGATTTTTGGCAAGCGTACCAAGAGCTTATTTCGCCAGAAGAGACTGGCCAGTGTTTTATCGATACACACTATATGGGCTTGACTCGAAACGTGCTCCGCTGTGGCTGGGCAATTCCTTATTTGTTTGGCGCTTCGGCCTCAACTTGTAAGTCGTTTTTAAAAGATTATCATCAGCACAAGTTAGAAGAATTTGATGAGAATACTTTCTACTTACCTTATGCAACATCATTGCGAATGGGTGATATTGGTTATCAGAATTCACAAGAAGATGCGGTAGGCGTTAAAGCCAACTATAACAGTTTGTGTCATTACACGCACTCGCTCCAAGCCGCAATGCAAACCAGTTGCGCAGAGTACGAATCTATTGGCTTAAAAAAGGACGGTGAATATCAACAGCTCAATACCAATATTCTGCAAATTGAAAATGAGTACTACGCTTCGATAAGGCCAAAGCCAAAATTAAACGGCATTGATAAGCCGCTTGAAGCACTCAGTAAAAATGGCATTAATTACATTGAATTGAGATCGCTAGATATCAATCCGTTATTGCCTTTGGGTATTGACAAGCCTCAAATTCTCTTCTTAGAGGCATTTTTGCTTTATTGTCTACTAGAAGATTCGCCAGCCATATCAACGGCCGAACAGTTCGAGATTGATAATAATGATCACTTGGTGGCGCACCAAGGCCGCAAGCCTGGCTTGAAACTGACAAAACGAGGCAATGAAATTTCGCTGCAAGATTGGGGTCGAGATATCCTTGGTAAAATTACAAGCGTCGCTGTCTTATTAAGTGATAAGCATGAGAAGGCTGTTCAAGTAATCTCCGAAAGACTGCCCAATGCTGATTTAACGCCATCGGCGATGATGCTGCAAATGATGAAAGACGATGGCGATGGTTTTTACCAATCCATTAACAAGATTAGCCTGCAAAGTAAAAAGGACTACCGTCAACAAGTAGTGAATAAGGCGAGTTTTGCCAAACTAAGTCAGCTTGCTGGGGATTCACTTAAACAACAAGTTGAGATTGAGCATCAAGATGACCAGTCTTTTGACGAATTTATTGCTGAGTATTTTGCCGTCGATGGTTAAGATTGAAACAATTTGCGCATTAGCAACCGCCATCGGTCAAGGAGGTATTGGTGTTGTGCGTATTTCTGGTCCGCTAGCGTCCGATATCGCTAATCAAGTCTTACGAACAAGCCTAGAGCCACGCTACGCTTATTACGGTTCTTTTTACGATGGAGAGGGTGCTGAAATAGACAAGGGTGTGGCTATTTACTTTCCTAATCCACACTCATACACCGGTGAAGATGTGCTGGAGTTGCAAGGGCATGGCGGCATGAGCGTGATGCGACAGCTGCTTGAAGTGGCCACCAGTCTCGGTGCGCGTTTAGCCGAGCCGGGTGAATTCTCTAAGCGAGCATTCCTTAACGGCAAGATGGATTTAGTGCAAGCAGAGGCGGTGCAAGATCTCATTCAGGCGAGCTCTGACCAATCGGCCCTATGCGCCATCCGATCGCTTTCTGGAGAGTTTTCCGACAAGATTAACCATCTATTAACGGCGATGATTAATTTGCGCGTGTTTGTGGAGGCGACTATTGACTTCTCTGATGAAGAAATTGACTTTTTGGCGAGCCATGAAGTGTCGGAAAAATTAGAAAATTTAGCCTGTGAGCTCACTGAAATTTTAGAATGCGCCAATCAAGGTGCGCTATTAAGAGATGGTATTCACGTCGCAATAGCGGGCAAACCCAATGCCGGTAAGTCGAGTTTATTGAATGCGCTAACCGAGCGCCCGAGCGCAATTGTGACGGCCATCGCTGGTACCACCAGAGACGTATTAAAGGAAACCATTCATATTAATGGCATGCCGCTACATATTATAGATACTGCAGGATTACACCAATCTGAAGATGTCGTGGAGCAGGAGGGTATTCGCCGAGCACACGCTGAGATTGATAATGCCGACGTGGTGTTATTGGTATTTGACGCCAAAGACGGCGCGGCCGATCATTCAATACTACCGTTTGAGGTAGTCAATAAGCCCATTATCGAGATTCGTAACAAGATTGATTTGCTGAATGAGTCTCCTCAAAGCCACAATAGTGAAGATTGTGTCAGTATCAGTTTATCGGCAAAGTCGAGAGAGGGTGTGGATCTCCTAAAGCAGTCACTCGCTGACGTCGCTGGTTATCATCCTGTGGGCGATGGCCTGGTGTTGGCTAGGAAGCGCCATATTATGGCGATTGAAATTACCTTTGAATTTGTAAAAAATGCCATTGCTCAGTTGGAAGCTGGCGCCAGTGAGCTGGTGGCAGAAGATTTACGTCAAGCAAGTATTTCACTAGGCGGCATTACCGGAGAATTTACTTCCGATGACTTGTTGGGCGAAATATTCTCTTCCTTTTGTATTGGTAAGTAATACCAATAAGCCTTATTCTTTTATATATAGTCCGTAGAAACGACCAATACTGCAATAACTAATAAAGCGACGGTTTGTAAGGCGATAAGTGCAATCGATTTACCATCCAGCTCCATCATTGATTTAAGCGAAGTGCTGACACCAAGTCCAGCAATAACGAATATTAAGAACCACTGAGACACTGATGAGAGGAATTGCGAGACAACGTCAGGAATGAAACCAGTGCTATTCACTACTAAGCAAACAGCAAAAGCCAGGGCAAACCAAGGAAAGACTTTACTATTGATGGTGCCGGACTCTTTATCGCTCTTTAATAGTAGTACAATTACAATAACAACAATCGGCAGCATTGGGATTCTGAACGGCTTAATGAATGTAGCCACATTGCCGGTTTCATTGGATACAGCGTAACCAGCGCTCATCACTAGAAAGAAAATTAAAGGCAAAACCTATTAGTAGAGCAAACAACATGACCGGTGCCTTATAGTGCGAGCTAAGAAAGCAAGCTGCTGCAGCAATGGTGTCAACAACTATTAGCCCAGGAAAGAGAATTTAAAGGCTTTTTGAAAGCTAGTGGGCAGTAATTTCATTAAATAGAAGTGGATTACATAAAGAATGATAACTGGAATACCTGCATCATTGGCTAATGAATATCAATGTCGCCAATAACAAGGAGTCAACTAATACCAAAATTAAAGCAGTTTTAGCAAAGAAAACAAGGATTGAGGCCTTGATATGAAAGAAATAACACAAATTCGACAAACGATAAAATAAGGTCTATAATGTTGATTTTACGCACTTTTATTAGGTGTGTACCCAGCGAGAAATCACACCTTTCGGATTAATTTAGAAAATAAATCAAATAAAGGTTGACGGGCCGAATTAGGCATGTATAATTTCCCGCTTTCACCGAGCAAATAAGTTATTTAAACACTTCATTTGACCCGGTAGTTCTTTAAAAATTTATCAAACAACTTGTGTGGGCACTCGTACAATAATATTGTGCAAGTGCACATAAAAAACTAAAGCAATTAAGCTTTTAAAAAAATTGAACGCAAAGCGCACTTATTTATAAGTGTTGCCAATGTTCTAAAAAGTCAAAGATTAAACTGAAGAGTTTGATCCTGGCTCAGATTGAACGCTGGCGGTATGCTTAACACATGCAAGTCGAACGGAAACGATACTAGCTTGCTAGTAGGCGTCGAGTGGCGGACGGGTGAGTAACGCGTAGGAATCTGCCTGATAGTGGGGGATAGCCCGAAGAAATTCGGATTAATACCGCATAATCTATTCGTAGTAAAGTGGGGGA
>Ga0206679_10000030_pt1 | contig 99013 bp, 88 predicted proteins | sample M110012015metaG_FD_155464 | JGI IMG/M metagenome (GOLD analysis project Ga0206679, IMG submission 155464) | Ammonia-oxidizing marine archaeal communities from Monterey Bay, California, United States - M1 100m 12015 | ecosystem: Environmental > Aquatic > Marine > Intertidal zone | place: USA...
TCCTGCCACACCGGTATGGGATACCACTCCAGCTGGACACACCAGACCATAGGCCTGACCTTCCCTGTCGAGGTCCATCAACAGTGTACCGCCTTCAACCTTGGCCGTCCGGGCCTTGGTATCGACGTATACACCTCGCATTTCAGACAGATCGATCACCAGGCCTTTATCACAAACCGACTGGCCTGAAATGCCATGCCCACCTCCACGCACCGCGACTAACAAATCATGGCTTCGTGCAAAATTGACCGCGTTGATAATGTCACTGTTGTCAATACATTTCGCAATCAACGCAGGTCGACGGTCGTCCCACAAACCATTCCAGATCTTTCGTTCCTTATCGTAGCGAGGACTACCTGGAACTAATAAAGCTCTTCTTAGACTACTTGCCAGATCTTCAATTTCTCCTCGTTTCAAGACTTTTTCGACGCCCGTACGAGATAATACCAGTAGCTCCGCTGGAAATTTAGACGCCTGACTAGCAGGTATATAGGCAGCTGCTGCCACACCAATTGCTGATTTTACAAAATCACGTCTTTTCATATCTACTTCCTATATTCACTGAAAACATTAACTATCCATCGATCCTTTACCGAGCTACGGCCCTTTACCGGCCTTGCTTGAGTCCCCTTTTGAGGGTAGCCAATCCGAGTAATTCAACCTCAAAAAACAAGCATTAATCTTGAAGCCCTACTAGCATCATGACTCGGACATCAGATATGATACTCATGCTAATTTATCATTTGCTAATTTAAAGATCAAACAAGCCTAGTAGCTGCAAACTTAAGATCCGGCTTGTTTGCCCTAATCGAGACAATCAATATGACTTCTAATAATGCAGTAACAAACGAAGATTCAAACTGGCCTTCCGCCGGGGTCGCCTGGTATGCGGTAGCCATTTTATTCATCGCTTACACTTTTTCTTTTGCAGACAGATTCATTCTCAGCCTGTTAATCGAGCCCATTAAACAGGACCTTCAGTTAAGTGACACCGAAATCAGTCTCTTACATGGTTTTGCTTTCGCTATTTTCTACACGGTCATGGGCATCCCCATCGGACGCCTTGCAGACAAGCACAATAGGCGCAGCATTATCGCCCTGGGTGTCGCTATATGGAGCCTGATGACGGCAGTTTGCGGTATCACTCGCGGCTACTGGCAATTATTCGCTGCCAGGGTCGGCGTCGGCGTAGGTGAGGCAGCCTTGTCTCCAGCTGCTTATTCTATGATCGCGGATCTGTTCCCAGCAAAGAAACTTGGCCGGGCCCTGAGCGTCTACACGACTGGCGCCTTCGTTGGAGCCGGGCTGGCTTTTATCATCGGTGGCACAGTGATTGCCGCTATCACCAGCACACCGGAAATTACCCTGCCCGTGGTTGGCACCATTCGCTCCTGGCAGGCTGCTTTTTTCATTGTCGGGCTTCCCGGCCTGATCGTTGCCGCTCTCATGTATACGATACGCGAACCGGTACGCCATATAAATTCGGCCTCGGGAAATGACCTGGTTTCTACTACCGAAGTGTTTGCCTACGTTCGAGCCCGATGGCGGGTTTTCGGAACTCATTATCTGGGTTTTTCACTGCTCGGAGTGGTCTTCAATGGGATTACAGCCTGGACACCGGCTTTTTTAAGTCGCAGTTTTGATATGTCAGTTGGGCAATCTGGGCCGACCATTGGTGCATTAATATTAGTTTTCGGAACCGCTGGTATTATTGTCGGTGGGTGGCTAACAGACTACCTGGGTCGAAAAGGTTTCGTAGATGGTGCCATGCGCACCGGCTTAGTGGCTGGCATTGGCTGCATACCCTTCGCGGTACTGGTGCCATTCATGCCTACCCTTCAATGGGTGCTTTTGATCTATTGCCCACTTCTATTTTTTGCCAGTTTCGGCTTTGGAGCAGCAGCCGCAGCACTGCAACAGGTAACCCCGAATCGCATGAGGGGCATGGTATCGGCTTTCTATCTGTTTTTCCTGAACTTAATTGGAATTGGTCTTGGCCCAACCATCATTGCCTTGATCACCGATTACGTCTTTCACGATGATCAAGCCGTAGGGTTTTCTCTCGCTATTATGGCGGGTTGTTCAGGTCTGCTTGCTGCCCTGTTGTTATGGAAAGGGCTGAAACCGTTCAGGGCTGAAGTCGCTAAGCAATAGCGATAACTCAGGGAATAAAACGCAGAGGCTCAATTGGTCCGTTACCAAATCGGGTTCCTTCAGCGTAGGTGACTTCCAGCCACATGCTACCGGCTTGGGTGCTGGGTCCATCTATCCATTGCCAAAGGCTCATCGGCGCTTGCTCAACAAAGAAATCCTTACGAATTGTTCTGGTAGCAGTGCCTGGAGCATCTGACCCTATGGTCAGGTCTCCGGACAACATATAGATAAAACGCCGGGCCTTTTTATAATATGACTTAGCTGGACCGCCGGAGTAGGACCAGCCTGGCGGTAGATAAACGATTCTGGCTTTAAATCCGCCAGCAATGTCATTACTCAACAATTTAATCTTAGCACCCGGCAAGTCTCTGGAATCCTCCCACTCCATGGACTCAGGTAAAGCAGAATTCTGATAGAGCGGATGGGTCCATTCCTGTATCTGCTTCCAATCATCGCTATACCATTTGTTCTCTGGATCCAAACTATAATTCTTACCCCCTTCAGCAAAGACCAATTGCACTGAAGGCGGTGTTACCTGCTGCTGCAACATGGCATCAGGGCGATTGCCATGAATACTAAAGGGCGGCCGGCTCATCCAGGTGCCCGCTCGCATCGTATACTTGGTTCCCATTAGCTGCTCAGGACTGACGAAATCATAAATCAGAAAATCCCCTTCAAGCACATAACCCCACTCATGAAAGTCATGGTAGTGACGGGTTTTATTAACTGCGTCCCAACCTGGGTTAAACGACACCAGCAACATCATGCTACCGCCTCCTGAATACAGCAATTTCCCCTGGCTCGTTCCGTTTAATCCCGCCCAGGAACTATCCCAGTCCATTGCCCCGACATCAATAATTCGTAGCGGTTGAAACTCTCTGCTTGACTGGTCGGCCTTAACATAGCTCAGGGTTATGGCGGCCATAAACAAACCAATACAGACTTTGACAACAATGAAATTATGCATTTTTTGAATTCCTCAACTGATTCCCGGCCAGTGCTAGAGAGGCAGGCCATGGCGGTGGGATACCTGTCTGCCTGCGCACATTAACTATAATATTAGTTTATCAAATGATAAACTAATATTGCTGCCGTTGTCAGTACCACTCAAACCCAGGTACACACCCGGCTTGATGTTGTCCACAAAAAAGGCGAGATCACCATGGCTCTAAATAGAAGAGATTTAATGAAGGTCGCGCTAGCCGAAACTGGAATTATATCAACGCTTAATCCGTTGTTAGCTTCGGCTGACAAGAGCGCCCATAACCGCTGGGAGGAAACCACTGATATCCTCATCATTGGCGCAGGCAATGCCGGTATACCAGCGGCAATTCAGGCAGCTGATCTAGGTGCCAGTGTTTTACTGGTTGACAAAAACCCCTTTCTCGGTGGGATGCTGAATATCTCTGGAGGCCACATCAGTGGCGCCAACAGCAAATTACAAATGGCTAAGGGAATCGAAGATTCACCCGCACTGCACTACCGCGATGCCATGCGAATGGGTCGATATGAAAACAATTCAGAGCTGCTCAAACTTGCTGTGGAACACGCAGCAGCAATGATTGACTGGCTAGCCGAGATTGGGGTTGAGTTTACGCCTGAATCACCATTTTTTGAAAACGACCACGAGCATTACAGCGCTCCTCGAACCTACATGGGGCCCGAATATGCACGCTCACTACTGCATCCACTAAAAGCAGAACTGCAGAAAAGGATCGATACAGGCCAAATCATATTACAGTTGAATACGTCTATAACACAGCTGCTTAAAAACCGGGAAGGCAGGATTGTTGGAGCTGAAGCACGTAGCGAGGCAGGCAAGATTACACAGCAAAAAGCAAAAGCAGTGATCCTCGCCACCGGTGGATATGGTGCCAGTGATGCCCTCAAAAATAAATATAACCCTAAGATCGCAAAGTCAAAAGTGATCTGCCTCCCTCACGCCACCGGTGATGGCATTGTTATGGCGGAAAAAATCGGCGCCAGACTCCTCAATATGGACAAGTTTATTTCTTTCCCTGGGGCTGTCGAGGGCAGTTCCGGACGACTCCAGCACGCGCCTGACTACCTCACTGATGGGGTCTGGGTCAATAAACAGGGAAATCGCTTCGTCAATGAACAGACGCTCAACCCTGACCAGCGGGAAAGAGCTTTCCTCAGGCAAAAAGATTTTGGCTTTTACTATATCTTTGATCACCAGACCAGAAAAACCGGGCCGGGCATTATCGGCTGGGATGAAAAACAGATGCAAGAAGGAATTTCACGCGGTATCGTCAAGCAGGCCAGTACCATCAAAACACTCGCAAGAAAAATCAATGTCAGCGAACAACAGCTTGCAGCCACCATCACACGCTTCAACCAGGCCGTCAGGTCTGGAGTCGATTCCGACTACAATCGGCAACGACTAAAGCGCACCCTATCAATTCAGCCTTATTACAGCATTCCCATTACCGGCAGTATTTTAATATCCCACGGTGGTATCGCCGTAAACCATTTACTTCAAGCAGTGGATGAAACCAATTCCGCGATCCAGGGATTGTTTGCCGTTGGCGAGACGCTGGGCTCTGCGCAAATGATGGGCAATGCCGTACTGAGCGGTATGAGTGTTGGACCGGCCATAACACTCGGCAGACTCGCTGCGCGTAATGCCTATCGCTATGCTCGGAGTGATCCGTTTCTACTGGCCGAATGTGAACACAACAAAACTACGGAGAACAAAGCCCTGTCATGAGTATCTTGTCAAAAGAAGAAGCGGATTTTTCCTTGACTGTCGACGTCGCTGTCATTGGCGCCGGCGCTTGCGGCTTGTGTGCTGGAATTGCTGCCAAGCAAGCCGGTGCAGAAACACTAGTACTCGAACGTGATCCAAGTGCACTCGGTACAACCGCGATGTCAACCGGACTTATCCCAGCAGCAGGAACATCCTTTCAAGCCAGTGCCGGTATTACCGACACGCCAGAGCAATTCGCTCGAGACGTGTGCGCAAAAACCGGAAATCAAACTAGTGAGGAAATCGCCCTGGCGCTTGCCCGGGAGTCCGCCAATACGGTGGAGTGGCTGGCAACCGAACTACAGGTGCCATTATCTCTGGTCGACAGCTTTCTTTACCCCGGACACACCATTAAACGCATGCATGGAACGCCAAATAGGACTGGAGCGGAGCTTATGGGTAGCCTCTGTAATGCCGCCGAGAGGTTCGGGGTCGACCTATTAACTGACGCCACTGTGACCGGGCTGTTCGCTGAACCCAGCGGTGAAATTCACGGCCTCCGATGCCAAAGACCCGATGGCAAACACGAAGATCTTGCCTGCAGTGCGATTATCCTTGCCTGCTGCGGTTTTGCTGGCAACCCTGAAATGGTCAGGAAGTATATGCCGGAAATAGCCGATGGGGAGTTTTTCGGCCATCCCGGCAATCAAGGAGATGCGGTTGCCTGGGGTCAGGCACTGGGTGCAGAGGTAGGCGATATGAGCGCCTATCAGGGCCATGGAGGATTGGCAAAAGGGCATGGCATACCGATTCTGTGGCCTGTCATTGTCGAAGGCGGTATTCAGGTGAATCAAAATGGCCAGCGATTCTCCGATGAATCAAGGGGCTACTCAGAACAGGCCGTCGACGTGATAAAACAGTCTGGCGCTATCGCATGGACCTTCTATGATGAACCGCGTCATCAATTGATGCTGGAATTTGATGACTATCGAGATGCTATCGCCGCCGGTGCTATCCAATACGGTAAAACACTGCCGGCTATCTGCAAGAAAACCGGGCTCCCCATTATTGAATTAGAAAAAACACTGGGTGAAATAGCACACCTGATCGATTCAGAAGAAAGAGATACTTTTGGCAGACACTTTAAAGGCAAAGCTTTGCTGAGTGCCCCCTACTATGCAGTTAAAGTGACCGGCGCATTATTCCACACCCAGGGAGGGCTTTGCGTCGACGCCGTGGGTCGAGTACTCAGGCCCGATGGGTCAGCTTTACAAAACCTGTACGCAGGTGGCGGTGCAGCCCGGGGTATTTCCGGTCCGGATGCCTCTGGTTATCTTGCTGGCAACGGTTTACTCACCGCAACCACCTTCGGACGACTTGCCGGAACCAATGCCGCAATCGATATCCGCCAGTGCTGAACGACAATATTACACAATCTTGCCCGGGAAATGCTTATGTTACACTGCCGTCCCGGCTCTCATTTTTACCTTATAACCAGTATTCATAGTTAAGGAAGACCTATGCGGCTCATTATTGGGATTTCAGGTGCAAGCGGCGCCATTTATGGCATCAGACTGCTTGAATTATTAGCGCAGCAAGCAGAAGTAGAAACACATCTAGTCATCTCGCCCACAGGCAAGATGAATATTCCCATTGAGACACACTGGACTGTCAAAGAGGTTGAGTCCTTGGCAGACCAGGTACATCGGATTACAGATGTCGGCGCGAGCATCGCCAGTGGTTCCTTTACAACAGACGGTATGATCGTTGCCCCCTGCTCCATGAAATCACTTTCAGCCATTGTCAATTCGTATGCAGACAATCTCCTGGTTCGTGCAGCCGATGTCGCCATTAAGGAAGGCAGAAAACTGGTCGTGGTGCCTCGCGAAACCCCGCTTCACGCAGGCCACTGCCGATTACTCTACGAAGCAACTCAAATGGGCATCACCATCGCACCGCCCATGCCGGCATTTTACAATCGACCGCAAAGCGTCGACGATATCGTTAATCATACTGCCGGTCGATTACTGGATCTATTTGGATTGGATAGCGGTTCAGTCAAACGTTGGCAAGGCAAACCAGCCTAACCACCGGATTTACGAGATAGCAATCAGCGCAGTTTCAAGGTTTTCATCCGGCACCGATGCCTCGATAAGCACCGCCATTAACCGGGCAACAGACGGGGCTAATTCCAGGGACTGGCTATAACTGTATCGTTTCAAGTTTTTTACAATCGCCAGCGATTGATCATGGTCAGCAGCAGAAGACCGATCAATTAACCTCTCAAGTTCTAATTGCTGTAGTTTTTCCGCCTTGAGTTCAACGGCCTTGATCTCCTCGCGAAGCGCTGGATAAGACGCGTCATGGTTGAACCCAGCTAATGCCAAATCAGTCTTCATCCAGGTCCGGGCTTGCCTTAAAGGATGAACCAAGTGCCTGCGCCATACCACCGATACTTGCAGGGCCTGATCAAAAAGTGTCTCTGTCAACTCACCGTGAATCATGCCCGACCAACAACAAAATAACAGCATATTGACATCCAGGTCATGCATGTTCTGTAGTTGGAGGCAGGCTTTCTGCACGACTTCACGTTCATAGACCCGATTGGAAAAAACCCAAAAATGCCCTGTTGCCGTCATATTTTAGCTCGCTAACCTGCTCGAATTGACAGGTAAATTAGTTTATCATCTGATAAATAAAGACCTTAATATCTTCAGAAGGAAGAGGAAATCATCATGCAGTTTGATTCAATTATCAAGAACGTACGCCTGGCAAGACCCAATACCGATACCGTGGATTTGCTGGATATCGCCATTAAAGACGGCAAATTCGCTCTGATAGAGGCAAATATCCCCGAATCGGCAGCAAGCGAAATTATTGAAGGCAACAATTTTCTGGCTTTCCCTGGCCTGGTCGATACGCATATGCATGTCGGAATTTATTCGCCACTGGCAGAAGATGCGGTCACAGAAAGTAAAGCTGCAGCCATGGGCGGTGTTACCACAGCTGTCACGTATTTCCGCACAGGCCAATATTACCTCAACAAGGGAGGACCCTATGCGGATTTTTATCCAGAAGTACTGGATACCTCGGAGGGCAACTACAGCGTCGACTATGCCTACCATCTAGCACCTATAGCCTCATCGCACATTGATGAGATGGAATCGCTACTAACTGACCATGGCGTCTGCTCATTTAAGATATTCATGTTTTACGGTGGATACGGCTTACATGGCAAAACAGATCAGGCCGCACAAAGAGAATTCCTGATGGCGGATGAAGACGACAGCTACGACATCGCGCATTTCGAATTTATTATGCGCTCAGCTGCAAAACTAATGAAAAAGTATCCGGAAATGGCGGATCAAATCAGTGTAAGCCTGCACTGTGAACTTGCAGATATTCTCAACGCTTACACTAAAATGGTGCAACAGGACGGGTCTTTAACCGGGTTGCGCGCCTATAGTGCGGCTCGCCCGCCCCATTCTGAGGGTCTGGCAATCTGGATTGCCTCGTATCTCGCCAATGAAACGGACTGCCTGAATATCAACCTTCTCCACTTGAGCTCGAAGAAAGCGGTGGAAGCAGCCATGATCATGCAGAATGTTTTCCCCCACATCAATTTTAAGCGCGAAGTCACCATTGGCCACTTACTGCTTGATTACGACACTCCCGCCGCCTGCCATGCCAAGGTCAATCCACCTATTCGATCTCGAGAAGATGTAGAGTATCTCTGGCAGGCGCTCCTTGAGGGGAATCTGGACTGGGTTGTCAGCGACCATGCCTGTTGTTCTGAAGAGCTTAAAACAGATCACCAGGATCATCAGGATGACGACAATATCTGGGTTTCAAAATCCGGTTTCGGCGGTACCGAATACCTGCTTTCCGGCCTGGTCAGCGAAGGCTCCCAACGCGGTATGAGCTACAACAAAATGGCTGAGCTGGTGTGCTGGAATCCTGCTCAACGTTACGGATTACTCAATAAAGGAGACGTAGCTGTCGGTTATGACGCCGATATCGTCTTACTTGATCCTGACGAAATTTTCACCGTCAGGGCCGAAGAATCCGAATCTGGCCAGGGTTATACCCCTTTTGAAGGCATGGAGCTTCGCGGTAAAGTTAAGCAAACCATCTTGCGCGGCAAAACCGTTTACTCAAATGGCAAGATAATCGGAGAACCGACAGGCCAGTACATTGCTAGACCAACCGCACGACCTTAGGCACTGGAAAATTCGTATCGCTATGACACCGATGTGACGCGCGTGAACTTACGCTCCATACCAACACGATGGAAAATCAGCATTCTGCTATTGCTGATTACCACTATTAATTATATCGACCGACTCACCTTCAGTATTGTCGCTCCTACAGTGATGGAAGAGTTTGAGCTGAGTAATACGGACTATGGAAATTTATCTGCCGCATTCCTGTTCGCGTATGCATTTGGGCAGCTGTTTGGCGGTAGGCTCATCGATGCGCTCGGCACAAAACGCGCCCTGACGATCGCAGTGGTTATGTGGAGTATTGCTGGCATGTTACATGCGTTTGGCCAGGGCTTCAGGTCGTTTTTCCTATTCCGGGTACTGCTTGGCTTCGGCGAAGCCGCTAACTTCCCTGCTGCCAACAAGGCCATCGCAGAATGGTTCCCAGCAACCGAACGATCCCTGGCCGTGGGTATTGTCACAGCTGGACCGGGTCTGGGTTCTATTTTAGCACCACCAATAGTCGCTTTTCTGGTAGTCATGCTGAGTTGGCAATGGGCTTTCATCATCACTGGCCTGATAGGATTCGTCTGGCTTTGGTTCTGGCATAGAATCTATTACTCTCCTGAAGATCATCCTGACCTGTCCCGACAAGATCCAGAGGAACCCACCGAAGCGGTAAACACCACCGATCAGCCTGCCAAATCCTGGTTTGAATTTTTTAAGTACCCTGAAACCTGGGGCCTGATGCTGAGTCGATTTTTTGCCGATGGTGCTTTTTATTTTCTGATATTTTGGCTACCCCTGTATCTCGCAAATGAACGGGGCCTGGATATTAAGGCGATCGGACTATTTGCCTGGATTCCCTTTGTTGCCGCAGACCTGGGCAGCCTCCTCGGTGGCTGGACCGGTAAAAAGCTAATCGATAAAGGCATGTCTCTAAATGCAGCTAGGAAACTCGTCATCTGGATAGGCGCCTTACTGGTGCTGGCGATCGTACCCGCAGCCGATACCGAATCAACCGCGACGTTTATCGGCTTGATATGCATCGGCTTGTTTGCAATCCAATTCAAGTCATCGAACCTATTTACACTTCCGGCTGATATGTTTGCCGCTAAGGAGGTAGCGACAATATGGGGTATTTTTGGTGCAGCTGGCAGCCTAGGTGGAGCCCTGTTCCAGTCACAGGTTGGGGTCCTTATCGATACCTTTTCCTACCAACCAGTATTCCTGGCCGTCGGCAGTATGCATATTGTTTCAGCACTGGCGGTGATGATCTTTATCCCTCGTATTTCCAAACTGGAGCCCCGCATCAATTCAAGACGCTCCGAGAACAGCCGCAAATGATAGACTGCCAATAACCGCCTGGAGCAACTCGCAATGTCGACACCACCCGGCCAGACTCTATTCGACAAAATCTGGAATGATCACACCATAGAACGTGACAAAGACGGCTCCTATCTCATCTATATTGACAGGATCTTTCTCCATGAGCGGACTGGCAGCCTGGCATTAAGCAGCCTCGAATCCAGTGGACGAACAACCCGAAACCCAGCAAACGTATTTTGCACCATGGATCACATTGTCGATACCCATCCCGGCCGCAGCGATAACACCACAACCCCCGGTGGCAAGGAATTTATACAGGTAACTCGTCAATTAGCGAAACAGGAAGGTATTACACTATTTGACCTAGGCGATCCGATGCAAGGCATCTCACATGTGATCGCCGCTGAACAAGGTATCGGATTACCGGGATACACCATGATCTGCCCCGACAGCCATACCTGTACCCTGGGTGCCATCGGCGCACTGGCAACGGGCGTCGGGTCCAGTGAGTGTGAACATGCTCTCGTAACCGAGACCTTGCGTTTTTTTAAACCTGATCAGATGCGAATTCAGTTTACCGGGAAGCTCGGTCCCGGAGTGACAGCTAAAGACCTCGCGCTGCACCTGATATCAACCTTCTCTGCCACCGGCGGGTCCGGATGCGCCGTAGAATTCGCTGGCCCGGTCATATCGGAACTGGATGTGGAAGCCCGCCAGACCCTGTGTAACCTTGCTGTCGAATTTTCAGCATTCACTGGGATTATTGCTCCTGACGACAAAGTCATTACCTATTTAAAAGAAAAGCCTTATGCTCCCCAAGGCGAGGCCTGGCAAACTGCTACACAATACTGGTCAACGTTGCATACTGATGCTGACGCAACTTTCGATTACGAAATAGAGGTTGACTGCTCAGAGATTGCGCCGACGGTAACCTGGGGAACCAGTCCACAGCATGCGATAGCAATTGGAGCGGTTGTGCCCCACCCCAGTCATGCAGACGAACCAAGCGAGGAAAACGCCATAAGCCGCGCACTTGACTATATGAACCTGTCGCCAGGAACGCCCATTGACGGGGTACCAATACAAGCAGCTTTTATCGGTTCCTGCACGAATAGCCGGCTCAGTGATCTGCGTATCGCAGCAAAAATACTGGAAGGGCGGTCAATTGCACCCGGCATACGGGCAATCTGCGTACCAGGTTCAACCCAGGTTAAGGCGCATGCGGAAAAAGAAGGTCTTGACCAGATCTTCAGGCAGGCCGGGTTCGAATGGCGGGAATCCGGCTGCTCGCTTTGTTTCTATGCTGGTGGCGAAGGTTTTGCTCCCGGAGATAGAGTCATCACCAGTACTAATCGTAACTTTGAAGGCCGCCAGGGACCGGGGACACGCTCTCACCTTGCCAGCCCAGCTACGGTCGCTGCATCAGCTGTTAAAGGCTGCATCACCGATTTCAGAACATTGGTGAACTAACCATGCAGAAATTCGTGACTCACCTGGGCATTGCCGCACCTTTGCTGCGTGTCAACATCGATACCGATGCCATCATACCCTCCCGGGAGATGAAACGCGTATCACGTGAGGGCCTTGGAGATAGCTTATTCGCCGGATGGCGCTACCGGCAGGGGGCTGTCAAGCCAGGCAACCTCGATCCTGAATTTGTACTCAATCAACCAGCCTATACCAATGCATCAATTCTGTTAACAGGCCAGAATATGGGATGTGGTTCATCTCGCGAATTTGCTGTCTGGGCACTCAAGGATTTTGGTATTCGCGCGATCATTTCACCGAGCTTCGGCGCAATTTTCTACACCAACTGCATTCGCAACGGCTTACTTCCGATCATACTCGATGAAAATAAAATCGCTGAAATCGCTGCTGAAATCACCGTAAACCCACAATCAAATCCGCTGGCTATTAATCTTCAACACAACTTGATCACCACAACGAATCAACTACAGTACTCGTTTGAGATAGCGTCCTCTTATCAGCAAATGCTCCTCAACGGCCTGGATCCCATTGATCTGACCACCCAACGCCAAACCTGTATTGATGATTTTATTGCTGCTGACCAAATAAAGCGGCCCTGGGCCCATTCAAACAGACAGAACAGCGACTAGCTAATGACTTTATCATCAAACAAAGCGCTAATTTCTTCGTCAGCAAATCCCGCATCCTTAAGTATTTCCTGCGTGTGTTCACCATGCTTTGGCAGATCATGCCTGAGCCCAAATCGTTCACCATCCATCTGTAAGGGTAATCCAGGCAGTTTGGTTTGCCTTCCATCCTGAAGAGTAACATCCAGCAATCCTCCCGAGGCCAGTAGATGTGGCTCGTCAAACAAGTCTGAGGGCTTGCCAATTCCAGCAAACGGTAAACCACATTCATCAAGACGTGCCATCAGGTCAGCCTTAGTGAAAGTAGAAAACAGATCTTCGATAACCGGCAGGATCCTGGCTCTGGCCTGAACTCTATCACCATTGGCTGCCAGTGATTGATCAGCCAGCAAAGCGTCCAATTCAAACGACTCACAAAATAGGCGCCACTGGGTATCGCTGACCACAGCAACAAACACTCTTTCATCATCTTGGGTAGCAAAGACATCATAAATTCCCCAGGCCGAAGTTCGAATAGACATCGGCTGGACAGGTGCATTTTGGGCAACCTCCTGAGCCATGTGCTGACCCATCAGAAAGGCAACGCTCTCAAACAACGAACTTACCACCCGTTTCCCCTTGCCTGTCTTGTGGCGCATTTCCAAGGCTGCAAGAATACCTATTACAGCAAACATCCCGCCCATCACATCAACAACGGATGCACCGGCTCGCATGGGCCGATCGGGTAAACCGGTCATATAGGCAAGTCCTCCCATCATCTGTACGACTTCATCCAGGGCGGCTCGATGCTCATAGGGGCCACTCAGGAACCCACGCGCAGAACAATAAACCAGCCCCGGGTTATCAACGGCAAGCGCATCATACCCGTAGCCCAGTTTGTCCATGGCACCCGGCCTAAAATTTTCGATTACCACATCCGCTGTGTTAATCAACTTCTTTGCCAAAGCACCGCCAGAATCGGACTTCAAGTCAACGCAGATACTACGTTTGTTACGGTTATACATGGCGAAAAACCCAGCTCCGGAGCCTTGCAATCGCCGCGTATTATCTCCATCGATGGGCTCTACCTTAACGACATCAGCACCAAGATCGGCCAGTATTACACCCACGGTGGGACCCATCACCATATGCGAGAATTCGATAACTCTAACGCCACTTAGCGGCAAATTGTTCTGCTCTGTCAAAATGATTACCCCTCTTTATTAATTCACTGCAATTTGCTAATTTATCAAATGATAAACTATAATCCAAAAAAAACACTAGTCAGTTAACAATTTAGATAACAAAAGGTTGGCGTGCTACAGACAAACTCAGATAAAAACAGGGGATTGGTATGCTAGACAAGTTAAAAGTATGGTGGCATTTTGATGCCGAACAAGAACAAGCAAGCGCAGACAATCCACTGACGCCTTTGACTCCAGAACAACGTCGAGACGCATTGCCGTTACTGACCCTAGCTTTTGGGTGGGGTTTTCTGGTCACTGGACTATTTGTAGGTGGTGCTCTGGGAGCCGGGGTCAATTTCTGGCCTGATCTGGTTTACGCCTCTTTCCTGGGTAACTTTGCAAATTTTATCATCGGCGCGCTGGTCGGATATATCGGATATAAGACCGCATGCAACAGCGGTCTACTGTATCGATTCGTTTACGGTGGAATTGGTGCTTACCTACCAGTACTGTTCCTTGCCCTGCTATTAATCGGCTGGCAAGGTATCGTCGTCGGGGCATTCGGCTTTGCCTGGGCTCAGGATTTTGAAAGCCCGACATTTTACCTGGTAGCACTACTGGCCGGTGTCCTGTTCACAGCCACCACCTATTTCGGGGTTCGAGGGCTTGAGCTGGTTAGTATGCCATCCGTTATCATCTTGATCCTGGTGGGACTATACGCCGCTGTTACCAACATTGATCAAGCCGGCGGCTGGAATGCGTTTCTCGCATTGTCAGCTGCCAACGCCTCAAAAGCGCCAATCTCACAAATGCAGGCCGTCAATCTGGTCATCGGCTCCTGGATCGCTGGCGCTATAGTTATGGCGGAATACGCGCGATTTGCAAAAAAATTATGGGTCGCCTTAGCAATCCCTTTCATTGTCCTGATCATCGCCCAATGGTTTCTGCAAATCATCGGCTCCATGGGGGGTATCGTTGCCGGCACGCATGACTTCACTACTTACATGCGCCTGCAGGGGTTTTTCATTGGAGGATTGGGATTGATTGGAATGAGTATGGCACTCTGGACCACAGGTGATGCCAACCTGTACCTACCAGTCATACAAACCTCGAGTGTCTTGAAACGACCCCAACGGGTCATGACGGTTATCTGCGGACTGCTCGGGACCCTACTCGGCCTCGGCATCTATCAACACTTTATAGACTGGATCAACTTACTAGCCAGCCTGGTGCCGCCTTTAATTGGCCCTGTCATTGCTGACTACTACATCGTTAACAAACGCCGATTCAACGCTGATCGGATCGATGACCTGCCTCGCTGGAACCCAGCTGCTTTTATCGCTTATATAGTGGGAGCAGGAAGCACCTTCATAGACCAGGACTGGATGGTGCCCTCTCTGGCCGGCTTGGCTGTATCAATTCTCGTCTACCTGGTGGTCTACTATGGCGCTGCCAGTGTTGGTATTACCATGGGTCATGCCCGGCTGAATCAGACGGATGCAAGCCAGACAGACCCTGAAACCAATAACCCCGACTAATCGAGAATAGACCGATGCCTGAACCTGATATTTTGGTAAGTGAAGTTGGACCCCGGGATGGCCTGCAGAATATTGATGCGGTTTTACCGACCGAGGCAAAAAAACGCTGGATACAATTAGAGGCTGAGGCCGGTGTTACGGAAATCGAAGTCGGATCATTTGTACCCGCCAAATATATGCCCCAACTTGCAGATACCCATGAACTGGTTTCTTTTGCTCGTTCTATCAAAGGCCTATCGGTGGCTGTATTAGTCCCAAACTTCTATGGTGCCAAGGCAGCGGTCGAAGCTCAGGCGGACAAGATGTCGATTCCCTTCTCAGTGAGTGAAACGCACTGTCAAAGAAACCTGAATCGCTCACATGAGCAGATGTTCACTGAAATTGATCGGATAGTGGAAATGCTAGATCTGCTACCCAAAGAAAAGCGCCCTCACTTCGAAGTCGGCCTATCAACGGCATTTGGGTGCTCCCTGGAAGGGAAAATAGCCGATGAAAAAATAGCTGAAATAGCCGAAAAAGTCATTGCTGCCGGCTGTGATGAAGTTGGTTTGTCTGATACTACCGGGTCAGCTAATCCAACCCAGGTAAGACATTTGATAAAACTGGTCCGCTCAGTGGTTGGTAGCGACAAACTGACCGGTGTGCATTTACACAACACGCGAGGTTTAGGCCTGGCCAATGCACTGGCTGCACTTGAAGAAGGTATTACCACCTTGGACAGTTCCCTTGGTGGACTGGGTGGCTGTCCTGCGGCACCGGGTGCCAGTGGTAATATCGTCACTGAGGATCTGGTATTCATGCTGGAATCTATGGGGCTGAATACTGGAATTGATATACACAAACTACTGTCCGTGCGGCAGACACTCAGCGAAACGATTGCTGGCGAATCCCTGTTTGGGTTTACGGCTGAAGCTGGGCTTCCCTTGGGCTATTAACCTTCTACCGTTATCCATATGGCAAAGAGTCTATTTGATAAAATCTGGGACAACCACTGTGTCGATACAAACGACAGCAATAGAACAACGCTGTATATTGACCGGCATATTATTCATGAAGTCACCTCTGCCCAGGCCTTCGAAGGTTTACGCGTGGCCCAGAGGAAACCTTGGCGTAAGGGCTCTATACTGGCCACACCAGACCATCAGGTACCTACCACAGAACGAGAACGCGGTATCAGTGCCATCCGGGACCCGCTTGCAAGACTGCAGGTTACAACGCTTGATGAAAACTGCTCAGAGTATGGAATATTAAAATTCGGTCTGGAAGATCACCGGCAGGGCATTGTACATGTCGTTGGGCCCGAACAAGGCGCAACCCTACCCGGCATGACCATCGTCTGTGGTGATTCTCATACCTCGACTCATGGCGCCTTTGCTGCCTTAGCACAGGGAATTGGTACCAGTGAAGTCGAGCATGTTCTGGCGACCCAGTGCCTCACCCAAAGCAAGCCCCTGTCAATGTACATCCAGGTTGACGACGAATTACCCCCTGGAAGCACCGCCAAAGATCTGATTCTCTATATCATTGGCCAATTGGGCATGGCAGGCGCAAATGGTCATGTCATTGAATATGCTGGCAATGCAATCAGGCAGTTATCAATGGAAGGAAGAATGACCATCTGCAATATGTCCATCGAAATGGGCGCCAGAGCAGGCATGGTTGCATTTGACACAATAACCGAAAACTATCTCCGAGGACGTCCATTCTCGCCTCAAGGACCGCTTCTGCAAAAGGCACTGGAGCACTGGCGAACCCTGCACAGCGACAGGGATGCTGTGTTCGATAAGCAAATCAGGCTCAATGCCCGGGATGTCGCCCCGCATGTCACATGGGGTACCAGTCCGGATCAAGTCGTTCCTATCACAGGGCGTGTTCCAGATCCTGACGCGCTCAGCGATACCATCCAGCAGGTAGAATATCAGCGAGCCCAGAAATACATGGGTTTATCCAGCGGTACCCCGTTGATCGGTATCCCAATTGATCGTGTCTTCGTAGGTTCCTGCACCAACGGCCGAATTGAAGATATTCGCAGCGTTGCCAACCTGCTCGCCGGTAAGACTATTGCCGCCAACATAAAGGAAGCCATCGTTGTGCCTGGATCCGGACTGGTAAAGGCGCAAGCGGAACAAGAAGGTCTGCATACTATCATCAAGGCCGCTGGCGTTGAGTGGCGAGCGCCCGGATGCTCGATGTGCAATGCCATGAATCCAGATCACCTGGAACCTGATGAACGTTGTGCTTCCACCTCCAATAGAAATTTCGAAGGCAGACAGGGGCACGGGGGTCGCACTCATCTGGTCAGTCCTGTCATGGCAGCGGCGGCGGCTATTGCCGGGCATCTAGTCGATGCCAGAACGCTTAATGGAGTTTAACCAAATGGAAAAATTCATTCGCCACCAGGGTCATGTTGTCCCTATGAACCGCGCCAATATTGATACCGATACCATCATGCCTAAGCAATATCTTAAATGTATAAACAAGTATGGCTATGGTGACTGGGTTTTTGACAACTGGCGCTACCTGGATTCCGGTGACGTAGACACACCCACTTCAAAACGAAGATCCAATCCTGAGTTCGAATTCAACCTCCCTAAATATAGGGGTGCGACCCTCCTATTAGCACAAAAGAATTTTGGCTGTGGTTCCAGCCGCGAACACGCTGTCTGGGGACTTAGGGATTTTGGTATTAAAGTGGTTATCTGTCCTGAGTTCCCGGATATTTTTCATAACAACTGCTTTGCCAATGGCCTGCTAGCCATAGAATTAAAACAGGAAGAAGTTGATTACATGTTTAACCTGGCCGAATCAGATAGCGGGTTAAAGGCAACGATTGATCTCAATGCCGAGCAAATCGAAATGAATGGCAAAACCATCAATTTCAAAATCGATGCGAGTTTACGGCAGAACTTACTTAATGGGCACGACAGCATCTCAGTTACTTTGCAACAATCTGACAAAATCAAAGAATTTGAGCGCGACTACTTCAAACAACGACCCTGGTTGAATATAGATCTCGCCTGACCACAGCAAGGCCCTGTCATTCCTGCAACAAATACTGCGACAACCGGCCCGTTTTCGCGCCCGTAAAATCGAAGCCTACCATGAACAGGTCAATGCCCTTCGGCGGCTCGATGCTATCGTTTCAGATGGTCAGGATAAACGACACCACCCAGAGCCTGTTGACCTGAATAGCCAGCATCGCCATCCTGGTTTAGCCGACCTTGCTAACGCTATTCTGGTTTTTCTGTTACTTCCAGTGGCACCATGACATGAACAAAATCATTGCCTTCCCACATCACATAAGGACCACCGGCATAAGGATCCCTTGGCATATCCTTCATCAAGCTTTCCGGCATCAGCATCATCAGGTGTGGGCCTTCCTGTATCCAGACTCCTTTTGATCGATCCGTATTGAAGGGGTCATTATTATCGACCAGTGCATCACCCTGCAGCATGTAGGTCATCCCAAAGCCTTCTTCTTCAGAATTATAAGGTGCTTGATTCATATAGGCATTGAGCCATTTTTGCCAGGCCTTATCGACACACATGGGGTTTACATTTTCATTTGGTGGCGTGCCCGGCATACAGGTCCAACCATTGGAGCCTTCTCTCAGCACGGTTCCAGCCGCGCTTAGGATCGTTGCTTGCTCGCTGATATTGGCGGGTGCAGCCGACATGGCAATCTTAATAATCTCCGCTTTGGATATTTTGTGCTCGGGTGTTTCGGCATTAACGGGGCCAGCGAACAGCGAAACAAAAAAGAAGCACGCAATAAAACACAACATATTCTTCATAACAACTCCCATCTTTAGGCTGATTAGATCAATTAATCTAACCGATTATTTACTGATAACAAAGGTATCGGGTTCAGGGTTAAAACGGCCCTCAGAAACCCTAGTACAAATAACAGATGGTTTAAGGGTTACTAATTGGCAATAAAAGTACCTCGCACCGAAGCTGCATCCCCAACTAAAAAAATGTTTCAAAACTATGTTTCAGAGCTATGTTTCAGAGCTATGTTTCAGAACTATGTTTTGGAAGTAAGCTAAGGTTGTAAAAACACCGCCTTGAATCCCATCATCGCCGCTGTCTCGATTAGAAATTCTGTTCGACCCAGCTCGGCCATAACAGGACTAGACAAGCTACCCTTGCCTGTCTCTGAGGCCATGACTCAGCCCTGGAAACTATTCACGGGGGGAGCTTTCAGGGTTCCAAAGTTCCCTGATTGCTATTGCTTCCTAGAAAAGATATTTCATAGCAGCATTGTGATTTTTGAAATGCATCTGGACCGAAAAACCCTTCGGCTAACAATCCGACCTATATTACTTTGAATCCCATTCCCGCCTTCTGTTGTAGACGTTTGACCAACTCAACCCCCATGGCCGAAGCAGGGGTTAAAAACCCTCCGCCTACCGTCAGGTTATCGACTGCCAGGCAAACAGCTGATTCGGCAAGCATCTTGGAGGTCGCACCATAGCCTGGGTCTTGATCACCGGTGACGCTGACACGAAGCTGCTTTAATTCATCTGACGGATGCTTACCGAGCAACTCGATATTGAAATGACCCTGCTTGCGGACCTGCTCAGATGGCCCTTCACCGGGTACCGGCAACACCTTTTTCAACAGAGCACGAGTCGGCCCCAGAGCTGCCAGCAATCCGGTTAACCCCGTACCCAAGGAGACCAGCAAGGCTCTTATATACCCGCTCGCTCCTGATCCGGTAAGAATTGCCTCGCTATATCGAAATTCCCTGCCGTAGGCGTAATTCATTAAAGCATTACTGCGCCTGACCACCCGTGTATTAATACCCGCCATCATGAAAGGCCCAGTCCATTGAACAAAATCAGCGTCATAAACAACACCCATCTGGTCATTGCCGTCCAGACCGCGAGGCTGGTTTAACGGGTTAAGGGCGTAAGGATCCTGCAGGGTTTCAAAGATCGATTTATCCGTTTTCGCTTCCTCCATCATGTTCATCATGCTGGCTACGGTTCCGCCACTGACCCCACCGGCACTGGATACGACCCGATACTTCACCTCGGAGGCCTGTACCGCATACATTTCCGACATACGCTGCTGCAGGAAAAACACGCCCATATCTGAAGGGATACTGTCGAAGCCGCAGGTATGAACTATTTTTGCACCTGATCTCTCTGCCTCAATTTGGTACTGATCTATCATCTTGCGCATCCAAGGCGTCTCTCCCGTTAAATCACAACAGTGAGTACCGTATTTGACACAGGCTTCCACCATCACCGAGCCGTATAATGCATAGGGTCCGACAGTGGTACAAACCACGCGTGTCTTCTGGGCGAGTTGGTGAATAGAATCTGGATCACCGACATCAGCAAGTAGCTGAGGCAATTCCTGTGATGGAGAAATCTCAGCCGCCAGGGACGCAAGCTTATCTGCGCTTCGACCGGCAATGGCCCATTTCAAATCCTTATCAACACCGTAGGTTTCGACAAGATATTCAGCTACCAGACGACCCGTAAAACCCGTTGCACCCCACACTATCACGTCATATTCACGATTTAGATCACTCATTTCCCTGTCCTATTCAAGCTGTATTTCGACGACTAGATACCACACAGAAGCCAGTTTAATGAGATTACTCAAGCCTACAGGCGATAACTAACTTCATGCCTCCCTTAAGCCCCATCGGTAAATTGTGCCGGAGGCCTTTTCCCACTATCCACCTGGCTCGACATTTATCTTCAATGACCCAACATCTGATCTGGCTTCCGTTATCCCAGAACACCCAACGAAGTGCTGAAACACACCAACAACAATCACGTTATCGACCTTATAAATCCCCGCATGCGAGTGAGCCATGGGCTACAACCCATCAGGCCAGGACCCAAAGCCCCCCTTGCAGCACCATCAGCGCCATCAGACCGGCAATAACATCATCCATCATAATACCAAGACCACCCTGCCAATGCCGGTCAACATAACTTACCGGCCACGGTTTCCAGATGTCAAAAAACCTGAACAGGAGAAACCCGACTAAAATCCACCAGGGGTTCATGGGAACAGCCATCAGAGCAATCCAGACACCGATAATTTCATCCCAGACAATACAAGCCGGATCTTTCACGGACAACCGAGTGGCTACTCTCGAGCAAAGCGGTATACCTATGGCCAGTCCAGCCAATACCACCAGAACATACACAGGGCCGGGTAAAAAAGACAAACCACCAAACAAAAGGACCCCAACAAGGCTACCAGCAGTACCCGGCGCGGTGGATGCCAACCCTGACCCGAATCCCAATGCAAGCAGATAATCCGGCTGGGTCAACACTTCACGCCATGATGGTTTCATTTAAAGTGCCTATACCCTGGCTGTGCAGTTAAAGTGGCCGGGTCAAACTGCCTGGGGGCATTTTCAAATTCGACTACTCTGGCCTGAATAATTTTACCTATCCGCGTTATTGGCAACTGCAATTGTTCACTGATTTGCTCCAGGGGTTTACGCTGATCAATCGGAGCGGTAAAACAAACTTCATAATCATCTCCTGCCGTCAGCGCCAATCTGACACCATCAGCCTCGCCGCTGGCAGCGAACAACTTCGAATCAACTGATAACCTTGCCAGATCAATTCTCGCACCAACTCCACTTGCTGTCAGCAGATGCTGCAAATCTGCGAGCAGCCCATCCGAGACATCGATAGCCGCACTAGCCAGGCCATTGATCAACTGGCCTAATTCCAGCCTGGGGGTGGGATGGCTATAGTGCATTTCCAGGTCGACATCGACTGCTCGACCCTGCAATAGATTCTCCAGGGCATAACCGGCTCGACCAGGATAACCACTGATATAAATATCATCATCTGCCAGTGCACCGGAACGTAATAAATACTGGCCAGGATCAACCAGTCCCATCACTGTCCAGGTAATCGATAACTCGCTCCCCTGACTTAAATTTCCACCCAGCAAGGGTATCTGCCAACGCTCGATCAAATCTCCGACTACGGATGAAAACTGCTTCAACCAGGCTGCCGAAACAGCCACCAGCGTTAACGCACCGGTCATTCCAAAAGGAGTTGCTCCCATGGCAGCAAGATCACTTATTGCAGCCGCCATACTGCGTCGGGCAACCAGTTGACCGTTAGCGCCTGTCGGAAAGTGAACGCCTTCTAGGAGCGAATCAGTTGAAATACATAACTGCCTGGAATCAGGCACCTGGACTACTGCGCAATCATCACCCGGACCGACCCTGGTATCACCCAGGCTCCACTCACCCAGCGGTAAAAAATACTTCTCGATTACATCGAATTCGGAATCATCCATTAATTGACAGCACTACCTCGCTCACTCGCACGGGTTATTTTAGCAACTTCATCAAGAATCGAATTTACGTATTTATGACTATCTGTGGCGCCAAATAATTTGGCCAGTTCAACCGCTTCGGAAATAACGATCTTGAACGGTATTTCAATACGATCACGCAGTTCAAAACACCCTATAAGCAATATAGCGCGTTCTACTGGATCAATCTGTTCAGACTTTCGATCCAGGTGTGGCTCGACTAATAACCAAAGCTCATCCCTGGTTCTGCTTACAGCACCCATAATGTCATGGAAGAAACTAATGTCGGCCCGCTTGTGGTCGTTTTCCTCAAGAAACTGTTGCTCTACAATCGATGCTGGCTGATCTGTAAATTGCATCTGGTAGAGTCCCTGGAGTGCGAGACGTCGAGCGCGATGTCGTGCAGAAGGAGTCGATTTCATCCCATTTTTCTAAGTAGGCTGATCATTTCAATCACGGTCAATGCAGAATCAGAGCCCTTGTTGCCAGCCTTGGTACCCGCTCGCTCGATCGCCTGTTCGATGGTATCAGTGGTTAGTACACCGAATATAACCGGCTTTTTACAGTCCATTGCCACCTGCGCTATGCCACCAGCACATTGTCCGGAGACATAATCAAAGTGAGGTGTGGCACCTCGAATGACGGCACCGAGTGCAATCACGCCATCACAATCTGACTTTTCGGCTGCTAATCGGGCCACCAGCGGCAGCTCAAAAGCCCCTGGCACCTTCACTACTGTAATCTGTTTTTCTGAAATTCCATGACGCTGCAGGGTATCTACCGCCCCTTTCAATAAACTATCGACCACGAATTCATTAAATCGTGCCAGGACAATTGTAATGTTGGCTGTGGATGCCGAAAAATCACCTTCAATCCATTTGCTCATAGTCTTACCTGTCAATTAGCTTACTGGTTTCAAAACCAGTCTTAAGTCTGGTCCAATCGAACGAATATCATCAAATTCAAATGCCTGTAGAGCGTCCATGTTAGCAATTTCTGGCAACTGAAGTAATGGCCTTCCAGAACCCATTAGCTTAGGAGCCATATAAATTATCATTTCATCACACAAGCCACTTTCAATCAGAGCCCCGCCCAATGTAGGACCACATTCAAACAGAACTTCCAGCGCACCTTCAGCAGATAATTCCTTGAGAAAAGATTTAAGGCAAATACGACCATCCTGGCCCAGGTTCTTCGAGATTATCCTCGTATTGCCTTGATTCAAACCAGGACCACAAATGATTTTTGCATCGGGATGAGTTAACACCTTAGCCGACAAGGGCACTCGCAGTTTACTATCGAGAATATAGATGGGACGCTTTCTGTCGATCGCCAAGGCGCTACGGTCAGCATCTGTATCCAGTTCACGAACCGTCAAAGCAGGGTCATCCTTTAGAATAGTGTCTACGCCGGTCACAATACAGGAACTTCTTGCCCGCAGGCGTTGCACATCCAGACGTGCACTCGGCGAAGTAATCCACTGACTACTACCATCAGCTAGCGCGGTTCGGCCATCCAGCGTGCAAGCCATTTTGAGTCGCACGAAAGGGTATCCCTGCTGGTGGGTCTTATAGTGCCCCGGATTGAGTTGCAAGGCACTTTCAGGGTCTGCCTGACGCACAACTTCTATCCCAGCAGCCTCTAAAACTGCATAACCCTGGCCAGCATTTAAAGGGTGCGGATCATAATCAGCTGATACGACTCGCTTGATCCCCTTCTCGACCAGGGTTTTAGCACAAGCGGGTGTACGACCAAAGTAACTACAGGGTTCCAGGGTCACATAAAGCGTTGCGCCGCGAACGTCACCGCTCGCATTTTCAATAGCGATAACTTCAGCATGGTCATCACCAGCAGACCGGTGAAAGCCCTCACCCAGAACCTGGTCATTGCGAGCGATAACACAGCCCACCCTGGGATTCGGGTCGGTGGTATAAATACCCCGACGGGCTAATGTAAAAGCCCTCGCTAGAAATTTCTGATCATTCATCCTCAACATCCGAAATAACCTCATCAGAAAGTTGCGTGTCCGATTCACCGAGTGAATCAATTTCCTTTCGAAATTCATGAATATCCTGAAAACTTCGATAAACCGAGGCAAACCTGACATAAGCGACTTCATCAAGCTCACGTAATTCAGACATCACCAGTTCGCCTAGATCCAGACTTTTTATCTCCGGCTCTCCCGTGGCACGCAATGCCCGCTTGACTCGAGTCAGCACGGATTCAACCCGTTCAAGACTGACCGGGCGTTTCTCTAGTGCCCGCATCAATCCAAGACGTAACTTCTCTTCATTAAAGGGCTCTCGATTGCCGTTACTCTTAATCACCCGCGGCATGACTAATTCAGCAGACTCATATGAAGTGAAACGTTCACCACACGCCAGACACTCACGACGCCGTCTCACCTGATTGCCTTCCGCAACCAGTCGGCTATCCGTTACTTTGGTTTCACTATGGCCACAAAATGGACAATACATCTATTACGCTTCCTTACCCATTACAGATTCACCCATTACAGATTCACCCATTACAGATTCACCCATTACAGATTCCCCCATTACAGATTCACCCAGCACAGATTCTACCTGATCGATCAACTGATTCCTGAATACATATTCCAAAAATCATCCCCTCAAAATACCACGTCAGTCATCTCACATCATTCACGGCTTTCGCAAACAATATCATGAGACCCGCGTAATGATTCCGTTACCCCAGGAATAAAATGCCCGCTTAAGCCAGACCCAATTAGAACCCGCAACTGAGAAATACCGGTTACTACCTTATTGCCCTATTTTGCCCTGGATAAATCAAACCCAATATAAAACGTACCAGAGCCAACAAGAAATCTACCTTAGCTTCCTTTGCAGGCAGGCGACAGACCCTAGCCTCGGGGCTGATAAACCCCTCTAACCAGAACCCGACAACCGGCCCGTTAACGAAAATTCTACAGGATCCGCAGATCATAGGTCATGGTTCTTTTCTGTCAAAAGGTCTCTGCTCCGGCTCTATCCAAAGCCATACTGCGACTAAGTCATAGACAGGAAATTCGGTTCCTGGTTCTTCGCGTTGATCCTCACCGTCAACATTTAAATGGCCAGTTCAGCGGTCAATTAAATCTGCTAATCAAGTCGCCAACGCAATGGTCTCTTCCTGGTTGAGATAGTGTAAAATCCTCAACGACGTTAAAAGGATCGTATAAAATGTAAGATCCGTTTATTAGAGCTTCCTCAACATATTGAAACATAAAGAGTTATAATATGGCACAGTACGTTTTTACCATGTCCCAGGTTGGTAAAATTGTTCCACCTAATCGCACTATCTTAGAAAATATCTCCTTGTCCTTTTTCCCAGGAGCAAAGATCGGTGTCCTCGGCCTGAATGGATCGGGCAAGTCGAGCTTGCTTCGCATTATGGCTGGCATCGATAAAGATTTTCTAGGTGAGGCAAAACCTCAACCCGAGCTAAAAATCGGCTACCTGGCCCAGGAACCCCAGCTCGACGAAAGTAAAGATGTCCGCGGCAATGTTGAAGATGGTGTACGACCAATCAAAGACCTGCTTGATCAGTTTAACCAGATCAGTGACCAATTTGCCGAGCCAATGAGCGACGACGAGATGACAGCGCTGCTGGATAAGCAGGGCGAACTACAGTTAAAAATAGATGCCGCTGAAGGCTGGGATCTTGAGCGTAAACTGGAGATCGCCGCAGATGCACTACGTCTGCCCCCATTTGAAAGTGAAGTAGCGAGTCTCTCCGGGGGTGAAAAACGTCGAGTCGCGCTATGTCGACTGCTGTTGTCGAATCCAGACATGTTACTCCTGGACGAACCTACTAATCACCTGGATGCAGAAAGCGTCGCCTGGCTGGAGCGATTTCTTACTAGCTTCCCAGGAACCGTTGTTGCCATCACCCACGATCGATACTTTCTGGATAACGCCGCCGGTTGGATTCTCGAGCTCGATCGTGGCCGGGGCTTGCCCTATGAAGGCAATTACTCGGCCTGGCTGGATGCCAAGGCCAAAAGGCTGGAAGTAGAAGAACGACAAGAACAATCAAGGCAGAAAGCCATTAAGGCTGAACTGGAATGGGTTCGCTCACAGCCTAAAGCACGTCAGGCCAAGAACCGGGCACGGATGTCCCGATTCGAGGAGCTCAATTCCCAGCAATTTCAATCTCGAAACGAAACTCAGGAGCTCTATATTCCTCCTGGGCCCAGGCTCGGTGACCAGGTGCTTACCCTTAACAAGGTCCAGAAGGCTTTTGCCGACAGGCTGCTGATATCTGATTTATCCTTTACCGTCCCTAAGGGAGCCATCGTCGGGATAATCGGCGGAAACGGCGCTGGAAAATCTACTTTATTCAGGATGGTCAGCGGCCAGATTGCCGCCGATGCAGGCAATATTGAATTGGGAGCAACCGTACAATTAGGCTACGTCGACCAAAGCAGAGACAGTCTCAGCGATGATAAAACAGTCTGGGAAGAGATTTCCGAAGGCAGTGAAATGATACGTATCGGTAAATATGAGAGCTCCTCCAGAGCCTACGTCGGTCGATTTAATTTTCGCGGCTCTGATCAACAAAAATTGGTCAAGGACTTATCCGGAGGCGAACGAAACCGCGTTCATCTTGCCAAACTCTTGAAGATTGGTGCTAACTTCCTGTTGTTGGATGAACCCACCAATGACCTAGACGTTGAAACCTTGAGGGCTCTGGAAACCGCTATAGAGACCTACCCTGGTTCAATGATGATCATTTCACATGACCGCTGGTTTCTGGACAGGATAGCGACCCATATACTGGCTTTCGAAGGTGAAAGCGAAGCGACTTTCTTCGAAGGAAACTATAGTGAATATGAAGCAGCCAGAAGAAAGAATTCAGGTGACAGCAGCAATTCACCTACCCGAGTCAAATACAAAAAATTAGCTTGAGTCTAACTTGCTAATTCATCTATCAGGGTAATTGCATCTGCCAAACAGGTAACCCCTCTGACCTGGAAATCAGCTATAGATTGCTTCGATACGTTTGCTTGCGGCACGATAGCGACTTCAAAACCATGCTTGGCCGCTTCACGCAGTCGCTCCTGACCATTGGGCACGGGCCTGATTTCGCCGGACAAACCAATTTCACCAAAGCAAATCAGGTTCTGCGGGAGTGCCTTATTACGGAAACTGGATATAACGGCCAGAACCACGGCCAGATCACTGCTGGTTTCATCAACTCTGATACCCCCTACCGCATTTATAAACACATCCTGGTCAGCAACCTGTAGACCCCCATGACGATGCAGGACCGCGAGTAGCATGGCCAGGCGGTTCTGTTCAAAGCCCACAGCAACGCGCCTAGGATTAGCAAATGTACTCTGGTCAACCAAAGCCTGGGCTTCTACCAACAACGGCCGTGTCCCCTCCCAGACCACCATCACTACACTGCCTGGTGTTGCCTGAGCCCCCCGGTTGAGAAAGATCGCAGAGGGATTGGCGACATCTTTCAGACCAGTTGCAGTCATAGCAAAAATGCCCAATTCATTAACTGCGCCAAACCGATTCTTTACCGATCGAAGCGTTCTGTATCGGTTATCCGACTCGCCTTCCAGCATTAAAAAAGTATCAATCATATGTTCAAGTACGCGTGGGCCAGCGAGATTACCATCTTTGGTTACATGCCCGACAATAAACAGCACCGTATTGGTTTGTTTGGCTTTCTGGATCAGGGCTGCTGCAGCTTCTCTCACCTGAGTGACGCTGCCTGGCGCAGATTCAACTGCATCCGACTGCATCACCTGGATTGAATCAATCACTAGAATAGTTGGTTTTACCTTGTCCCAGGTAAGGCTGATGTCCTCCACTGCTGTTTGCGACATGACCTTCACCTTATCCAAAGGCAATTGCAAACGAGTTGCTCGCAGCGCGATCTGCGACAAACTTTCTTCACCTGTCACATACAGGGCAGGATGATTTTCCGCCAGTTCACATAAAACCTGAATAAGCAGAGTGCTTTTACCTGCTCCAGGACTACCACTGATCAATATGGCCGATCCCGGCACCAGTCCACCACCCAGAACCCGATTAACCTCAGCAGACAAGGTAGAAATCCTCGGCGTACTGGATACATCGACCTGATCAAGGGTTCGGGCTTCTTCAATCACACCAGTAAAACCATCACGCCGGTGACTTTCCTTTGCACTACCCAGATTCAACTGTTTTAGTGTGTTCCAGACGCCACAATCATGGCACTGACCCTGCCATTTGGCATATTCAGAACCACAATCGGAACAGACAAAAGCTATTCTGGACTTTTTCATCCACTGGTTTCCGTATATGACCTGGGTACTCTGGAACTGACATTACACATCAAGGTATAAGACAATGTTTCTGCCTGGCCGGCAATATTTTCTATAGAAATTCTAGGCCCCCAGAGCTCAGCTATATCACCGACCTGGGCAGTCTGCCCCGAAGAGATGGCAACCGACAACATATCCATTGAGATTCGACCAACAATTTCCTCTTCATAACCGTTCAGATAAATCCTGGTACCCTTCGCTATCTCCCTTGGATAGCCATCTGCGTAGCCCAGACCAATGACACCAATACGACCCGGCAACGATGCTGTCCAGGTACTGCCGTAGCCAATGGTCTCGCCAGGGCGAATATTCTTGACAGCGATAACTGGCGCGGTAAGTCTCATCGCGGCGCTCAAATGAACTGTTCTATCAAGTAACGGGTTTGCACCATACAGCATAATACCTGGGCGCACCCAGTCCAGGTGCGACTCCGGCAACGACAATATAGCTGCTGAATTTGCCATACTCAGAGGCAACCCTATCGTCTCACCCACCGACAGCAGGGTTTCCAATTGCTGGCCATTCTTAGGGTGGCTCGGCTGATCCGCATCAGAAAAATGACTCATCAGCCCCAGCAACCTTGACTCGGCAACGGCATTAACAAAAAAGGGTATCGAATCTGGCTCAATACCCAGCCGGTGCATCCCAGTATCAAGTTTTAACCAGATACGAAGCGCATAGCCTTTGATCAATTCAAGTTGAGCTTCATTATGAATGACCAGGTCTATATCAAAATCTTTGGCTAGCTTGGCCTGACTGGCCTGAAAGATACCTCCGAACAGAGTTATCGGCTGCTGTATCCCTGCTTCGCGGAGTTGTACTGCTTCATCAAGCCTGGCAACTGCAAAGGCATCTGCTGCAGCCAAGTATTGAGCCACTTTAACCGCACCGTGACCATAAGCATTGGCTTTCACCACAGCCATGACCTTGCTGTTCGGTGCCGCCAACCTGGCCTGATTGAAATTAGACTCAATACTACTGAGACTGATTTCAGCCGTCGCCATGGCCTGGCTCATTGATAATAGTCTTCATAGTCTCGAGCTAGATCTTCGAACTTGGTAAATTGGCCTACAAAGGCCAATTTTTTACGACCGATTGGTCCATTGCGCTGCTTAAGAATAATCACTTCTGCGATACCTTTATCCTCAGTATCATCGTTGTAAACCTCATCCCTGTAGATCGCCATAATCAAATCAGCATCCTGCTCAATTGCGCCTGATTCCCGTAGGTCTGACATGATGGGTCGCTTATCAGTACGTTGTTCCAGGCCTCGGTTCAACTGGGAACCTGCGATAACTGGACAGTCAAATTCCTTGGCAATAGATTTCAGGGACCGGGAGATTTCAGAAATCTCAACAGCCCGGTTTTCAGGTGTACCCGAAGTCTGCATTAATTGCAGATAATCAACCGCAATCATGCCCAGGGAACCATGCTCCCGCACAATACGCCGACTTCTGCTTCGGATCTCGTTCGGTGTCAATGCGGGTGTATCGTCTACAAACAGGGGTTTATCATTGAGCAGTGTGACTGCAGAAGTGAGCCTGGGCCAATCATCATCACCTAATTGTCCAGTCCGAATTTTCGTCTGATCTATGCGCCCCAGAGATGATAGCATTCTTAGAATTAACGAATGTGAAGGCATCTCAAGACTGAATACCAGGACCGGCTTTTCACCAGCGATCACGGCACTCTCGGCCATATTCATCATAAGCGCTGTTTTGCCCATGGACGGACGGCCAGCAACAATAATCAGATCCGAAGGCTGCAAGCCAGAGGTTATTTCATCAATATCTTTAAAGCCACTGCTGATACCGGTGAGCGCGCCTTTGGTCAGATACAATTCATCTATTTTTTCAACTGCTTTAGTGAGAAGGGGGCGAATAGTTTGGGGACCGCCCCGGGAAGGTCGCTCATCCCCGATCTGAAAAACCTTACTTTCGGCCTCATCAACCAGCCGGGCACTATCTCTGCCCTGAGGATTGAAGCCACTCTCGGCGATTTCATGGGCAACGGCAATCAGCCTTCTCACCGTGGCGCGTTCAAGTACTATTTCAGCGTAGGCTGTTACGTTTGAGGCTGTCGGCGTCGAATTAGCAAGTTCACTCAGATACTCCATGCCACCAATTTGGTCAAGCTCACCATGAAGTTCGAGAGTTTCACCCAGGGTCACGATATCAAGTGGTTTATTCTGGTCTACAAGCCATTCCATAGCTCGAAAGATTGGACGATGCTCTGACCGGTAGAATTCCTCAGCCGACAGAATGGCAGAAATTGTATCCCACGCCTGCGCATCAAGCATCAGACCGCCCAGTACGGAACGCTCGGCTTCGATTGAATGTGGTGGGACTTTTAATCCCTCCTGACTTTGATCAAACGCGATAGCCAAAGATAACTCTTTTACAAGGATGTTGTACTAGAGTAAATCATCATCACTCAGATGGAAATGATTCCTCGGCTTCAACTACTACTTTTAGACTAGCCTCGACTCCAATATGCAGAGCAATCTCGACTTCGTACTCGCCAACCTGGCGCAAAGGCCCATCCGGAAGGCGTACTTCACTACGATCAACTGCAACGCCCATCTCAGATACTTTATCAGCGATATCACGAACTGTAACTGAACCAAACAGCTTGCCTTCTTCACCAACATTCGCAGTAATATTGACCGTAACCGCTTCAATCTCTGTTTTACGCTGCTCTGCCCGGCTGAGCTGATCGCCTGCCTCTTTAAGCAATTCTGCTTTTCTGGATTCAAATATCTTCAGGTTCTCAGCTGTTGCGGTTACCGCTTTCGCCTGAGGAACAAGGAAATTTCTCCCATATCCAGCTTTTACGCTAACCGTATCACCCAACTTACCCAGATTTGCAATATTCTCTAAAAGAATGACTTCCATTTCTAACCCTCTTTTAATTCAATCCGCTTTCTTAAATTCATCAAACTGTCCGCCAATGCCAATGCAACCAATAGCACACACATCGGCATGAAAAAAAACACCAACGCCAGGTAGTAGTAGGTAAACCAATTACCTGACCATCCTCGGCGCTGAAAATACCAATATAAAAAACCGGTGGCTGACATCACAAAAGGCAATGTTAACAGGCCCAACCACACTCCAAACTGATCTCCAAACAACACACAACCGGCATTCACCAGCAGTAATCCCTGACTCACTCCAGGTGACATGCGCAACTGGCGGAACTCCTGGCCAAAGCCACCAGGATTAAACAACTTGCTCTGCCACCAACGCGCTAAAATAAGTAGCAGAACCATGAGATAAGCCTGACCCATGGCAAAGTAAGCCAAAAATGCTCGCTTCGCCTGTTCTGGAGTAGGCACCTGCAAGTCGCTCTCAAGTTGACTGATCATGCTTAGATACCAGTCTACAATCGATGTCACAATCTGGACTGCACTAAGCTGGAATATCCAACTCCCCATGCTGGCTAGCAACACGGCAGCCAGTAGAGTCAGCTCCCATGAAATACTGCTTCTCAAAATCATCGCCAGGATAGCCGTACCAATGAGCGCTATCAGACCACTTGAGTCGCCGACCAAATAGTAACTGGCCGCTAGTGGGAGGATAGCCCAGAGCAATACTAAACTGCCCTCCTTGTTACCTTTACGCAAAATAACCAGTGAAACAATCGATGCGCTGATCCAACTGAACAACGGGAGTGCTGAACCCAAAAATGCAGCCCCGCTTGCCTGCGTCCGTCCACGCATTACAAATTCTGCGAGTGCACGCACCGAATTTCTCCTTCAGCTTTTACTTATGAGCATCCGTATAGGGAAGCAAGGCTAGGTATCTCGCCCGCTTCACCGCTTTTGCTAATTGTCTCTGGTACTTGGCTTTAGTTCCGGTAATACGACTGGGAACAATTTTACCTGTCTCAGTGACATAAGCTTTAAGCAAATCGATATCTTTATAATCAACTTCCTTTATTCCCTCAGCTGTAAACCGACAATATTTTCTTCTTCGAAAAAAACGTGACATATTTATTCCCCCTGCTCGCTTTCAGCTGTTTCCTCAACGGCAGCCTCTTCAGTACTGGCATCGCCCTGCTCACTCACCTTGTCTTCCTGCTGACTTTCAGCGCTCGCTTCTGGAGCCTTTTTGTCTTCGGTCGGAGTTGGTCGCGGTCGACTCTGTTCTTCTCGATCCTTGCGTTCCTTACTTTCATTTTCTATCTTCATAATAGGCGATACGACTACATCAGCCTGCTTACGACCCATAATTAAGTTCCGCAGAACAGCATCATTGAAACGAAAAGAGGCACTCAACTCGTCGAGTGTTTCAAGATCACATTCGATATTCAAAAGTGCGTAATGAGCTTTAAAGATTTTGTTTATAGGATAGGCAAGTTGTCTTCTACCCCAATCTTCTGTGCGATGCACAGTGCCGCCTGCCTGGGTAATTAAATTGGAATAGCGTTCGATCATTCCAGGCACCTGTTCACTTTGACCAGGGTGCACCAGAAAAACCACTTCATAGTGTCTCATGCTTGAGCTCCTCTCGGTATATTGCCGCCGAGATCAATAGTCAAGTGCGGCAAGGAGTTAATGTAAAAAAGGGGCGCAATAGTAAGCAATTGCCGACCAATATGCAAACTGATTTCTTTAACAATCACGTTCCAATAGGCAAACGACTTTCAACTACGCCTCTGCCGCTGCATCTCGTAAAGACAAATCCCGGTGGCAACACTGACATTTAAAGTGAATTCTGGGTTAGACATGGGGATGCCAGCCCAAAGGTCACATTGTTTAGCCGTATTGTGACGAATTCCCCGCTCTTCTGAACCCATCACAATGGCTATGTCTCGACAGAAATCAATGGCCTCAAGGTTCTGCTCTTCATCGGCCTTCGTACCCAGAATCCAGACACCTGATTCCTTCAGCAGGCGAATGGTACGCGCCAGGTTGACCACCTCAATATAAGGCACCTGGCTAGCTGCACCTGAAGATCGTTTCATGGCAATATTGTTCAGTGGTGCAGTACCGTGCTTAGGCACGATCACTGCATCTACGCCAGCGGTAGCTGCACTTCTGAGGCAAGCTCCAAGATTGCCGGGGTCAGTAATTCCATCGAGAATGAGGAAACATCTTTGATGCTGCTGCGGCTCCAAAAAGTCATCAATTTTGTAGTTAACCACAGGACCTTCATCGGCTAGAAACAAAACACCCTGGTGGTTAGCCTGCTCACCCGCTATCTCGTCCATGTTTTCCTTCGCTGTCCACTCTAATGGAACCCTTCTATCCTCAGCCAGGTGCCTAAGTTCATCGAGTCTCTTGGAGCGTTTGCCGGTGACCATCAACAACCGACCACCTGAGCCATCGAGCAATGCCTGCCGTACCGGATGAATACCAAATATTGAGTTTGCGTTCACTTCACTCTAACCTTTTTTTTAGGTTTCCTTCGCTTACTTCTAAACCCTTTCTTACCGGCGGTGTCGTGACGCTTGCGCGTCTTCCGGTTCGACCTGCTGCCACGGGCAAGTGGCTGATGTGATAGCAGCTCAAAATCAACCTGACCCTGCTCACTATGAATGTCGGCTATCTGCACCTGCACAGCATCACCTAAACGAAATGAAACTCCACTGCTCTCAGAAAAGAGACGCTGATACTCGGCATCAAAGCGATAATACCCCCCGGAGAGGCTTTTCAATGAAACCAGGCCTTCAACAAACAGCTCATCTAGTTCAACAAAGAAACCAAATTTAGTCACACTAGTGATCATGCCGCCAAAATCTTCTCCCAGAAACTGTTTCAGATATTCGCATTTAAGCCATTCCAGCACTTCATATACAGCACCATCGGCTCTTCGTTCCGTCTGACTGGCGGCTAGCGCCAATCCTTCCATCGATTCCGAATCATATGGATACGACTCATGACTAGCGGCACCGACCCGGCGTCGCACATGTGGGATCGAACGATCTAAGCCAATAAGGTGCTTGATTAAACGATGGTTGATTAAATCAGCAAGCCGCCTGATAGGTGAAGTAAAGTGTGCATAAGCGGGATAATTGAGACCAAAATGACCGAAATTCTCCTGGCTGTAAATCGCTTGCTTCATAGACCTGAGGACAACCATCTGCAGCGCTTTGGCATAAGGCCTGGTACTCACCTGATCTAAAATTTTCTGGTAATCTCTGGCCGTGACCTGATGATTGTTTGGATCAAGCGATACCCCAAACTGGGCCAACATATTGCTTAGATAAGTTAACTTTGCCTCGTCTGGCTTCTCGTGCACTCGGTATAAGCCAGGCAATCCCGACTGCTCGATTAAGCCCGCGGTTGCCACATTGGCGCATAACATGCATTCCTCAATCATGCGATGGGCATCATTTCTGGGAACGGGTTGCAGGCTCGACAAAGTCCCCTGCTCATCCCAGACAATATTTAATTCTCTGGTATCAATCTCCAATGCACCTCGATTTAACCGGGCTTCAAGAAGGCATTGATAGAGCTGAAACAAACTATCAATGGCTGCAGGCAAGGGCGAATGCGATGCAAATACGGCTCGATTACCAGCAATGTAATCGGCTACCTTAGTGTAGGTCAGCCTGGCCTTAGAATGAATTACTGCTTCATAAAACACATAATCTTGCAGCTTACCATCAGTTGAAATATCCATCTCGCAGACTAGCACCAGCCGATCCTCATCAGGCTTTAAAGAACACAATCCATTACTGAGTTTCTCGGGCAGCATGGGAACCACTTGCTGGGGAAAATACACCGACGTACCACGAATAACCGCCTCTTTATCAAGTGGCGTTCCCTGCGTGACATAATGAGCTACGTCAGCAATAGCAACGCGAAGGCACCAGCCAGTATCGGTTTGCTGACAAAAAACAGCGTCATCAAAATCACGTGCGTCCTCACCGTCAATAGTGACGAAGTCCAACTCTCGCAAATCAAATCTACGTTGTATTTCTGACACCGGTATCAGCGCAGGAATTTTATCCACCTGCTGGTTGACCGAATCAGGGAAAAGGTAAGGTATGCCATGATGCTGCAGAACTACTTCAATTTCCGTAGATGGAGTTAACTGATCCGCAAGCACGTCTATAATTCGACCTTGGGGGGGCGATGACCATCCCGGTTGGCGGGTAATTTCAATGGATACAATCTGCCCGCTATGCATACCCTCAGGAACAGCCTGCGCAACTACAATTTCATGCTTTATTCGCCTGTGCAATGGCTCAACCACAGCGGCCCCAGCTGAAACGACTAACCTTCCTACCAAATGCTGTGTACGCCGCTCAACTACTTCTGTAATCCTACCTTCTAATTTCCCTCGTCTTCGCTGACTGGCAATTTCCACCCTGACTTCATCACCATGAAACACACCACGCATTTCCCTTTCTGAAAGGAACACATCATCATCCTCTGAGGATGTTTGCAGGAAACCAAATCCATCTGGATGGGCGAGAACACGACCGACGGCATCATCGGCCTTAGTGGCAATGCGGTAAGCATTTCGCTTATCCAGGCTGACCTGTCGAGACTTAGCCATTGCAGCCAGCCTGGCCTTAAGAGCAGCCTTCTGATCGACTCGCTCCAGCCCAAGTCGCTTTGCCAACTGCCGAGCCGTCAAGGGGCTTCCTTCCTTTACCAGAGTTTCGAGAATATACTCGCGACTGGCTATGGGGTTAGCATACCTTTTCGCCTCTCGCTTAGAGTGGGGGTCCCTGGCCAAAGATGGCTCCTTTATTCAATGCATTGACAGATTCTCTCTGTCCTTGTAATCTGCGCAACCTCATTGCCGAGGTGGTGGAATTGGTAGACACGCTAGCTTCAGGTGCTAGTGGGGGTAACCCCGTGGAGGTTCAAGTCCTCTCCTCGGCACCATTTATTGATAACCAGCACGATCTACAACTAGCAGTAAATCTACGCTAAATGTTTAAAGCTGGATAAAAATTATACCCTTTCTATAGCCGAATCACCTTCTCGGACTCTCGACCTTGTTGATTTACAGTAAGCCGTGAATTAAACAAGAAAAGGGCCTATTTCTGCTTCGCTGAGCCCGGCCTTTAGCGCTGCCGCGCAAATGGCTTGCCAGGATCCGTCATCGATGGGAATACCCTCTTGCAACCTAAGCTGCTTGGCCTCCCTTTCTGGATCCCCTGGAATTCTGACCTTGTCAAACCCTTCTGCTGGAGCAGAGGATCTCAGCCAATCCTGCATCCCTTCGACTTCTCTCTGAAACCCCTTAAGACCACCAAAAAGGTTCGGATCAATAATCAACATCAACATATGATTAACTGTCGAGTCCTGTTGTCTCTCCACGTCCTGCATGGTCCATTCACCTGCCAATCCGCCGCCTAGTAATTCACAGATGAGTGCCAGACCATAACCTTTATGCTGTCCAAACGGTCCCAACGAGCCGCCTTCAGCAATTGCCTTGGGATCGGTTGTCGGCAATCCTTGCGCATCAAACAAGCTACCAGCAGGGACTGGTTCTTGTTTTAGGGCTGCAACTCGAACTTTGCCCAAAGCGATCGCACTCGTTGCCATATCCAGTACCAGGGGCTCCCCTTCTGTCGGCACCGCACAACAAAATGGATTGGTCTGCATGCGCTTTTCCCGGCCTCCCCAGGGAGAAACAAAAGGCGGGTGCCCGACGACATTGACAAAGTGAATAGAAACCAACCCTGCTCTCGCGCAGTGCTCTGCATAAGTACCAATACGACCCAAATGATGGTTGTTGCGAGAGCCAACGCAAGCGATACCCATTTCAAGGGCCTTTTTGATACCCAGGTCAGTTGCCTGTCGCCCGACTACCTGACCAAACCCCAGTTGGCCATCTACTAACAGCACAGCTCCTTTATCCAATTTAACCTTGGCATCGGAATCGACCATCAAGCGGCCTCGTTGGGCACTACTCACATAAGAGGGAATCATACCCACACCGTGGGAATCGTGTCCTTTCAAGTTAGCCTCAACCAGATGCTCAGCTGTTTCCTGCGCCTTATCCTCTGGTGCCTTCAGGCGTACAAAAATCTTGGTTGCAAATGCCTTGAGACGCTTTTCATCTATAAGCATGGCGTTTCCTCGCTAGCCATTTAAAACGAAATATTTCACTGATGTCAGGTAACAACGAACCTTTCGGCCACCCTTACTAACGCCAGCCTCTACTGAGTGCTCAAGCGTCTTCTCTACACCCTTTAAAATACCGTTTAAAGCAAAGGAATCAGGGTGTTGAGAAAATATCCTTGAGGACAATAGTGTCTTCGCGATCCGGGCCAGTAGAGACAAAATCTATCGGTATACCGCAAGCAGCCTCAATTTTGTCCAGATAATCCCTGGCAGTCGCTGGCAGATCAGCGAGTGCTCGTACACCTGCTGTTGCTTGCTGCCAGCCGGGCACCGTCTCGTAAACCGGCTTGGGATCATCTGGCGTACTAAGGTCATAATCAACACAGATCGATATCTCATCTAACCCATCTAATACATCCAGTTTCGTCAAACAAATAGCCGACAGACTATTGAGTTGGGCAACTCTTCTCAATGCATAGCCATCAAACCAGCCACACCGCCTCGGTCTACCCGTGGTCGAACCAAATTCATGGCCCTTTTCAGCAAGATATATACCTGTGTCATTGTGTAACTCAGTTGGAAATGGTCCTTCGCCAACTCGAGTAGTGTAGGCCTTAGTAATACCAAGAATATAATCCAGATCCAACGGCCCAATTCCACAGCCTGAGCTGATAGCACCCGCCGTAGTATTTGATGAGGTTACAAATGGATAGGTTCCATGATCTATATCCAGCAGAGCGCCCTGTGCACCTTCAAAAAGAATCTCCGCGCCGGCCGCCTTAAGTTCACCCAGTTCGGCAACAACGTCTCCAACCATCGGCTTTAATCGTTCTACATAGGCTAATGAAGCATCCTGACACTCCATCAGGCTGATCGCCTTTGAACCAAAATAATTCTCCAGTACAAAATTATGATAATCGAGTAATTCTTCAAGCTTATAAGTGAGCACCTGTTCATTGAACAGATCTTCTACACGCAGACCCCGTCGAGCCACCTTGTCTTCGTAAGCAGGTCCGATTCCTCTGCCTGTAGTACCTATCTTCTGGTTACCCCTGCGCTGCTCTCGACAGGCGTCAAGCGCGATATGGTAGGGCATAATCAGTGGACACCCTGAACTGACCAGCAATCGATCTGCGACGGCCAGGCCGGTTGCTTCCAATTCATCCATTTCTACAAACAAGTCGGGGATGGACAGGACAACACCATTACCTATTAAACACTTCACACCCCGCCTTAATATACCTGACGGAATTAAATGCAGAACGGTTTTAACACCATTAACAACGAGGGTATGCCCGGCATTATGGCCTCCCTGAAAGCGAACCACAGCTGCCACTTTTTCAGTCAGAAGATCTACAATTTTACCCTTACCTTCGTCACCCCAGTGAGTACCAATCACGACTACATTCTTATTCATACTTTACCATTCTCAAATCGGTTGCAAATTTTCCATTGTTCACCATCCCAAACCAGTTCCTGCTCAGGGTCCAGATACTCAATAGACCCTTCAATCACCCGTAAACCCTGTGAACGCAATGCCTCTATTTTAACCCAAAGTGCTTGCTGATCACCCTTGGAATCAGCCCGAACTACAATTGCGGGAGGCTCCTTTGATGCTGCGATTTGATCAACCAGTGGTAGCAAATGTAAATCAAAGCCTGTTGCAGCGCGGCGCCGACCAAAAACCTCACCAATATGATCATACCGGCCGCCTTTGGCGACGGTCTCTCCTGAGGAACCGACATACGCAGCAAATACAGCACCGGTATGGTAGCTATATCCTCGTAACTCACTTAAATCGAAACTGATTTTTACCTCAGGATATCGACAGGTCAGACCCTCAGCGATGAATTCGAGTCGATCGAGTGCTGCCAGCACATCCGTCATATCCCTGAACAGATTCCTGGCCTTCGGTAACACCTCAAGCCCTCCGCAGAGCAAAGGTAATTCACAGATCATTTCTTTTACGCGCTCATCAAGGCCATCTTGCTGCGCAGATTTAATGAGCTCATCATGTGCCTTGCGTTGAACCAAGGAAAAATATCGCTCACTGTGATCTGATGATATTTCTGTGTGTCGAAGTATTTCCCTGAATACAGACACATCGCCAAGCTCAATCTGCAGATCACGAGTTTCCAAAGCGAGAAGAGCTGTTGTCATTAAACTGACAATTTCAAGGTCAGCGGCCCAACTGGGGTCACCAAAAAGCTCAGCACCCACTTTCATCGGGGTACGAGAAGCGAGCATATTATCAGGCCGACTATGCAGAACAGTACCTGCATAACACAATCGAGTTGCACCTGTTTGATGCAGGCTATGGGCATCAATCCTGGCAATCTGCGGTGTCATATCTGCACGCAAACCCATATGTCGACCCGTCAACTGATCAATGACTTTGAAGGTCTGAATATCCAGGTCCTTACCTGTCCCTGTAAGTAAGGACTCTAAAAACTCTACCATTGGTGGAATGACAAATTCATAACCCCAGCTCTGAAACTGATCAAGCAGCAGGCGCCTGCCTTTTTCAAGTTTAGCTGCAGTTTCTGGCAAGGTATCTTCAACACCATCAGGCAACAACCATCGGTCTATTTTTTCCATATCACTTGGTTCAGTCACCTTGTACCGCCTTTAAAGGTTATTACCCAAAGTATCTCGATCAGTCAGTTCTAACGCGACAAAGACTGCTTCATGCAATCATATAGAGAAGAAAAGTGCCTAATAACATCAGTACCAGACCCACTATCCGTATAAACCCCTCATCTGTCTGACTCAACTGCGTCATCATGCTACGCCAGCCTCCAGGGCTGATAAAAGGACCCATTCCTTCCAAGACAAGGACTAGACACAGTGCCACCCATAGGTCATGTAGCTGCATTTTCAGGTTCCTACTGGGATACCGCAACCAGCACTATCTACTGATTTTTCAGTTATCTTTCGATTTACTTTGGTTCATGTAACTGAAGAAATCACTATCTGGATCAAGCAACAGAATGTCACTTTTCTCAGAAAAGGTTCTTCGATACGCTGACATACTCCGGTAAAACTTATAAAACTCCGGATCCTGGCTGAATGCTGATGCGTAGAGATTCGCCGCCCGAGCATCGCCCTCACCGCGTATTTCCTCAGCTTTCCCATAGGCATTGGCTAAAATAACTTCTCGCTGTTTATCAGCGTCTGCGATGATGCCGACTGCCATCTCCTGACCTTTTGCACGATGTTCCTTGGCTTCAATATCACGTTCGGTATTCATCCGATTATAGACGGATTGGCTCACTTCCTCAGGCAAATCAATCCGCTTGACTCTAACATCGACGACATGAATGCCTAATTTGTCATCCGCCTCCAAATTTAATTTGTCAACCAGGTCAATCATCAATTCATCTCTTTGCCCTGACACCACTTCATGCAAAGTTCTATTACTGATCTCGTTCCTTAACCCGTTATTGACCCGTTGCTTGAGCAACTCCTCGGCCCGCCTCTGATCTCCGGAAGTGGCGGTATAGTACTTTGCAACATTCTGAACCTTGAATTTAGCGAATGAGTCAACGATCAGAGCTTTCTTTTCCAAGGTCAGGAACCTCTCTGCTGGCGCATCGACGGTCAGTACCCGAGCATCAAAAATCCGCACATCATCAACAAACGGTAATTTAAAGTGCAAGCCCGAAGATATATCCGCATTTCGTACCTCGCCAAAGCGCAGTAACACTCCTCGCTCTAACTCTGTAATGGTATAAACCGAATTCACTGTCATCAATCCGGCTACAACCAGCCCTACGAAAATCACTATCATTCTATTTGCCATTGTCTTTCCCTCAAATTCCTAGCTAGCTTTTATGGTCGCTCTCATCTTCTATTATCGGTCTCGTCTTCTACTTCCGGCCGAATTATCCTGAGGTCTTTGCGACACCGAGTTTGAGCCTGCAGTACCCATATTTATTGTGCTTGGAGCGGCCTGCTGCATGATCCTGTCCAAAGGGATATACATCATGTTATTACCACCCTTTACATCGATCATCACTTTGGAGGAATTGGTCATAACTGACTCCATGGTATCGATATACATCCGCTCGCGAGTGACTTCAGGGGCCAATTTATACTGGACATATAGCTTCCTGAATCGCTCTGCCTCACCTCTAGCCTGCGCGACTACCCGTTGCTGATACCCATCGGCCTCTTCGATATATTTCTGGGCTTCACCTCTGGCCTCCGGGACAACCTGGTTTGCATAGGCATCAGCTTCATTACGCACCCTGACTTCGTCTTCGCGGGCACGAATCACTTCATCAAAAGCTTCCCGCACTGCATCGGGTGGCGCTGTTTCATCTATATTGACTCTTTCGACAGTAATTCCCGTCTGATAAGCATCCATATATTCCTGAATCCGGACTTTTACCTCATCTCCCAACAACGCTCGTCCCTCAGTTAATACTTCATCCATTTCAGTACTTCCGACCACATGCCGAACTGCACTTTCAGCTGCCTGGTAAAGGCTGTTTTCAGGTGACTTTACCTTCAATGCATAATTTCTAACATCGCCGATAACATACTGTACGGTGAGTTTAACCTTTACGATATTCTCATCTTCGGTCAGCATTTCTGACTCATGTGGATGCGATCGAACGCGCGTTTTATTGTAAATCAGGACTTTATCGATCAATCTTGGATTCCAGTGAATTCCCGGCTGTACCACAGCATCCAGGACCTTCCCAAATCTGAGCACCACACCTCGTTCCTGTTCATCTACCGTATAGACGCCCAGCAAGAAATACACCACCACCAGGACAACCCCAACGCTTGCCAGCATCGAGCCACCGGCTCTTTTACCCTTCGAGGGATCCCCTCCAGAGCTCCCTGAGCCGCCACCAAACATCTTGCTGAGATTGTCTTGTAATTTTTTAAAGGCCTCATCTAAATCAGGTGGTCCCTGATCATTTCTGTTACCCCACGGATCTCGATCTCCAGAGTTCCCATTGCCGGGTTCATTCCAAGCCATAACATTCTCCATTTCGCAATTTAGCGATTGTCTATCTTCCCATTAATCTCATGATTATGCATTGTATAACTCTGCATCAATGCAGAATTCAATTTTTCAAGGCTATGTTTTTCAATGCGTAGGTACAGGTTGATTACGCCATCATCATGAGTAATTTCCCTGATGACACAGCCCATATCATAACACTTCGCTCGAATCATACCTTGTTCCGGTTTCAAGCTGACAGTCGTTTCCACGAGTTCACTACCCAACAATTCATCGATACAATTCAACATGGCATTCAGGCCTTCTCCGCACAGCGCCGAAACACAGACGCTCACTGGTTTACCACTGCTATCCCGACGAATCACCGGCTGATCCGTTGTGACCAGATCGGCTTTGTTTAATACCAATAACTGCGGTATCTGCTGCGCACCAATTTCAGACAAAACATTATTGACTGCATCTATTCTTTCCTGCTTCTCCGGGGCAGCCGCATCCACTACATGTAAAATCAAAGCAGCATGTGTCACTTCCTCCAAGGTCGCTTTAAAGGCTTCAATCAGCGTGTGAGGTAATGCGCGAATAAAACCAACCGTGTCGGACAGTATCATTTTCCCCGTTAACGGTAACGGTATCTGCCGTAAAGTCGGGTCAAGGGTCGCAAACAACTGGTCCGCAGCATGTACCTTGGCGTCGGAGAGAGCATTAAACAAAGTTGATTTGCCCGAGTTTGTGTATCCGGCCAGGGCGACAGAAGGAGTCTGGGAGCGCTGTCTGGCCTTTCGATTCTGACCACGCTGACGTTGCACCTTTGCCAATCTTTGATTGACCTTCTTTGTTCTTGCTCTCAACTGACGTTGATCCGCTTCTAACTGGGTTTCTCCATCACCGGACAGGCCGGCACTGGCTCCCTGACCTTTGCCCGAACCACCCCGCTGCCTGTCAAGGTGGGTCCAGCCTCTTACCAAGCGCGATGCTGCATGTTGTAACTGTGCCAGTTCTACCTGTAACTTGCCTTCGTGAGTGCGAGCCCGTTGAGCAAAAATTTCCAGGATCAAACCCGTTCTACCCATAACTCTTCTACCGGCGGCCTGTTCTATATTCTTCTCCTGCGACGGAGACAGATCTTCACTGAAAACAATGATCCCGGCATCCGACTGTTCCGCTTCCAAGCAGATTTCCTGTAACTTTCCCGATCCAACCAAACTCTTCGGATGCGGTATTTTCCTGGGATTGGTTATAACGGCAACTGTGTCCAATCCTGCAGATAATACTAGCTCTTCCAACTCTTCCAGCGTGGCAAGGTTCGATTCAACACTGCTTGAGAAAACCAGCAAAGCACGTAGTCCTGCCTCAGGTCTCTCAACGAACAATTTAGCTACCATCAAAAACTAGATTTCACTCGATGCTTCCTCTGCATAATCAATCACCACTGTTTTAGATGGAACAATAGTTGAAATGGCTGATTTGTAAATCATTTGATTGACACTATTGCGCAATAATATGACGAATTGATCGAAGGATTCGATCTGTCCCTGCAATTTAATACCACTGACTAAGAATATTGAAACAGGTATTCTCTCCTTTCTGAGTACATTCAAAAAAGGTTCCTGTAATGATTGCCCCCTAGGCATAGCGGCTCCTAAATTAGTATTTGTATGTGTAGAAAACATTGCAACCTGGCCACCGATACGCCTTACCGACGATCCATTTACAAGCTTGACATCACATGATCTTAATCGACCTGGTAATGACTGGCGTAACTCTCTCGGTTCTTATATGCTGCCGAACCTAGCGATTTTCAATGCCTTGGATAGAATTGGTTGATCTAAAACAATTAAGTCCTGCCAGCTGCGCAACCAGGTATATTGCCGCTTAGCCAATTGCCGAGTGGCAACAATGGCCTTGTGCCTCATTTCAGCGTAGTCGCAGCGCCCTTCCAAATAGTTCCAAACCTGCCGATAACCGACCGATTTCAATGCCGGCAAACCAGGATCAATCCCCGGCAGGGCTCGAATTTTAGTGACCTCATCGATGAGGCCCTGATCCAGCATCTGATCAAATCTCTGCTCAATCCTGCTATGAAGTACTTTTCTATCTGTTGGCATAATGGCAATTTCAGTCAAATCAAAAGGGCAAGGCTGATTGCCTGCCTCGATCAACTGGCTCATTGACTTTCCTGTCAGCTCATACACCTCTAGGGCGCGTTGTAATCGCTGTGTATCTGCGGCATTGATTCTACTCGCTGCGCGGGGGTCTATTTTTTTCAGTCTGTCGTGCAGACGAGTCCAGCCATGCTCGACTGCTTCTTGGGTTAACGCAGACCGGACTTTTTGGTCAGCTCCAGGGAGTGGCGCGATACCATCCCGCAACGCTTTGATATAAAGCATGGTACCTCCCACCAACACAGGCAACCGTTCTCGACCCAGGATCTCACCTATCAGCCTGATCGCATCGTCGCGAAAATCAGCGGCAGAATAGGGATTACTGGCATCGCGAATATCAATGAGATGATGGGGCACTTTAGATTGCTGATCTAAGTCCGGTTTCGCACTACCAATATCAAAGCCCCGATAAACCTGTGCCGAGTCAACGCTGATGACTTCCAGCGGTACCTGCTTGGCTAATTCGTAGGCGAGCCCTGACTTCCCACTCGCGGTCGGGCCCGTTATCACCAGGGCCTGGATCATTATCGGCCTCGCATAAAAAGGCTATCAAGTTCACCCAGAGATAGTTGGAACCAGGTAGGCCGACCATGATTACACTGGCCACTACGTTCTGTTTCTTCCATATCTCTTAATAGCGCGTTCATTTCATCCAACGTTAACTTTCGATTTGCCCTGATTGAACCATGACACGCCATGGTTGAGAGAATCTCATCACGATTTTCTTCCATTCGGGCACTGCTGCCATATTCCAGCATATCCGCGACCACGTCACGCAGCAGCTGCTCTGCACTGGACCTACCCAGCAATGCCGGAACACCCCTGATAACAATCGATTCCGCTGAAGCAGGTTCTACCTGCAAACCTAATCCAGCTAAATCTGCATTCATCTGCTCAACAACTTGAACTTCTTTATCGCTCATAACCACGCTGATCGGAACCAACAAAGGCTGGATTTTCAACCCCTCCTTATCAATGGATTGTTTCAACTGCTCGTAAGTGATTCTTTCATGTGCAGCGTGCATATCAACAACAATCAAACCGGCCCGATTCTGCGCAATAATATACACGCCATGAAGCTGAGCCACGGCAAAACCTAACGGCGGAATCACCTGATCTTCTTCTGCCTCCAAATTGCTTCCGGGATCCTGCACTGCCATCGCCATCCACGACTTGGGACCGCCTGCTGTCTGTGACGGACCCGAGAATCCTGAACTAGACCCGAAGTTAATAGGTCTCTGATTAAAGCTTCCTAGCGACTCAGCAAATTCGCCAGCACTAGCACCCGCAAGCTGGCCATCGGCAATGTGCCCCTGGACCTCATCAGGACGGACAGAAGCAAGCACTCTGTTAATGGTCCTGTAAATAAAATCATGGACCTGACGACTATCTCTAAATCTCACCTCATGCTTGGTAGGGTGAACATTAACGTCCACCCGCGAAGGGTCTAGCTCAAGGAAAATCGCATAAGCCGGATGCCGTCCGTGATAAAGCACATCCGAATATCCTTGCCGCACGGCATGGCTTGCAACCTTATCTTTAATCGTTCTGGCGTTCACAAAAAAATACTGCTGATCGGCCTGACTCCTTGAATAAGTCGGCAAAGAAATCCATCCACGCAAAGTCATATCAAGCCGGGTTTCTTCAAAATAAAGGGCTTGGTCAACAAAAGGCTGACCAAAAACCATGGCGATCCTGCGCTTTTCATCTACGTTTGTTTCGGCAGGGCGAAACTGGCGAATCAACCTGCCATTATGCGTCAAGGTCATACTGACGTTCGAATGGCTCAAACTCACCTTCCGAATAATATCTTCAATTCTCTGTAACTCCGTGCGTTCGGTGCGAAGGAACTTCTTTCTGGCAGGCGTATTAAAAAACAGATCACGGACTTCAACGCTGGTCCCCCTGCTGTGTGCTGCCGGTTCAAGTAAGCTGTGCATACTTTCACCCGTAGACCTCACGGACCAGCCAGATTTACTATCCGTTGCGTTAGAAGTCAGAATCAACCTTGATACAGATGCAATCGAGGCCAGCGCTTCACCCCTGAAACCCAGCGATGTAATGCCCTGTAGGTCTTCCTGATCAGCAATCTTAGAGGTAGCATGACGGGCCAGGGCTAATTCAAGGTCTTCCTTGATGATACCGGCACCATCATCACGAATACGGATCAGTTGGCTGCCGCCTGCTTCCAGGCTAATGTCAATGGTTTGTGCCTGCGCATCCAAAGCATTTTCTAAAAGCTCCTTAACAACCGACGCAGGTCTCTCGACGACTTCTCCCGCGGCAATCTGGTTAGCCAGTCTATTGGTCAACGCATAAATACGATTGTTCATTTACGGTGGGGTATCCTCAACGTCTGTCCGACCCTAATAGTATTAGAATTTAACGCATTCTCACGCTTTAGATCATCAAACCTAACATTATATCGCAAAGCAATCTCTGAAAGCGTATCACCCCGTCTGACCACATAGGTAATCATCGCCCCGGATATCGGCTCCTGCCTGGCCGCTAGTAGCGTACCGTTCGGTGGTGTTCGACTGAAGTACTGATTTATACCTGCAAAGATCCCAGCAGCCAGCTTCTTCTGGTGTTTTCTCGATGCCAGATTACGAGCCTCTCCGGGATTTGAAATGAAACCCGTTTCAATCAACAGTGATGGAATATCCGGCGATTTAAGAACCAGAAAAGCAGCCTGTTCAACATTTTTCTTATGCAACCGGGTAATAGGTTTGATCCCCAGCAAGATAGCCTCACCCATTTCAAGGCTGGCACTTAAACTGGCTGTCTGGGAAAGATCCAATAGTACACCAGCAAGCATGTCATCCTTATCATCCAGACTAACACTGCCTACACCACCGATTAAATCAGCCCTGTTTTCTTTCTCAGCAAGCCATTTAGCCGATTCACTGGAAGCGCCACTCTGAGAAATCGCATATACCGACGCCCCGTTAGCTGAACTGGTCTTCCAGCCATCTGCATGAATGGAAACAAAAACATCGGATTGGTTCTCCCTGGCTATCGCTGTTCTTTTACGATGCGCAACATAGTAATCTCCCTGGCGGGTCAACACTCCTTTATAGCCATAGGTTCGATCAGCGACGGCCTTTAGTTCTCTGGCAATGGCCAGCACGACTTTTTTCTCATACAGCTTGCCCGGCCCAATTGCGCCTGGGTCATCACCGCCATGTCCGGGATCAATTGCAATGACTATTTCCCTGGGTTTCAAATCCACTGAGCTAGCACCCTGAGGGGGGCTTTCGATCTGCTGGTCCTCAGTGAATAAATCAATCACCAGGCGGTCCCGGTACTGGGCAATGGGCTTTAAAATGAAACTCCTTGGCTTTACCTCTTGTTTTAAATCAAGAACGATGCGCAGGTCTTCCTGAGACGGCGGCGAAAACCTGACTGCTGCGATGGGCGTCGTTTCGATGGCCAGTTCGGAGATTTCAGCCTTTAGGTCATTGCCGTGCATGCCTGTATCATTGAGATCAATGACCAGCCTTGGCGGATTTTCGAGCATAAACAATTTATGTTCTACTGGACCACTGAGATCAAATACTACCCTGGTTTTTTCTGGATCCGGACGGATCCTTATTCCATCAACAGACTGCTGTGCCAGCACGGTCATAGTTGCAAGCAGCATCAATAAAGCCATTCCGGCTCGTTGCAGGAAACCTAATTTCGGCAATCTATCTGCTCCTGAAAACCTTCTAGCTGCCGCAGTACTCTCTGCCCTTTTGAAGAAAAAGATGTGATCACTGCACTCCGTTCAGCGTTATTCGTATAAGTCAGAGTCACCTCTAAATCCTGTTGCGGTAGATACCCATAACCTTTCTCCGGCCACTCAATGACACATAAATTGCCGGTATCAAAGTACTCCTCAGCGCCCAAATAGTGTAACTCTTCTGGATGCCCCAGTCTGTACAAGTCGAAATGAATAACGGCCTGATCCTCAATCAGATAAGGTTCTATCAGTGTGAAAGTCGGGCTTTTAACTGCGCCTGAGTATCCCAGGGCCCGCAGTAGACCCCGGCATAAGGTGGTTTTTCCGGTTCCGAGATCGCCCTGCAAAAAAACCAACCCACCCCCATCCAGCAGGATACTCAGCTCAGCACCGAGTGCCTCGGTCTTACGAAAGTCAGTTAGTTTAATTTTCAAGATATATCTGCACCCGACAGAAGTCGGCCAATTACCTGAGGCAAGTCCGATGCCGTCAGACCCACTTCCCCCAGTTGCGTAGCAAGATACTCAGCTGCCCTGGCATGATTAACCACTCCCATACAGGCAGCCTCGTAGAGACTGCCTGTTTGTCCTATCAGGCTACCAATAACACCAGCAAGCACATCTCCCATTCCAGCGGTTGCCATCCCCGGGTTGCCAAAAGGGCAGAGACTGAATTGCTCACCACCATGAACCAGACTACCCAGACCTTTTAACACTGCCACACCACCATAGCGTCCATGCAGTTCTGTAGCGACTTTGAAACGATCATCTTGCACCGATGCGACACCCAACAATCTCGCTGCTTCTTTGGAATGAGGCGTCAGAATCCAATGTTCATAGTACCGCGGTGCGACGGCGAGCATGTTCAATGCATCAGCATCCACAACCATCGGCTTACCTGAGCTCAAAACAGCTGCAAACAATTCTAGCGCCCATTCATTACGACCCAGGCCTGGCCCAATTACAACGCTATCAGCTTTTTCCAGCAAAGTGGCTAACTCCTCGCCTCCTGCCACTGCATGCGCCATGACTTCCGGGCAGCGGCTCAACAGGGGGGTAAGGTTTTCAGGGCGCGTCGCAACTGTGACCAGGCCGGCACCAGCGCGCAGTGCAGCCTCCGCAGCAAGTATAATGGCGCCGGCCATGCCGTCGTTACCCCCCACCAGCAGGACATGCCCATACTGATTCTTATAACCCCGCCGAGACCGTTTTGATAAGGACTGCCGAGGCAATATCTTTACCGGTTCTGCTACTCGTTTATAGACCTCTGCAGGGGCCTCCAGATCAGAAAAGCAGACCTTGCCTGAGACATCGGGGCCATCATTACAATAAAAGCCTCGCTTACGACCGATGAATGTGACCGATATCGTTGCCTTAACACAGGTACCTAAAATAACACCGGTATCGGCACAAAGACCTGATGGAAGATCGACTGATAAAACATCTGCTGAGCTTTCATTAATCTGCTCAATAACCTTTGCATACTCAGGCCTGACCTTTCCAGAAACACCAATACCGAGCAGGGCATCGACGATCAGGCAATCCTCTGGAATAACTTCACAACTACCAAAATGCGCACTGCTTTGTTGACAAAAAACCAATGCCTGGCGAGCATCTGCCGTTAATTTATCCGGATCGCCCAAAGTGACAACCTCAACGCTGTGCCCCTTGTCTGCCAACAGAGCTGCTAACAGGTAGCCATCGCCGGCATTATTTCCGGAACCGCAAAAAATCATAAATCGGGTAATATCTGAAAAATACTGCTCGATGCTTTCAATGCAGGCTCTGGCTGCACGCTTCATCAAACTGATACCGGGTATGCCATAGTCGCCGATCAGCGCCTGATCAATGACTCGAACCTCAGCAGCGGTAAAAAGTACCATAATATCTATGCCTATTGAGTATAGTTTACGATCAATGCAAGTATATGCCACTCACCGCCGCAATACAGACCGGAACGGCCGATAAATGGAAGAAATAAAGACCAGAATTCAACAATGGGCACATGATCTCGGCTTCCAGGAGGTCGGCTTCAGCAACCTTGATCTTACCGCCCATGAAGATTACCTCAGAACCTGGCTCAGTAACGGCTTCCACGGCAGCATGGCTTACATGATGCGCAATCAGGAATTAAGAGTCCATCCGCAGGAACTACTCCCCGGCAGTATGAGCGCAATCGCCGTTCGAATGGACTATCTGCCTGAAAATGGGCACAAGCATATTCACAGTCGTTTAAAATCAAAAGACATTGCTTATATTTCCCGTTATGCCCTTGGTCGGGATTACCACAAAGTGATCCGCGCAAAACTCAAGCGGCTGGCGAATCAAATCAATGAACACATCAGCCGTGAAAACCTGGGACCATTCTACTCAAGAGCATGCACTGACAGTGCACCTGTGCTGGAAAAACACCTTGCCGAGAGATCGGGTCTCGGTTGGATAGGCAAAAACACGTTACTCATGAACCGCTCATCTGGTTCCTGGTTTTTCCTCGGTGAGCTGCTGACTAACCTGCCCTTAGATCAAGCCTCGGAATCGCCATCAAATCACTGCGGTTCCTGCACAGCTTGCTTATCTGTCTGCCCCACTCAGGCGATTGTTGCACCTTACGTTCTCGATGCCAGAAAATGCATTTCCTACCTAACCATTGAAAACCGCGGCTCTATTCCCAAGGCACTTCGAAGCGCTATCGGCAACCGTATTTTCGGCTGCGATGACTGCCAACTGGTTTGTCCCTGGAACCGATATGCCCAAGCCAGCCAGGAAATGGATTTCCAAACCAGGCACAAGCTGGACAACGCGACTTTATTAGAACTATTTGCATGGAGCGAATCAGAATTCTCCACTAAGACGGAGGGCTCAGCCATTAGAAGAACAGGTTATGAGGGCTGGCTGAGAAATATCGCCGTCGCACTCGGCAATGCTCCCGGTTCTGCCTCCATACAAAAGAGCTTAATCGCGAAACAACCTGACTGTTCAGAGATGGTCGCTGAGCACATCCAATGGGCCATTCATGAGCAGGTAGAAAAACTTTCATAACCACAGCAAAAAACCTTCACGCACATAGATGAAAATTTGCAGGGGCAACTAGAAAACTTTCATAACCGCAGGAGAAAAACTTTCATAAGCATAGAGGACAGATATCGGTTGCGGGAGGCTTGATGCGTTCCTCTACTAGACAGCATCACTTGGCCTGCCAAACCCGTTACCGGGTGACTTGGTACCTAACTAAAAAATTCCGCCCGATACACTTTCAATTCTTCTATAGATTCCCTTATATCATCTAGCGCGCGATGCTTGGCGGTCTTTTTAAGAGAAGTCGTAACAGCCGGTCGCCAGCGTACAGCTAGTTCTTTGACTGTACTGACATCAATATTTCGATAATGCAGGTAGGCTTCCAAATCGGGCATATACCGACAAAGAAACCGCCTGTCCTGGCCAATGGTATTACCACACAAAGGCGACTGTCCTGGTTCTACATACTGCTGCACAAAAGCCAGTGTTTCGAGTTCCGCGGCAGCTTCTGAGAGAGTTGACGCGCTAACCCGTTCGACCAATCCAGATTCAGTGTGATGCGAAACATTCCACTCATCCATACCGGCCATCACCTCTGCCACCTGATGAACCACCAAATTCGGTCCTTCGGCCAGGATATTCAATTTAGAATCCGTGATAATGGTGGCAATCTCGATGATTCGATCCTGTTCAGGATCCAAACCGGTCATTTCCAGGTCGATCCAAACCAAATTTTCTGAATAATCAGCCATGTTTTGAAATACGCTTTAAAAAAATGAATTCACTTCCCTATTAAAACCCTTCTCGTTCAAAAATACGATAGCCCGGCCAAACTCAAATATAATGACTGACCTCACTTAACCGCACCCTGTAGAAACCAGACTACACTCATCTTTCTAGTCAGCTTAAGGTAAACTGCATCTTTTGAAGAATAAACACCATGCTACCTTTGTTAACGAATACCGCCTCTCTGCAATCTCACCTTAACGATGAAAATCTGCTGATTATCGATCTATGCCATGATGAAAACTACAATCAAGGTCATATACCCGGCGCCATTCATGTGTCCCCAACTGAGCTGGTTGCCGGCATTCCTCCAGCAGCAGGGCGTCTTCCCAGTATAGAGAAGTTAGAGCAATTATTTTCCCGGATCGGTTATACCGAGACAAAACACCTGGTGGTCTATGACGATGAAGGCGGCGGCTGGGCTGGCCGATTCATGTGGACACTCGACGTTATCGGCCATTCAAGCGCGTCCCTTCTAGACGGTGGGTTAATCGCATGGCGAGCTGAAAACAGACCCCTTCAAACAGAGCAAACCATCCCTCAAGCCACTAACGTCAACATCACGATTCACCAGGAACCGATTGCTGAAATCGTAGATATCCTAGATTCCCTGCAACATGACAGCGCCGTTATCTGGGATGCTCGGTCACCCGAGGAATTCGCCGGAATTACAAAATATGCGGCTCGGGGGGGGCATATTCCAGGGGCTATTAACCTGGACTGGCAGATGATAATGGACCGTGAAAACCACCTTTGTCTGAAAAAAGATCTGCCCTCACTGCTCGCTCTACATGGCATCAGCGCAGATAAACACATAATAACGCACTGCCAGAGTCACCACCGTTCTGGATTAACTTACTTTGTGGGCAAGTACCTAGGCTATTCAATTCAAGCCTATCATGGCTCCTGGTCTGAATGGGGTAACGATGCAACCACCCCCGTGGAAAGCATGTGAACTGGCTATTTGCACACTGCCAGAGACTCTTACCCAAACACTTGATATCTCGTCTGGTAGGCTTCGCTGCGGCTACAGACATTATTTGGTTGAAAACAATTCTGATTAATACTTTCTGTTTTTTTTACAACATTAACTGGCAGGAAGCAGCGCGAACGGATCCACTGGCCTACACCAGCTTTAACGACTTCTTCTCACGGGAACTCAAATCCGGCTGCCGACCCACCTCCGGGCGCTTCAGCTCTCCAGCCGATGGGCTAGTCTCAGCATCAGGTCACTTGCAGGCCGGACAATTAATCCAGGCTAAAGGCATACACTACCCGCTAGATGCGCTGGCCGGTGCGCAGATATCAGATGAGTTCAACAACGGTAGCTACCTGACCGTATATTTGGCGCCCCACGACTATCATCGAGTTCACTTCCCTTGTCATGGCCAGTTACTGTCCAGTCACTACATACCCGGGGACTTATACTCAGTCAATGCCGCAACAACTGAACACATTGATGGCCTGTTTACCCGTAATGAGCGTCTCGTATTCCGACTGAGTACTGCCCAGGGTGATATGGTCATGGTAATGGTGGGTGCAATGATTGTCGCTGCCATGCAGGCGGTATGGAACAGCACCCCTTACAAAGCCGGCCGCACAATCCAGGAATCTTTTGATCACTACATGGTTGAGCAGGGCCATGAAGCCGGGCGATTCCTCCTCGGGTCAACGGTGATTTTAGTCACCGACTGGCGCACTGACTGGCGTGTCGGCCCGGGTGATAAATTAAAGGTAGGGGAGAATCTTGAGCTCTAAGCTAGTGCTAGCTCACCGGCCACACAAAGGGCATCACCTCAGCTATATTTTCTGCATCCAGCCACACCATCATCAAACGATCCAGGCCCATTGCAACACCAGCTGTTCTCGGTAACTCGGGAACCGCTGCTAACAATCGCTGGTCAATGTCCATACAAGGCAGTCCCCGATTGGCCCTATATTGATTCCATTGCTTGAATCGTGACTGCATAGCCATAGCATCGGTTAGTTCCTGGTAGCCATTGGCAAGTTCAATTCCCTGGGCATACAGCTCAAAGCGTCTGGCCGTCTGGCCTGCCTCGTCGATCTCTGCTAATGCAGCCTGGCAAACTGGAAAATCAACCACCCAGGTCAGCCCAGAAAAGTTGGTTACAATACGTTCAGAAAAGAGATAATCAAGACAGTCCGAACGCTCCATTTCATCATCAAAGTGACCGAGATGACTCACCTCTTGCTGCGTACATTTTTCAACTATGCTTTTAAGTTCAGCTAGCGGGACCAAGTTTGGATCGATACCAAATTCATTCAAAAACGATTCTTTGTAGGACACTTGCCTGGGTTCTTGGGCCCAGTCAGCTTTACCATCGGGCAGGCTTCTGATCAGGGCCAGAACCTCTTTCATCAAATCGCCTATTTCAAACTCCGGCTGATACCACTCCAATATAGAAAACTCAGGATTATGCAGCCGCCCCTGATCAGCTTGTCGAAAAGCCGGACAGATTTGGAATATTGCTTGCCCATAGGTTGCCAGAACGCGTTTCATGGCGAATTCTGGCGAGGTCTGGAGAAAGTGCCGATCGTCCTCGACGCGGACTTCCATACTCCGCAAATGACAGTCAGGCGAACCCCTCGAGCCAAGTACCGGTGTACTGATTTCTGTCACGCCGCGTTCCTGAAAAAATGCCCTGACAACCCGATTGAGCCGATCACGTGCTTGGAGTGCTTGCCACGAGGGCTGGGCCCGCCACTGTTTCATGGTTCAGCTACTTTTGCCTCTACCTTGATATTCCCCTGTTCTGGTATCGACACGAACAATTTCTCCGATGTTGATGAACAAGGGGACCTTAACGACTGCACCCGTGGTCAAGGTTGCTGGTTTAGAGCCTCCGCTTGCGGTATCGCCCTTAAGCCCCGGGTCCGTTTCAGCAACCTCAAGTTCGACAAAATTTGGAGCAATCACGAGAATCGGCACCTCATCCCAGAGGGTGACAGTACATTTCTCAGTTTCCTTCAACCATTGCATAGCGTCACTAACGGCAGCTTTATCTGCCGCCAACTGCTCGTAACTGCCATCGGTCCGCATGAAGTGCCAATACTCGCCATCGGTATACAGATATTCCATATCGTATTCCATGACATCAGCTCCTTCGAGGGATTCACCCGACTTGAATGTCCGCTCCCAGACTCTTCCGCTTTTAAGGTTTTTAAGCTTAACCCGATTAAAAGCCTGACCCTTGCCAGGCTTTACGAATTCATTTTCAACAATACTGCAGGGCTCGCCTTCAAGGAGAACCTTAAGTCCTGATTTAAATTCATTAGTAGAAAAACTAGCCATAATTCCAGGTTCCTCATTTACCTGCACCACATAATACAGGCAATATCTTTCAAATTCATTGCATCAACCCCAGGAAACCGCATCTGGTTCTACTACTGTCCTATGGGCTGACAATGAACTGCATTTGAACAGACCTAAATTGAGACACTCACCAGACTGTAACCTGCCCCGCCTGGGTCGACTAGCATGAGTCGTGTTATGAAGGCATTAATGCGGTCGCACCCTGTTAGTGATTATCATGTTCTCTATCGCTGATTCCTAACAGAAAGAGAATACTGTCAAGCCCCAATTGAGAGATAGCATGATCACTGCTATCGCGCACGATTGCCTTGGCATGGTAAGCAATACCTAAACCTGCGGCTGCTAGCATTTCGATATCATTTGCGCCATCACCTACGGCAATAGTCTGCTCCATGGCAATCCCTTCTTTTCGAGCCAATTCAGAGAGGATGTCTGCTTTTGCTTGCGCATCAACCACTGGTCGAACAACTTCACCTGTAAGCTTGCCATCAATGACATCAAGTTCATTGGCGTAAACATAATCGACTCCTAATCGCGCCTTCAGGAAATTACCAAAATAACTGAATCCCCCAGAAATTATGGCTGTTTTATAACCCAGCGTTTTCAATGCCGGAAACAGAACTTCGACTCCTTCCGTCAGTGGTAAGCACTCTGCAATTTCAGACAGCGTTTGCACCGGCAATCCGGCCAACAGGCCGACCCTCTGACGCAGACTTTCCTGAAAATCCAATTTGCCACTCATGGCGCGCTCGGTTATCTCAGCTACCTGTTGGCCAACACCCGCGGCTAACGCTAATTCGTCGATAACCTCGGTATCTATCAGGGTAGAATCCATATCAAAAGCAATCAAACGTCGATGCCTCCTGAAGATTCCATCCTCCTGTACCGCTATATCGATATCAAGCCGACCAGCCAAAGCGATTAAATTCTCACGAAAGTCAATAGAGGGCTCTCCCCTGAGTGAAAACTCTACGCAGGCTCGAGTTTTTTTCTGTTCATCCTGAAGCGGAATCCTGCCTGACAGACGAGTGATCTTATCTATATTCAAATTATGCTGAACGATCATCTTAGATACTGCCGCTACATGACTGGCTTTGATCTTCCTGGCGAGCAGCGTCAGAATAGTACGACGTCGACCCTGCTGTGCGACCCATTGCGAATAGTGGTCCTGATCAACCGAATCAATATTAATACTCAAACCAGCCTGTTCAATATCAGACTGTATACGCTGTAGAAGTGCTTCAGTTGGTTTGGATAGCTCTGTAAGAATTCCTAAATTCAGATAATCATGAATAACGGCTTGACCAATATCGAGTATGGTCACATCCATATCACTTAGAATTGCAGTCACTAAAGCTGTCAATCCCGGCTTATCTTTCCCGGTGATATTGATCAGTGCAAGATTATTCATGAATCGTATCTATTAGACAGGAATTGTATTATCCCTTATTAATACAACTGCGAACAGTCACAAGATGGAATGCGCTATACTCCGAGCCTGGAATGCTGGCCTTAACTATTATGCTTGAATCTCGATTAAGACTTCTGGCTGCCCTGACAACGCCCCTCATCGTCAGCGCTGTCATAACAGTTTCCGGAATTCTGATACTGTCTTCTGACACAGTGGAAATCGAAAATAAAAAACTGCATCAAAGTGCGGCCAATCAGATCGCACGAGTTACTGCTGATTACCTGGCCAAGCGTGACCTACTGTCACTGAATGTGATGGTCGATGATCTGTCCCGGGAAGCACATATTTCTTTAGCCGCAATCTATGATCCGCAAAACAGATTACTCGCCCAAAGTGGCCTGGCTCAACCCAATTCAACCCGCCTGACCGCAGAAATCAGTTCCCAAACAGAATCTCTTGGGCGTTTGGTAGTTGAGTTCGAAGATACTCCAAATTCCGGCTTCCTGAGGCTGATCTTGTGGAGTTCTATCTTCGTGTATAGCCTCCTAATTACCCTGGTGTGCACTCTGGCTTACTTCTTCGGCGACTTCCTGATGCTCTGGGTGACCGGTCGGCCTGGTCCTAAACCAGCAGCAATTGAAACCGACAAAGGGACCCCTGCTTCAATGCCGACGAGCCTTTCCTGTTCCTTACTGGCAATGAAGTTAACCCCCCAGCGTCTTGTCCCTGACCAGGAAATAATACAACAGTGCCAGGCGCTGCAAGGTAATCTTTTTGAATTAACAAGCGGTGAATACGAGGTACATTTCCGCTCAGATCAACACCTCCCTAACTGCCTTGAGTTTACTCGTTTTATAGAGCAACTGGTGTCCGCATCTGAAGGTCGGATGCAAGCTAAAATGGCCATGTCACAAGGCCTATTTGAAGACCATGAAGATATTAAAAAGCGCGTTCGGTACCTGGCCTCTCTGAGTCCTGGTAAACCTTTAATCAGCAAATCGGTTTATGACGAATTGACGCAGGAGACAAGTGAAACTGTTACAACATCCATGGCTTCGATCTTCAGCCACTACGACATCAAGCCGTTTCATTCACCCATGGCTTCAGACATCGAACTGTTTACTCTACACCCGCGACCAGGTCAGAGGTCTGACCAAAACCCAGACTGACAGCCCACTCGAACAGACCGAAAATTGATGGTTTTGGCCCGAATAAACCTAACGGTTTCAGCTTTTGCGAATCAGTGTGACGCCATCCACTTTCTGAAATCCCCGAGGCAGTTTCAGGCCACGCCGGGCCCTTTCACCCTGATAGTGGGCCAACTCTTTCATCGTCAGATTAATATGGCGCTTACCTGATAATACCATGAGCGTGTCGCGTTCACCGAAAGCAACCAGGTAAGACATGATCTCTAGCCGATTTCGGACATCCGCCGCCGGAATATTAATAATCTTGTTACCTTTGCCTTTGGCCAGTTCGGGAAGGTCTTTCACAGGGAAAATAAGCAGCCTGCCCTGGCTGGTGAAAGCAGCTATAAAATCGTTTTCTCGATCAAACACTGGGACTGGCTGCAAAGCGACCGAGTCTTGAGGCGTTCTTAAGAAGGCCTTGCCTGCCTTATTCTTACTGATCATATCTTCGAGCCGTCCCACAAATCCATAACCAGCATCGCTGGCTACCAGGTAACGGCCTGGTCCTTCCCCTAATAGCAGGCCGGTGAAATGGACACCTGGCGGCGGGTTTACTTTACCCGTAAGCGGTTCTCCCTGGCCTCGAGCCGAGGGTAGATTGTGCGCAGGCAATGCATAGGTTCGGCCCTTTGAATCAAAGAAAACAGCATCCTGATCCGACTTACCGTGCGCCATCACCAGAAATTCATCACCGGTACGATAACTAAGTTCTTCACCCTTAATTTCATGACCCTTGGCAGCCCTCACCCAGCCTTTTTGTGACAGTACAACCGTAACCGGTTCACTTGACAATAATTCTCGCTCAGTGAACGCCTGCGCTTCCTGCCTGACAACAATCAGTGAGCGGCGACTATCACCGTAGACCTTGGCATCCTCGGTCAACTCTTTCTTAATCAGCGTTTTCAATCTGGCTTTTGAACCAATGGTTTTTTCCAGGTCAACCCGTTCAGCGCTAAGCTCTGCCTGTTCACCGCGTATCTTCTGTTCTTCAAGTTTAGCCAACTGCCGCAAGCGAATATCTAATATGGCGTCGGCCTGCCGCTCAGACAAGTCAAAACGAGCCATCAAGACCTGCTTCGGCTTATCCTCAGTACGAATAATATTAATGACTTCATCAATATTCAGGAAAGCAACCAGTAAGCCTTCAAGAATATGCAAACGATCGAGAATTTTTTCCAGACGGTACTGAAGTCGCCTGATAACTGTGTCAGATCGATAAGCCAGCCATTCAGTCAACAGTTTTTTCAAAGAGCAAACACCCGGCCGGCCATTGAGCTGAATAACATTCATATTGACGCGATAGGTTCTCTCCAGATCAGTACTGGCAAACAAATGACTCATCAATTGAGTCTTATCAACCCTGTTGCTCCTGGGAATAACGACAATTCGAGTTGGATTCTCATGGTCTGATTCATCTCGAAGATCAGCGACCATAGGTAACTTCTTAGCCTGCATTTGTGCCGCGATCTGCTCGAGCACTTTGGTTCCAGAGACCTGATAGGGAAGCGCGGTAATAACGATATCATTATCTTCAACTTCAAAGATGGCCCTTGCACGTACCGATCCTCGACCGGTCTCATAAGCTTGCTTGATTTCCTCGGTCGAAGAAACAATTTCGGCACCGCTGGGGAAATCAGGACCCTGGACATGTTCCATCAGCTCGACTGTCGTCGCACTGGGTTGATCCAAAAGTCGCAGGCAGGCACTGACTACTTCATTTAGGTTATGCGGCAGAATATCAGTGGCCATACCGACAGCAATTCCAGTCCCCCCATTCAGTAGCAGGTTCGGCAACCTTGCAGGCAACGACAGCGGCTCTTCCATGGTGCCATCAAAATTAGTTGCCCAATCAACCGTACCTTGTCCTAATTCGGCCAGTAAGACCTCAGCGTATCGAGTCAATTTTGATTCTGTATACCGCATCGCAGCATAGGATTTTGGATCATCCGGAGATCCCCAGTTACCCTGCCCATCAACCAATGGGTATCGATAAGTGAATCGTTGCGCCATCAGCACCATTGCTTCATAACTGGCCGAATCACCATGCGGATGATATTTGACAATCACATCGCCAATGGTCCTAGCAGACTTCATATATTTGGCATCCGCATTCAAGCGAAGTTCTGACATGGCGTAAATAATTCTTCTCTGAACGGGTTTCAAACCATCGCCTATATGCGGCAATGCACGATCATTGATCACGTACATTGCGTAGTTTAAGTAGGCGCTTTCAGTAAATTCCGCTAACGACTGGGATTCAGTAGAGTCGGGCCCAATAAGATCGCTCATAAGTTGTTCCTGATGATTTAAATTATCTCGGCTCGATCGCCCTTGCTTTCAAGCCAGGATTTTCTGTCCGAGGCCCGCTTTTTAGACAACAGCATATCAAGCAGTTCATTGGCTCTGTCTTCATTATCGATTTTCAAACGCACAAGGCGCCTGGTATCGACTGCCATAGCGGTCTCTCTGAGTTGCAGCGCATTCATCTCTCCTAATCCTTTGAATCGCTGCACTGCTACTTTCCCTTTCATTTTCTGGCTCTCGATGCGATCAAGAATAGACTGTCGTTCACCTTCATCCAGGGCATAAAACACTTCTTTACCTACGTCGACACGATAAAGTGGCGGCATGGCAACAAATACATGGCCTTCTGACACTAAAGCGGGGAAATGCCTTACAAACAAGGCAATCAGCAAACTGGAGATATGCAGTCCATCCGAGTCGGCATCGGCGAGAATACACACTTTACCGTAACGCAGGCCCGTTAAATCCCTTGAGCCAGGATCAATGCCTAAAGCAACTGATATATCATGAACTTCCTGAGACGCCAGAATATCTGTGGAATCTACCTCCCAAGTATTCAGGATCTTGCCTTTGAGAGGCATGATTGCCTGCGTTTCCCTGTCTCTGGCCTGTTTAGCCGACCCGCCAGCTGAGTCTCCTTCAACCAGAAACAGTTCTCCCTGCATGGCGTCCTGACAGGAACAATCAGTCAGTTTCCCGGGAAGAGCCGGACCGGTGGTGACTTTTTTCCTTGCTATCTTCTTGCCTGCCCTCAGGCGGCTCTGAGCATTGAGGATAGCCATCTCTGCTAACTTCTCTCCATCTTCGACATGGTGGTTAAGCCACAGGCTGAAGCTATCTTTGACCGCATTAGAGATGAACGCCACTATCTGCCGGCTATTGAGTCGTTCCTTGGTCTGTCCCGAAAATTGTGGATCAAGCATCTTCGCGGAAAGCACATAACAGCAGCGTTCCCAGATATCTTCGCCGGAAATTTTTAGGCCACGTGGTACCAGGTTACGGAATTCACAGAATTCCCGAAGCGCCTCAAGCAAGCCTGACCTTAAGCCATTTACGTGAGTGCCCCCTTGCCCGGTCGGAATCAGATTGACATAGCTTTCGGTAATAATAGTGCCACCTTCCGGTAACCACTGGACCGCCCAATCAACGGCTTCTTCTTTGCCTTCCATCGAACCAGTAAATGGCAGCAAAGGTAACAATTCATATCCTCGAAGCTCAGCGAGGAGATAGTCCTCAAGACCCGATTCATAATGCCATTCAAATTGTCGCTCGGTTTCAACCGCTGAATCATCTGTAAAAAAAACTCTTAGTCCCGGGCAGAGCACAGCTTTGGCCCGCAGCAGATGTTTCAGCCGAGTGACAGAAAATCTGGATGAATCAAAATATAAAGGATTAGGCCGAAAGTTAATGAGAGTACCCGTATTGCGTTTATTAATACTGTCCTTGACCGTTAACTCGGATTTCTTTTCTCCACCCTGAAAAGCCATATGGTGCAATTTGCCATCTCGCTTAATAAAAACTTCGAAACTCTCTGAGAGCGCATTGACCACCGATACCCCAACCCCATGAAGTCCTCCCGAAAATTTATAATTGTCATTATTGAATTTCGCACCGGAGTGTAGCCGCGTTAAAATAAGCTCAACCCCTGAAACCTTTTCTGTTTTATGGATGTCGACTGGCATCCCTCGACCATTATCGCTGACTGACATCGAACCATCAGCACGGAGCGTAACTCGAATCTCTGAGGCGTAGCCTTCCAGGGCTTCATCCACACAATTGTCAATAACTTCCTGGGCCAGATGGTTAGGCCTGCTTGTATCTGTATACATACCGGGTCTTTTTCGAACCGGTTCAAGGCCTTCTAAAACTTCTATTGAATCTGCTTGATAGGAACCTGCCATAGCTAAATTAAACCACTCTTATTGACTTGAAAATATTTTGCGCAGAGACAGAAGCTTCGATGCCGAAGTACTAAAACGGAACCACAAACCTTGCCTGTACAGATGATTCGACTAACTATCATCAAGTAGGATCACCCACCTTGTTTACTTAAACTCGATGGCGTTAGAGTATAGCGTTAAACGAAACTAAGGGATATCAGGAAGCGCAAATTGGCAGTGGATTTATTGCCTGGCCACGACTCAGACACTGGGCCAGTAATTCTCCCAGGAAACAATTTATCTGCGACTTCTCATCAGGTAAATGCATGTCTGGATTAGGCTGTTCATAGCGCTGGCGGATCGATCTATGATGATCAAAACGTATCACTTCCGCAGTCGCCAGATCATGATAAATTCTGACTTCCAGTAGGGGTAGCTGCAGCCATTCCGGCAACAGTCTATCTCCCATTATCTCAACTTGCAGGCAAGTCGTGTAAGGACATCGCTCAATAACCGCAAGCTTAACCAAAGCGACTTCTTCAGAGGGGCCAGCCAACCCGAATTCAAGCTCATCCTGTTTATCCATAGCAGGAAATAGCTGCTGCAATTTAATAAAATTAGCGTCACAGGTTGCAATATCCCTGACTAAATCGGGGACGTAGCGATGATTTTTCTTGATTCCTGTGTTACTCATAAATTCAACTCTGAATACAGGATAAGCCTATCACGTTTAGAGCCAGCCTTAATCATCGAATTTAACCAATCACTGCGCTATGTATCTGACTTACCAGGGCGCTAATAACAAAGGCAACCAGGGAAGTGCCCAATGCTATTGGAAGCGCACAGCACAACCTATACCTGGATCGCTTGACCCAGTATCGACCAATCAACCCAGGCGTACCTCGCACATCGATCCCAGCGAGGTAAGGCACTGTCTCACGGTCGCTCCCGACCAACATGCCGATACCAAGCTGGCCTGGTTTGCAGATCGCAAAAGGCTGGTATCAAGTTCGATTGCGGCAACCCTGAATCAGTACAGCGGAAATCCTGCAGCGCAGATTAATAGTCGAACAGCCCTGCTTAAGAAGATCTATAGGACAAGCATCGAGCAGATGATTTAGGCACCCGGGCCTGTCTCTAGGAGATGTCGTTAGGTCTAAAACCTGTCGTTCTGTAAACGCCAGATCCCCCTGACTCAAACCTGATTGCCAAGGCATTGCCTATTCAACTCAGGCCAGCAACAAACACCTTTACCAAAGCCCGTACCCTATTTTCAAATGTGCCTGAATCAGGCGCACGACGTTTAAGACCAGCGGCAGCCAGATCTAATAATTCTGCTGAGATGGCCGCAGACACGCCGGCTGTCTTGAAGTTAATTTCTCCGCTTCGAGAAGCGGCTTCCAGGGCGGCGCAAAGCCTGTCCTGGAACTGCATATGGGAATCCAAAACAATATCCCCGCAAAGCCGACCGTATTCATCAAAAAGTTCACTACCGTGCACGGACTGTATAACTGCCTTGTGAAACGGACCGTGTCGCGCCAACAGAGCATTTTCAATCCGCAATGACAAGTTCTTGGTTTCAGACGTATCAAGCAAGTGACATTCAGCGGCCAGCAGCGCTTGTTCATGGATAGCGATGGAAACGCTTCGGAATACGTCGTCCTTGTTGTCAAAGTAAGAATAGATCGATGCCCTTGAAATACCCAGGCGCGCAGAAATATCGTCCATAGAGGTTTTTCGATAACCATATTGCCGGAATTGCTGATTGGCAGCATCAAGGATCGCTGCTCGTTTGGTATCTTTTGTCATAAAAACATGCTGCCAAAAACGGTTGATTTCATCGAACCCACTGTCGCGTATCTCAGGAGCACAATCGAGTTTCGCGGTTGCCGATGTATTGACAATATAGGCATATTTTGTCATTTTATCGCTCAATTATCTCGTGTTCAATATCAGGGATCTATGAAGGCCCGACTCGAACCGCCTTGTGATGTGAACCTCTATAGTTAACTTCTATAGTTAACTTCTATAGTCGACATCACAGGCAGTGTGGTTCAGCAGATAGCGCGATAACAATACCCTGGTGACTCCTCAAGCCCTTAAGGAAAAACGTGAGCTCAAATTATAGTACCAACCCAGAACCCGACCTGAAGCATCTGTTTGGGGTCAATACATCTATTAGCGCACTTTCATCCAATGATCGGATGGGTAGACGAATTCATGGTGTCGACCTCACAAAACCGCTTACACAAGAGCAGGCGAGGTTTGTCGTTAACCTCCTGGATCGTTACAACATCATATCGTTTCCAGACCAAGGCCAAGCTGGCTTCCGTTTGCGCTGGCTCGAACGGCTTGCCAATCACTTTGGTGCGCCCATCCCCCATCCTAAAAACTACGCCAACTACCTGGCCTATAAGAACAACAAGGTACCGCTAGAGTTGCCGCCAAGGAAACAGCAGACCTGGTCGCTGTGTGACCAGGCTTTCCCCGATGTGATGCATTGCATCGAGGACGCGCACAGCCCCGCTGTCTATATCGTCACTAATCTACCAGGTAGTGGCCCTGACAAACAGGAACAAACGATGGGCGGTCTGCATTGGCATACCGACATCGAATTCGAGCCAGTGCCTTTATCTACGAGTATGTTCTACGTCCAGGCGACACCCACCACTCGTCATAGTCCGGAGGGCAACTGGGTCAGTAATGTCCCTCGCGAACCCGGCTTCTATCATCCGGACTCTCCCGCCGATCTTACCGAACGGCGTAGGCAGCTGCCTCTGAACGGCGAAACTGCTTATACCGATACGGCTGCGGCATACGCTGATCTACCCGACCAAGAAAAGCAATCCCTCGATCACGTCATGGTCCGTCGACGCTTACGTATTGACGATCCAGGCTGGTTGATTCCCCTGGTCTATCTAAACCCAAGAACCGGCCTGAAATCTCTCCACAGTCCGGTCTGGGCATCGCGTGGCAAGAACATTGCACCGGTCGAAGTAGACGGCTTATCTGCTGATGCCTCGCGAGCGTTCCTCAACCGACTTGAAGCCCATGTCCTCAAGCCGAAATACCGTTATGACCACATACACAGCCCAGGCGATGTCACTCTCTGGAGCAACTTTGCCACGCTGCACAATGCACCGCCCGCGAAAAGCACCATTAACAAACCAGAAGACGCACGCTTAATGTACCGTATCAGTTGCAAGGGTGAACCCAGCTACCACCTGCCCAGGCAAGATACTGATGAATGGATTAATGACAACATCCTACCTCCCTATCGTAGCCCATCGGAATACACCTGAATCTCAGCCCGAAAACCCATGGCTAACGCCTGGTTTCGACTAAACAGTGCAGGGCTTGCTTGATGAATTTCAATGTGGTTTTATCAGGATAACTAAACTCATCTTTCCTGCTTGGGAAGCAAACAGTGCAATGCCAACCCGAAGGGGTGCAAGATTGACCTTCGCTGAGTGTGATAGCGAACTACCCATCCGATAAATGGCTGCCATCAGCCAGGGTGGCCGAACATTAATTATCCCGTGATATCAGGTCCCGGCCCTGCTTTATAACCTGAGCCGGGAACTAGCAACCCAGGGACTGAAACCATGAGGAGAAAACAATGAAACCTGTCTGTTTAGTAATTGGCGCCGGCGCCGGTATTGGCGGCCATGTAGGAAAACACTTTGCTGCTGCAGGTTACCACTCAGTACTTTGTCGCCGCAGTGATCAGGATGGGTTAAACACACTGGTCTCTGAAATCGACGCTAGCGGTGGAAGCGCTACGGGTTTTCTCCTCAATGCCATTGAAGATGGTGCCCTTGAAGATCGAATCAGTGCTGTTGAAGCAGACATCGGTCCAATTGAAGTCGTGATCTATAATCTAGGTGCTCAGATCGGTAATCGCAGCCTGGCAGACACCAGCTATAAAGCATTTGAGATGGGCTGGAAAATGGCTACTTTTGGGCTGTTTCGCACCGCAGCCAGTGTTTGTCCTCTCATGGAAGAGCGCGGCAAAGGGACTATTTTAGTCACCTCTGCCACATCTGCTGTGCGCGGTAATGCTGGACAACATTCCCACGCAGCAGCCATGGGTGGACGCCGCATGTTATGCCAGTCGCTGAATGCTCAATTTGCAGCCAAGGGTATCCATGTCGCCCATATTATCGTTGACGGTGCTGTCGATGCGCCCGATACCCTGGGGAAAATGCTGGGCCAAGCGCAGTTCCAGAAACTCAGGGAATCCAAAGGTATGGAACACGATGGGCTAATGCTGCCTGCAAAAATGGCTGAAACCTACTTCCACATCGCCCAGCAGCATCGATCAGTCTGGACCCACGAACTCGATATGCGTTCGTTTACAGATCTTGCTTGGTGGAACCATTAACAACCCACTACACTACCACCCAGTCGAGTCGATCCCGCCTTCATTGACTTATACAGCGATGAAAACCAAATGAAAAAGAGGTGAAACAATGCTCACTCGGGCTTGGCAACAAATCAAACTTACTCCGGTTCTGGGCCTACTGTACTCGACGCTAATCTGTTTCTCCAACACATCTGCTAGTGAAACAACCGTTTACGTTGCCAAGAAGATCATCACTATGGCTTCTCCCGAAGCGGCAACAGCGGTGGCTGTTCGAGATAAATTAATTGTATCCGTTGGCAGTCTTGAAGGCGTCAAAACCAGTCTCGGGAACCAGGCTTTTACCATTGACGAAGTCTTCAAAGACAAAATTATCCTACCTGGCCTCATAGATAATCACTTGCATCCTGCTATGGCTGCCTTGATTTTACCCATGAAATTCATCACACCCTTTGAATGGCGATTTCCGGATCGGGAAGTCGCAGCGGTTCAGGGCGAAAAACCTTACCGGCGGGCGCTGCAAGATGCGGTCGCACAAAGCGGCAACAGTTCCTGGTTTCTAACCTGGGGTTATCACCAATACTTTCACGGTGATATGTCACGCAATTTCCTGGATAGTATCTCTGCCGATAAGCCCATCATCGTCTGGCATCGAAGTTTTCATGAGCTTTATGCCAATACCACAGCGCTCAGGATCATGGGCATCGAATCCGACGATGTTGCAGGCCACCATCACGTCGACTTCAATCGGGGGCATTTCTACGAAACAGGCCTTCGCGTTGCAATGGCAAAACTCGCACCCATCGTGCTGGCTCCGAAAAAATTCAGGCAAGGTCTGGAACTCACCCGAAAGATTGTGCACAACGGCGGTATCACAACGATTGCAGATATGGCAGCAGGCGGGTTTAACTTTGAAGAGACCTGGCCTATCGTTTCCGAGGTTTTTGGCGCTGCTCCGTTTCGCACATTGATGGTGGCCGATGGCCGAAGCTTTGGTAGTCCAGCAGGCGGCGTCGAAAGCCTAAAACGGATGGCAACACTACAAGCCCTGGAAAACTCGAGGATCCGCTGGCTCAAGCAGGTGAAACTATTTGCCGACGGCGCATTTTTTTCGCAACTAATGCAAATGAATCCGCCTGGTTATCTGGATGGTCATGAAGGTGAGTGGCTGATGGAGCCAGAAGAGCTGCTCCGTCAAGCAAGACGATTCTGGCGTGCAGGCTATCAGATACACATCCATACTAATGGTGACAAGGGAGCCGATGTCGTCATTGACGTGCTGGAGACATTACTGCGAGAGACTCCGAGGCAAGACCACAGGTTTACCCTGCATCATCTGGGTTACGCCACGGCAGCTCAGGCAAAGAGACTGGGAGAACTTAACGCCTATGTTTCTGCACAACCCTATTACCTCTACACGCTGGGAGAAAAGTACTCGGAGATTGGCCTGGGCCCCGACCGGGCTGAGAGAATATTCCTCGGTCAGGAACTGCTTGATGCCGGTGTACCAATATCGCTTCACTCTGATTTTACTATGGCTCCAGCAGAACCACTTAAACTGGCATGGGTAGCAGCGAATCGACTAACCGCGTCGGGAAAAGTGCTCGCTCCTGAGCTCAAACTCAATCTTGATCAGGCCTTAAGAGCCGTCACCATAGAAGCTGCTCGAGCCATTCGGATGGAAAATCAGATCGGCAGCATTGCGCCCGGTAAAAAGGCAGACTTCACTATCCTGAACCAGGATCCTTATGCAGTCGCCATTGAAAATCTGCACGAGATTCCAATATTTGGTACCGTATTCGAAGGTAAGATCTACCCAATCCAGTGACTTCCTGGCGATACCAGAAAATCCTCGCAGGGTGCTCATAGCAGCAATCTAGATTCAAACAACTTCGGTTTGGGCCTATCGATCTTTTAGTGGCGCCCGTGCAATATCTACCGGACGATCCCATCATCTAATTCTGGCTTCCACAGGCAGCCTTCAATCCTGGGGAACCTGATGATAAATGAAGCCGAGCATTTTCACCTATTGCCATTGCGTCTATTTTAGTCCGGGCTAACACCAAGGAGCAGGCGTTACCATTGGCCAACACGGGGAGTATCTGCCCACAAGCTGCACGTAAGGCAATTCGAAACCTCATCTCATAAATGCTAATCTCGAAACACCTGTGACTAACCAAGAGAGTAATGTTATGTGGCGAAACCATCTGTGGGCTCTGTTGCTCTGCCTAACGCTGACCGACTTTGCCAGTGCAGACGACCGTTATACCTTTGTGCTTGCGGGAGGCAGGGTAATTGATCCCGAAACGGGCCTTGATGCTATTCGATACGTTGGTGTGAAAGATGGCGTTATTAGCAAGATCAGCGATACACCGCTACGGGGTATCGAGACCATCGATGTATCATCTCTAGTCGTATCACCAGGTTTTATTGATATCCATAGTCACACGCCAACTCCCCTTGGCCAGAAGTATCAGGTTCTCGACGGTGTTACCACGGCACTGGAGCTCGAAGCAGGTGCATTTCCGGTTGATCAGTATGGCAATCACCTACAGGCGGGCTCAAGACTTAACTACGGAGCCTCTGCCGCCTACGGCAATATGCGCAACGAGGTTATGCACGGCGTTCGTCAGCCGCATATAACGGACCCGCCTGAACTGCTCGGACCGATGGGCTGGTGGTGGGCGATCAAGTCCCGATTTGGACAGGTCACAACCGCCAATACAAAAATCGCTGAAGACGATGAACGACACAGGTTAAAGGCATTAATCCATGAGGGACTGGATCAGGGCGGGCTCGGTATTGGCCTACCCCTGGACTACTATAGCGAAGGCATCGACAATGACGAACTGCGGGCCATTTTTGTGGTTGCCTCCGAACGTTCGGTTCCCCTATTTGTACACATTCGTCGAGGCGTAAACGGAGATCCAGCAGGCTTATATGAAGTCCTGGCCTTGACACGCGAAACCGGTGCATCGCTGCATATCTGCCACATCACCCACAATGCAATGGGGAATTTAGAATTATTCCTCGAAGAAATTCGCAAGGCCCAAGCCGAGGGTCTTGATGTAACAACAGAACTTTTACCTTATACCGCGGGTTCAACCTCTATTGGAGCGGCCGTGTTCGGGAGAGACTGGCGCACCATCTTTAACATCGACTATGGCGATGTGGAATGGGCGGCAACGGGAGAGCGATTTACCAAAGAGAAGTGGCAAGAGTACCGGCAGCAGTATCCCGGTGGCCAGGTGGTACACCATTACCTGAGTGAATCCTGGAATCGTCGCGCAGTCATTGAGCCTGGCTTAATGGTGGTTAGTGACCTTCTGCCAATGTTTACAGAAGAAAATAAGGTTGCTCCCCATAATGGCACTTTTTCTAAAACACTGGGGCGCTACTATCGCCAAGAAGGCCTCCTTGATCTGAACACCGCTATTCAAAAAATAACCCTGCTACAAGCGTTAAGGCTTGAAAATTTTGCGCCCGCATTTAAGAAAAAAGGCCGCCTTCAGGAAGGGGCCGATGCTGATCTGACGATTTTTGACCCCCTTACCATCATTGATCGTGCAACCTATAAAGATCCTTATCAGCCTTCAAAGGGCATCCACCATGTCATCGTTAACGGCACATTTGTTGTAAGAGACACTAAGTTGGTCGAAGATGCATTCCCAGGCAAGCGCTTAAGTACTCATGACTGATTCGACGTATCTGTCTGCAACTCATATTGATGCATTTACAACAGATGGAGTTGTTCACTTATCCAAGGCATTTGCACCATCCTGGATAAACAAGCTGACTCAGGGGCTTGACGATGCAGTGCTGCATCCGAGTTCGCGGTATTCGGTAAGGCGGGTGAAGGATGACTTTTCCAGCTACCAGGAGGATTTCTGGGTCTGGTCTCGTGTGCCTGAATTTGAAGCATTCCTGCGGAAATCACCGGCTGCAGGTTATGCAGCAAGGCTCCTTAATGCCTCTCGAATTAATCTGGTAATGGATAACTGGTTCATTCGCGAAGCCGGTAGTCAAGCCAGAGCACCCTGGCATCATGATATCTCCTATTTCGATTTTGAGGGAAGCATGTGCGTCTTCTGGATTCCACTGGAATCTTGTCCCGCAGGTCAGGGCATTGAATTTGTTCGCGGTTCACACCGATGGGGAAAACTCTTCACGCGAGTCTATTTTGATGGTCATCAATTGGCATCAGAACCTGGATGGGTTAATGGCAAGTTCTACGAAACTCCGCCGGACATAGACCAAAACCGAAACCAGTACGACATTATCTCTTTCGACCTTGAACCAGGTGATTGTCTTTGTTTTGATATCAGAGTTTTGCACGGAACATCCCCACAAAACTTGCCGGTAAAACGGCAGCGCCGATTCACCGTAAGAATGGCTGCAGAAGACAGCTGTATTCGCTATCGCGGCGACTGGGCACAAACTGAAAGAAAAGAATTTGAACTGGCAGGGCATCAGGATGGAGACCCGCTGGACAGCGAATTTTTCCCTCGTCTATGGCCCATGCCTTAACACTAGGTAATACTGCAAAAACAGGATTTAAATTAAAGGAAAAGTTATGCATCTGGCCAGATTCCCGCGTTTGCGGTTTGCTCACCTACCGACTCCACTTGAGCCTATGGAGAATTTATCGCGCCTACTCGGTGGCCCCAACCTTTGGGTGAAACGAGATGACTGCACAGGATTAGCCGGAGGAGGTAACAAAACGCGCAAACTTGAGTTTCTGATGGCTGATGCTCAGGCCAAGGGCGCCGACACCATCATTACCCAAGGTGCCGTACAGTCCAACCATGCCAGGCAGACTGCGGCAATTTCGGCACGCATGGGATATGACTGCCACCTTTTACTGGAGAACCGAACTGGTTCCGAGGACCCTGATTTCCTGGCCAATGGAAATGTGCTGCTGGATGAGCTTTTTAATGCCAGCCTGCATGACTTCCCAGCGGGGACTGACATGAATGCCGAAATGCAGACACTGGCTGATAGCCTTGAAGACAAAGGTCGCAAGCCCTACATCATTCCAGGCGGGGGTTCTAACCGAATCGGTGCACTTGGCTATGCAAACGCAGCCTATGAACTCAATGGACAGTGCAATGATCTGGGCTTGAAAGTTGACACAATTGTACATGGTACTGGCAGTACCGGCACTCAGGCGGGACTTATTACTGGTCTGACTGCAATACACAGCGGCATCAGTGTACTCGGGATATCTGTTCGTGCGCCGAAGCAGGCTCAAGAAGAAAATGTCTATCGTCTGGCTCTGGAAACGGCAGATTACATGGGTTCCGCCAGTGCACTATCACGCCAGGATGTGGTGGCCAATAGCGACTATGTTGGTGCAGGCTATGGCCTGCCAACCGACGGCATGATTGAAGCGGTAGAACTCACGGCCCGCCACGAATCCATCATGCTTGATCCGGTGTATTCAGGCAAAGCCATGGCAGGTCTCATAGACCTGGTCAGGAAGGGTGAATTTAAGACCGGTGAAAATATTGTCTTCATCCACACAGGCGGTGCCCAGGCACTGTTCGGATACCGCAGTCTGTTTGGCAAACGAGGGGCTGATTAGTGGAGTACCTGAAGCGCGCTTCTTCAACACGCGTTGAAGACGATCCGAAAATCGCAAAACGCGTTCAAGAAATGTTGCATACCATTCGACAAAAAGGCGAATCGGCTGTCCAACAATATGCTCGTAACCTGGATGGCTGGGAGCATGGTTTCATCCTGACTGAAGCAAAAAAGGCCATCCTGATTGACCAGGTGCCCGAACAAACAAAGTCCGATCTGCAGTTCTCCCTGAAGCAGATAGTTAGATTTGCTGAAGCCCAGCGCGCCACTCTCAGAGAATTCGAAATTCATACTGAACCCGGCGTTATCCTGGGCCAAAGACTGGTTCCGGTACAAACGGTCGGCTGCTACGTGCCGGGGGGCAGGTATGCACATGCAGTCTCTGCCTTGATGAGTATTGCCACTGCCCGGGTTGCCGGTGTCTCCAAGATTATCGCCTGCTCGCCTCCTCGTGGCAGTAGCATCCATCCCGCTGTCGTTTATGCAATGGATCTGGCCGGTGCCGATATTATCCTCGAAATGGGTGGCGTGCAGGCCATTGCTTCTATGGCCTTTGGTTTATTTGGCAATCCCCCTGCAGATATGCTGGTAGGCCCAGGCAACAGCTATGTCGCTCTTGCCAAGAAAATGCTGTACGGCGAGGTGGGCATCGATGTTGTTGCCGGCCCAACAGAATCAGCCATCATAGCGGATTCAAATGCCGACCCAACCAGTATTGCCATTGATCTGATTTCTCAGGCAGAACATGGTCCCGACTCACCAGTGTGGTTAATCGTCGATGACCGCAAACTCGGCGACCAAGTAATGAAACTGGTACCACGCATCGCCTCGTCAATGCCAAATGCCACCATGATCGATCATGCCTGGCAACATCATGCCGAAGTCGTTCTCTGCACTGACCGTGCAGAAATGGTAGAAATCAGTGATCACTATGCACCTGAACATTTACAGATTCTTGCAGCTGATCTCGACTGGTGGCTGGAACACCTTACCAATTACGGCTCATTATTTTTAGGAGAAGGCAGCACGGTCACGCACGGAGACAAATGCTCTGGAACCAACCATATCTTACCCACCCTGAAGGGTGCCCGTTATACCGGCGGCCTGAATGTTCAGAAATTCATCAAGGTGCTGACTTGGCAGAAAATTGATGAGCAGGCGAACCGGCTCATGAGTGCCACAGGCTCTAGGATATCCCGTGTTGAGGGTATGGAAGGCCATGCGCGAGCCTGCGACTGGCGACTACGTAAGTACTTCCCCGATGACGACTGGGATTTTACTGTGCGAGCGGTCGCTGAACTCGAGAACCAGCAGAAATGAGGCAGTTCGATAAATCATTTCTACAACAAGAAGCCTTACCTGAAGACGCCATTGAATCGGCTGTCCAGATTATGCGTTCAGGACGACTGCATCGATACGATGCGACTGCCGATGAACCCGGGCCAACCGCCCTGCTCGAAGCCGAGTTTGCAGCCTATCAAGGTAGCAACTATTGCCTTGCCTGTGCTTCCTGTGGCTATGCGTTGTATGTCGCTATGCTGGCCGCGGGGGTTAAACCCGGTGATGTGGTCTTATGTAACGCATTCACGCTTGCACCTGTACCGGGAGCGATTAATAACTGCGGCGCAATACCCTTACTGGTCGAAACCAATTCTCAGCTAACCATTGACCTATGCGATCTTGAGGCTAAAGCTGATCAAGCTGATTTCTTGCTTCTATCACACATGCGCGGGCACCTCGCCGATATGGATCAGATTGTAACCCTGTGCCAGCGTCACAACATTACCCTCATCGAGGATTGTGCCCACAGCCTCGGTGCCTGGTGGGGTGATCAGCGGAGTGGTAGTTTTGGTGAGGTGAGCTGCTTTAGTACCCAGTCATACAAACATCTAAATTCAGGCGAAGGCGGACTTCTGATCACTGATAACCCGGACTTGATAGCCAAGGCCATTCTCCTGTCTGGATCCTATATGCTATACGACCGGCATCTGGCAGCACCTGAGCCATCAGAGATGGCCCGGTTTGCAAAGACCACCCCGAACTATAGCGGGCGGATGGACAATCTGCGGGCTACGCTGCTAAGAGCCCAGTTACCCCTGTTAGATAGCCATTGCGCTCGGTGGAACGAGCGCTACGCTGTCATAGCTGAAGTGTTAGCTCAAGTACCGATTATTGAGCTACCCGCCAGGAATCAACAAGAGCGATTTGTTGGTAGTTCAATACAGTTTCTTTTACCTGGTTTAAGTCAGCTGGAGATGACCGCCTTTGTATCAGACTGTTCCGCCCGGGGAATACAACTGAAATACTTCGGTAGCGAAGAACCGCACGGCTATACCAGTCGTTATGACAGTTGGGAGTATCTGGGTCAAAATTTGGTATTAGCCGCAACCCAACAACGCCTGAACTGTCTTGTTGATATGCGGATATCCCTGACCTTTGACCTGGATGACTGTCGACTTATTGCCGAGATTATCTCTGAGGTGGCAACAGCTCATGCTTAATCAACGTCTAACCGTGGGTGTTCTGGGAGGGATGGGTCCTCAGGCAACGGTCGATCTGTTACAAAGAATCGTCCGCGGCACACCTGCAGATGATGATGCCGACCATATCCGCATCCTCGTTGATAATAATCCATCAGTACCGTCTCGGATCGACTATCTCCTGAATCAACGAGGTGAAAACCCGGCTCCGGTTTTGGTGAAGATGGCGCAAGGCCTATCAGCGCAAGGCGCAGACTTCCTGATTATGCCCTGCAATACGGCACATCTTTATGCCGCTGAAATATCATCCGCCGTTCCTATTCCCTTTATCAATATGATTGATACCACAGTGCGCTCAATCACTGGTTCAAATGCTTCTACCCAGCGGGTAGGTATACTGGCCTCTACCGCCGTGATTAAAACCGGTTTGTTTGAAAATGCGTTTCAGGCAAAAGGCATACCGGTCATTTCACCTGAAGATGCCGACCAGGAAATGATTATGGCACTGATAAAACGAATGAAGGCAGGAAAGCAAAATAATTCAGATAGACAATGCCTCACAAATGTAGCATCAAGCCTGCTTCAGCAACAGGCAGATTGCCTGGTAATTGCCTGTACCGAATTATCAGCGCTCGACGCTGAAATGCCGCTGCAGGTACCTGTAATCGATACATCGCAGTGCCTGGCAGAAGAAACCATAAAACTTGCACTTGGGAGAAAACCTTTATGAGCGATGGAATTGACCAGATGATCGACGACGCCTTCAGACCCATCGCGGAAACGCTCGTCGATCTTGTTTTCGTGTCAATTGATGTTAATGGCACAGAGTTGCCGCTGATTGTTGCCTGGCTTGTTGTTGGGGCTATCTTTTTTACTGGATATTTCCGCTTTATTAATATTCGCGGCTTTACCCATGCCATCAGCATCGTCAGTGGCAGACAAGACAGTGAACCCAAGGCCCCGGGGGAAGTCTCTCACTTCCAAGCCCTGACTACGGCGGTCTCCGGAACCGTTGGTGTCGGAAATGTTGTCCATGTGGCGGTGGCAATTTCGATCGGCGGGCCGGGTGCTACTTTCTGGCTGATCGTAGCCGGTTTCCTCGGCATGGCTTCAAAGTTTGTGGAATGTACCCTCGGAGTGAAATACCGGCAGACCAACGCGGATGGTTCTATTTCAGGAGGGCCAATGTTCTATATGGATAAAGGTTTCGCAGAACTGAATATGCCAAAAATTGGCAAGACCATGGCATGGTACTACGCAATCTGTATCATGCTTGGCTCTCTGGGTGCTGGCTGCATGTTCCAGGCCAATCAGGCCTATGTTCAATTTGTTTCAGTCAGTGGCGGAGACACCAGTATCTTTGCCGGACGTGGCTGGCTATTTGGTCTAATGCTGGCGCTAGTAACTGCAGCAGTCATCATCGGAGGCATCAAGAGCATCGCAAAAGTGACATCAAGGCTGGTTCCATTTATGGCGTTACTCTACGTGACAACAGCTCTCATCGTGATCGGGGTCAACTACAGCAAACTTCCAGATGCCATTGCTTCAATTTTTATCAATGCATTCAGCCCGGAAGGAGTAACAGGGGGTGCCATCGCAGTCCTGGTCCTGGGCTTTCGCCGAGCAGCATTTTCGAATGAGGCAGGAGTTGGTTCATCATCAATTGCCCATGCCGCGGTCAAAACCAAAGAGCCATTGACCCAGGGATTTGTAGCAATGCTGGAACCCTTTATCGATACCGTGGTTGTCTGCACCATTACCGCTCTGGTCATTACCGTGACTGTCTATGATCCTGCCATGCTCAATGATGGCCAGATCAGTGGTGTAGAACTGACTTCAGCTGCGTTTGCCAGTGTCTGGTCCTGGTTCCCTTATATTCTGGCAGTGGTGATTATGCTGTTCGCTTATTCGACTATGATTTCCTGGTCGTACTATGGTCTTGAAGGGTTCATCTATATTTTCGGCGCTAGCAAAATATCAAAGCTGGTTTTCAATTCTGTCTTCTGCATCTTCATTGTAATCGGTTGTACGACTCAACTAAGTTCTGTGCTCGACTTTTCCGATGCCATGATATTTGCCATGGCCCTGGCTAATGTTGCCGCACTCTACGTACTGGGTCCCGGGGTAAAGCGGGACCTGGAAGCCTATTGGCAAAAGAGGCCCAATTAAAGCCAAACTTGTCACCCTCTAAAGCGGAGGTATTAGCTATTAACGCCGGCGGGTCACTACCCTGCCTCTGTGCTGGAGTTAGAACCCACTCTCAAGGCGGTTCTTTAATTCAGACTCAACCAGCTCCAGCGCGCCCCGGTGCTTTAACACGGTTTGAAGCGCACTAGCCTGCATATTCGCGCGCCTGTCAGGGTCAAGCAACAAGGCTCGAATCTCGATGCGCAACTGGTCAGAATTCTCTACGGTCACCATGGCACCGGCTTCTTGAAACTGTTCGGCAATCGCCTCAAAGTTATACAGCGAGTCTCCGCAGACAATAACTGTCCCAGCCAGTGCGGCCTCCATAAAATTATGGCCTCCGCGCGGGATCATGCTACCGCCAACGAAAGCAATCTCTGAAACAGCGTAGAAGTAAACCAGTTCTCCCATCGCATCAAGCAGATAGACATCCTGATCGGTCGTCAGCCGACCCTGCCGGCTGAAACTGGTTAAACGCAATTTATTCTGGAGCACTAACTTCTCTATTGCTGCATTCCTTTGAATGTGCCTGGGGGCAATCACCAATACTAAATCAGGAATTTCAGGTTTGAGGGCTTGATATACTTCCAATAAGAGCTGTTCTTCTCCTGGATGAGTACTCGCCGCCATCAATATTCTGCGCCCTTGGAACAAGCCACCTAATTGGGCCTTTCGGTCTTCTAAGTCTTCAGGGAGATGTTGGTCATATTTAATGCTTCCAGTCACCGTCATACGACTATGATCAACCCCTAAATCGGCGAAGCGAGCTTCATGAGAGGGTGATTGCAGTGCAAACCAGTCAACCTTTTGCAGCATCGGATAGATCAGAGAAGGCCACCGCCTGTAACCCCTATAGGACTTCTCCGACAAACGACCATTGATCAGGATTACGGCAACGGCATGTTGAGCACACACATGTATGGTGTTCGGCCATAATTCGGTTTCCATGCTCAGTAAGGCCTGGGGTTTTATACGATCAAGAAATCGAGCTACGAATCCCGGTAAATCATAGGGCGCATAATAATTCAATACACGATTACCTAGATGCTGCTTTACCTGCTGTCTTCCTGCAGGCGTCATATTAGTCATGACAACGTCGATGTTCTGGGCTAACAGTTTTTCAACCAGTGGAACTGCAGCAATGCTTTCTCCAGCAGATACTGCATGCAGCCAAACAACCTCTCTGCTACCGGTGTTTCGGGGTACAAAACCAAACCGTTGTTGCAATTGCTGTCGGTAAGCCTTTTCCCTAAAGGAACGAATCCATTGCCGAATCAACACAAAAGGTAACAGGATCGCAAAAACGAAGGTGTAAAAGCCTCTAGTCATGAACATAGCCAGCCCTTGACCCACCAGCCTGCCAATAAGCTACCAAAAAAACAACGAGATAACTCAAATCTAGGCCATTGGCAGCAGGGAGAATCATCAACTGGGCCACTCCAAAGGCGGTCTATAAATTGAATCATTCCATTCATTCATCTGGAGAATCCGGGAATACTAGCATAATCAGGTCTCTACTCGACCGGCATTTCACTTTACAATAGACGTTTTATAACCAGAGACCCGCTTGGCTAAACGATCAACCCTTTCTGATCCTCAACTCAAACACCCAAGATACTGGTTAACTTGGCTGCTGCTGGGTCTGGCCTGGCTGACCACACAACTTCCACAACGGGGCAGACTCCGTGCAGGTGCCTTGGTAGGCGCGATTGGCTATAAGGTTGCTAAAAGGCGACGTAATATTACCAGGATTAACCTGCAGCTTTGTTTCCCTGAACTCAATGAAACCGAACTAAACGAAAGGGTTAAACAGGTTTTTCGCTCAACCGGTATTGGCCTGATCGAAACTGCGACGGTTTGGCTAACCAATCCTGATCGCTATCGCGATCAAGTAAAAATCCACGGTCTTGAACATCTGCAACCGTCGAAAAACCATCAGCAGGGGATACTCCTGGTTGGAATGCACCAGGCTACCCTTGATTTTGCAGGTGCTGTTCTGGCTACCTACAAACCCTTTGATGTCATGTATAAAACTAACAAAAATGCTTTAATTGAAACAGTTATGACCCGAGGCCGCAGCCAGAATTTCCCCCAGGCAATCGAACATAGAAATATCAGGAAAGTAGTAAAGAATCTCCGTAATGGTCACATCGTCTGGTATGCGCCCGACCAGGACTACGGCCTCAAGCACTCCGTATTCGCACCCTTTTTTGGGCTACAAACCGCTTCTATCAGCGTGACCAGTAGAATTGCAGAACTTACCGATGCAAAAATTGTGTTTATGTCACAGTTCCGCATCAATAACGATCTATCCTATGAGGTATTCCTGACGCCGGGACCGGAAGGTTATCCCAATGGGGACAACCAAGTTGACGCAGCTGCTTTAAATCTTCTCATCGAATCCGCCGTCAGGAAAGCTCCCGAACAATACCTGTGGTTACACCGAAGATTCAAAACCAGACCTCCTGGAGAGGCAAGCCCTTATACCCATATTTAGTCATAGATGGGACGGAGGAAAACTAAACGGGAATGAGTAATGTCACTCCACACTAGTCAACGGGGCAACGCGAAGCACTTCATTAATTGTTGTTTCACCGGCGGCTACTTTTAGAGCACCACTTAGGCGTAATGTACGCATGCCTTCTTTCATTGCCGTTATACGTAATTTAGCAACGTCCATATCGCCACTGACCAGATTCTTAACGTCATCTGTCATGGTCAGCAATTCATAGATACCTTCCCGGCCCAAGTAACCAGTATCCCGACATTCCAGACAACCTACCGGTACCTGAATTTTCTTAGGCACTTTTGCTTTATAAGGCGAGACCAACAATTTCCAGGCATCTTCATCAACCGCTTCGCTTCTACTACAACTCGGGCATAAGGTCCGAACGAGGCGTTGCGCCATCACCCCGAGCAAGGTTGCTTTTATAAGATAAGGAGCAATCCCCAGCTCCAGTAGCCGGGTAATGGCCGAGGGGGCATCACTGGTATGCAGGGTTGAGATAACCAAGTGACCCGTCAAAGCTGCCTGGATTGCCATTTCAGCTGTTTCCAAGTCACGAATTTCACCGACCATGATGATATCAGGGTCCTGTCTCAACAACGCCCGAACACCTTCGGAAAAGGTAAGGCCGATGCTTTGATGAACCTGCATCTGATTAAATGCAGACTCAACCATCTCAATAGGATCTTCAATGGAACAAACATTAACTTCTGAAGTCGCCAATTTTTTTAGACTACTGTATAGCGTCGTTGTCTTCCCTGAGCCAGTAGGGCCGGTCACTAACACAATTCCATTGGGGTTCTTAACCAGTGCTTCCCATTGACGATAATCTTCATTTGCAAGGCCAAGCTCAGAAAAACTCTTAAGCAGGATATCCGGGTCAAAAACCCGCATCACCATCTTCTCACCATTTGCGGTCGGTAAACTTGATAATCTCAGCTCAACTTCATTCCCTTCAGGCGTTCGTGTCTTCAAGCGACCATCTTGGGGTCTTCGTTTTTCAGCAACATCCATCCTTCCCAGGCTTTTCACCCTGCTGACCACCGCAGCAATGATCTGGCTAGGTAATTCATAAACCGTATGCAGGACACCGTCAATTCTAAATCGAACCTTGCCCTTTTCCCGGCGTGGCTCAATATGGATGTCGCTGGCTCTCTGGGTAAACGCGTATTGCAATAACCAATCTACAATATTAACGATATGGCCATCGCTCGCCTCCATGCCGTCAAGTTCACCCAGTTCCAGCATAGTCTCGAGATTACCCAGGGTATTATTTGCAAAGCCTTGGGCGGTGGCCTGGTTGACAGATCGGGCGATGGTATAAAATTCTGCACTATAGCGGCGTATATCCGCTGGGTTGGCAACATATCGAACGATCCGCTTTCCTGGCTGGGACTGTCCTATAGTGGCTTCCCAACTTGATACATAAGGCTCAGCACTGACTATTTCAATACAGCTATCGTCTACGCCAATAGCCAATATACCGTGACGCTGGGCAAATTCGCTGGACATGACTTTGGTGACCACCTGGGCATCAATCTTCAATGGATCAATTCGTTTAAAGGGCTGTTCTGATTTTTCGCTTAGCCACCTGGCCAGCGCTTCGATGGTCAGCTTTTTACCAGGCATTGAAGCATCAGCGACTTCTTCTTCACCGAGCAGTTCCAGGGGATGCCAGTTCAACTGGTCGGCACGCCTTACTTTTATCGACAAGGCATCAGCGTCTTCGGCCGTCAAGCGGCCATCACTCAGCAAGTCACTCACGAGTGAGCGGTAATTTAAAGTGATATCTGGCTTATTTTCAGCGTGAAGATGATCGTTCAAAGATTGCGACCCTGCCGTCCCCGATGGACTTTAAGCTTACACCTTTTTTACTTTCCATGCTTCGCTTAACCTCCTGGTTAGGGTATCACCGGAATTTCACTAACCGACGGCTGACGAAGACCTGGATCGATGCTCTGACTCTGCCATTACTGTTCAGGATCAATTTGGCTCCCGTAAGGGTATAATGGGCGGCTCGGTTACTTTGACCCGTAAGAAAAACACCATGAACAACGGTTACGATCACATAAAATGGTTCAGGGATGCGTCCCCCTTCATCAACTCGCATAGAAAGAAAACCTTTCTACTGTACTTGGGAAGCCAAGCCCTGCAATCCGAAAATCTCGCTAATATCATCCGCGATATCGCCTTATTAAATTCCCTCGGCATTAAACTGGTCATCGTCCACGGCTGGGCCGGGTTACTAGAGCAATCTTCAGCGTCCATTGAAGACGATGCCTGGTCAGAATTCCTCGATGGCATCATTGTTCCTGAACTACTTGAACCCAGCGTTAATCTGATTTCAGGTACCCAAAGTCAACTGTTGTCAAAACTCAGTGCCGGCACACCCAGCTCGTCGATGTATCGATCCGATTTAGTCGTGACCGCAGGCAACTTCATACGTGCCCGCCCCAAGGGTATTATTAACGGCATTGATCACCATCACAGTGGTCTGGTTCGGAAAATTAACAGAACCGCTCTTACCCAACAGCTTGATAATCCGGCTATCGTGCTGATTTCACCTTTAGGTTACTCGTTGACTGGAGAGACTTTTATTCTCGATCCCAGAGAATTAGCGGCAGAAGTTGCAGCGGTACTAAAAGCAGACAAACTCATATTTTTCGTGGCAAATGAAGGTTTGCTGGACTCGGAGCAACAACTCATCAGTGAGGTCATGAGCAGTGAACTAACCGGTGACTTACTTGATACTGAGCAACCCATCCTGCAAGCGGCTAAAAGCGCCATCGAGCAGGGAGTCGACCGCTGCCACCTAATTGGATTCAAAACAGATGGTGCCCTTCTTCAGGAACTTTTTACAAGAGAGGGTTCTGGTACCCAAATCGTTCAACACAGCTCGATTCGAGTAAGACAAGCCACAGCCAGCGATGTGCCTGGCATCATCGCCTTGATCGAGCCACTCGAACAGGACGGTTATCTGGTAAAGCGTTCTCGAGAACTACTTGAATCCGAAGTCCATCATTTTACGGTAATTGAAGAGAGTGGCATTGTCGTCAGTTGCGCAGCTATCTATCCCTATGAAGATATGGCGGAACTTGCCTGCCTGGCTACCCATGCAGACTACCGTGATCGAGAACTGGGAGACCTGCTACTGGAAGCCGTTACTAATCAGATTCGAATGAAAGCCATTCAAAAAATGTTTGTGCTGACGACGCAAACTGATCACTGGTTCATAGAAAGAGGATTCACTGCCGATTCGCTTGACTCCCTGCCGGCAAACAAACGTTCATTGTATAACTACCAGAGAAATTCAAAACTGCTGACGAAAGACCTATGACCTGGCCGCACTCGAATATTCATGAACAAAATCGACTAGCCCTTTAACATTATCAACCGGTGTTTCAGGGATAATGCCATGGCCTAGATTGAAAATATGCCCTGGCCTTCCTGCTACATCATCTAATAATGTTCGGGCTTGGCTGGTGACTGCCTCGGGCGTGCTGCAAAGCACAATAGGATCCATATTACCCTGGACTGCCCTGACCTCAGTTGCATTCCAGGTTTCGACGAGATCACAGCGCCAGTCCAAAGCCAGAACATCACCACCCGCTTTTGCCATTTCACCTGCCAACGCTGGGTTACCCGTTCCGAAATGGATAATTGGTACCTTCCCGGATATAGCCTCGATCAATCTCTGACTATACGGTTGGACATAACAGAGATACTCGGCTACACCCAGACACCCTACCCAACTGTCAAAAATCTGAATCGCCTGGACGCCTGAACGAATCTGATAATCGAGGTAGTCGATGGCCGCGTCGGTTATTTTGCCCATTAATTCATGCCAGGCACCACTATCACCGTACATCATTTGCTTAACATGCACATAGTTCCGGGAGCCCTGGCCTTCGATGGCATAGGATGCCAACGTAAAGGGTGCCCCACCAAATCCAATCAAGGGTATATCAGCTGGCAATTCAGACCGAATCAAACGAATCGCCTCAGCTATATAAGGCATGGTTAATTCGGAAGAAATGACCTGGATGTCATCGATGTCTTGGTGCGACCGGACCGGATTATCAATGTTAGGACCCACGCCAGGTAAATAATCAAGCTTCAACCCCATGGGCTCGAGTATAGGAAGCAGGTCAGCAAATAAAATCGCTGCATCGACACCAAGTATCCGCTGGGCATCACAGGTAACCTGGGCAGCGAGATGAGGGGTCTTGAAAAAATCCAAACTTGCGGTCCCTGCTTTTACCTCATGGTACTCAGGCATATATCTACCCGCCTGCCGGTTAAGCCAGATCGGTGTATAAGGCGTTTTTTCACCACGACAGGCCTTCAGAAAGACCGAGTTATTCAATTGCTGACTCATTTGTATCCTACAGATTTTTGTCCATTATACCTGCACCCGCTGATAATGGCCCACCCCGTTTACCCACTGGAGTCAATTTCAGGCCGATTACCAAACCAAGCACCATGCCGGACCCTGGTTATCGACTTCTCGACAACAGTCTCCCATCAAGGCAGACAGGGCCAGCAAAGCAGTGTACTAAACGCCATAGTCCTGCGGTCGAACCTATCTGTGGCTGTTTCGGGGTAACTACTCGAGGGCTTCCACCTGCATCGATACTTCCGGTTCGATATCAAGGGTGTAATTCACTTCGGCAAAATCAAAGCCATGCAGTTGCAGAAAGGCCTGACGATAACCCTCAAAATCCGTCAGGTCCTCCAGGTTATCCTGATTTACTTCACTCCAATAACGTCGCACATAATCCTGGATAGCGTCATCAAGCTCTAGATCATCCATTCTAATTCGCCCAGCCTCATCTTGACGTAATTCTTCACCGGCAAATAACTGGCTTCTAAATAGCCTGTCTGTCTGTTCAATACAACCTTCATGAGAACCAGCCCGTTTCATCGCCTTGAATAACAAAGACAGGTAAACGCTCATCCCCGGTATTGCCGAGGCAGCTTGAGTGAGTAATCCTTTCATCACCACCACATGCGCCTTTCCGGAAACCTGGCCGAGAGCGCTGGCCACATTAGCTGCAGCACGATCTAAATCTTCCTTGGCTTTACCGATGGTGCCATGATAGTAAATGGGCCAAGTCACCTCACTCCCCAGGTAAGTATAATTAGTCGTCAGGCATCCCTCTGCCAGACAATCATTTTCAAGCAGGACATTGATCCAGTCTTCCCAGTCTTCACCCCCCATTACCTTTACAGTATCGGCTATTTCCTGAGGTTGGGCGGGTTCCAGTTGCAAAGACCGGAGTTGCCGAGTATTGAAATCAATTGTGTTACCAGCAAACGGTTCACCGATGGGTTTTAACACCGATCTGACCGTTTCTCCCGAAGCCAGCGTACGCGCTGGAGCAGCCAGGGAATAAATCACCATATCAACCTGACCCAGGTCTCGTTTAATACAATCAATCACTGCCGACTTCATCTCTGCAGAAAAAGCATCGCCGTTGAAGTTCTTGGCATAAAGACCCGCTTCATGAGCAGCCTCAGTAAAGGCAGCCGATTTATACCAGCCCGGTGATGCAGTTCGACCTTTTTTTGAAGGTCGTTCAAAAAAAACACCAATAGTTGATGACGAACAGCCAAAAGCTGCGCTTATACGGGAGGCAAGCCCATACCCACCTGATGCCCCAATTACTAAAACTCGACTGGGACCGGCCTTGATGGGACCACCCGCTCGAACTATGCCAATTTGATTTGCTACATCCTGCTCACATCCCAGAGGATGCGCTGTGGTACAAAGGAAGCCCTTTATTCTAGGTTGTATGACCATATCTTACTGTTTCCTTCTGTATTGATTACCTACCCTATTCACTTTATCCGCTCCTGCTGCCAAACCGATCTGTCCGCACCAGCCAGAGAACAAATACACCTGTTAATACCATCGGAACACACAAAAGCTGCCCCTGCGACATCCATCCCAAGGCGACAAAACCTAGATGGCTATCCGGCATTCTGAAAAACTCAGAAACAAAACGAAACAGTCCATAGGCGATTAAGAATCCCCCGGAGACGGCGCCTGTTTTCTTAAATCGACCCGCAAATATCCATATCACAATAAAAAGTAACGGCCCTTCCAAAAAGGCCTGGTACAGGCTGGACGGGTGCCTACCGACCATTTCCCCGGGGTAAACCAGCGCCCAGGGTAGCTCAGTCACTCTACCGGGTAATTCTGCATTGATAAAATTACCAATACGTCCACAACCCAGGCCAAGTGGTATAGCCGGCGCTACAAAATCCGTCACAGCCAAGAAAGATCGCTTCTGCCGGCGGGCAAAATAGAACCCGGCTAAAATCACCCCTAGAAGACCACCATGAAAAGACATTCCACCTTGCCAGACTTTAAATAGGTTCAATGGGTTAGCCAGGAGATTATCAAAACCATAGAAAAGCATGTAACCAACCCGCCCACCCAGAATAACTCCCAGGACACCATAAAAAATCAGGTCAGATATCTGTTCCTCTGACCAGGTCGGCTTGACCCAATCTGCACGATGCAGCATCACTCGCCAGCACAAAAATATGGCGACTAAATAACTGATTGCATACCAGTGAACATTAAACGGACCCAGGGAAATGGCGACTGGGTCAATTTGAGGATAGTGCCACATTTTCTCCACCCCAGCTTATTGATTAATGAATGCACAGGCTAACCATTCTGATAGACTGGGAATTTGCCTGATCATCATGTGCCTAATATTATTTGCCTACCAACCCAACGACCAGTATGAATTGATCGTCGCTGCTAATCGTGATGAATTCTACCAGCGCGAGGCCGCAAGAGCACATTTTTGGGAAACAAATGAGCAGGTACTGGCCGGAATCGACCTTCAAGCTGGTGGTTCCTGGCTGGGTGTTGACCGGTCAAATCGATTCGCGGCGGTCACCAACTATCGAGAAAACCCGCCGGAACCGTTACCCCCTCGCAGTCGAGGCGAACTGGTAAGTGATTTCCTCATTCAGGAGAACACCGCATCAGAGTATCTAACTCAAATTCGCACAAAGAAATCAGAATATCGCGGTTTTAACCTTGTCCTGAAGGATTCCACAGGCTGCTTTTACTATAACAATCGCACCGATGAAACGGCTGAACTAACTCCTGGTTATTATGGCCTATCGAATCAAACACTGAATTGCGACTGGCCAAAGGTAAGCGAAGGAACGCAAAAGCTACACACCCTAGTCAACGAAAAACCGCATAAAGAACTGGATGCAGCACTACTGGGATTACTACAAAATGACGGCGATGGTAGGGATTTTTCCAACAGCTTTATCCAATCCCCGGATTACGGAACCTGCGTTTCTACCCTCGTGAAAATCCAGCCTCATGAAGTTGCATTTACGGAACTAGCTTACCCACCTGCCGGCAATCCAGATGGCCCCCGTCATTTCTACTGGCAATACTAACCTCTCGAACGAATTATCTGGCTCAAGCCATTTTCACGTAACACTTCTTCTGCCCGTTGCCTGACCTGAGCAGCCGAATCCATTTGTAGCACTTCTTCCAATAACAACTGAGACTGCTCATAACTAACCGTGGTCAGAACCTTTTTGACAATCATAAGATTGGGCGAATTCATTGACAGAACAGGATAACCCATCGCCATTAAAAGCAATGCAGCAATAGGATTGCCTGCCATCTCACCACAAATACCGAAGCCTTTTTTGGCCTTATTGGCAGTTTTCGCGACATAATCCAGCGCTTTCAACACCGCTGGGTGAAGTTCCTGGTACAGGCCAGCGACGCGGGAATTATTTCGGTCCACCGCCAGCATATACTGCACCAGATCGTTACTGCCTACAGAAAGGAAGTCTACTCTCTCAAGAATATCTTCAGCCTGGTAAACAGCGGCAGGCACTTCAATCATGACACCAATATCGGGCATATTTACATCAGCGCCTTCTTCCTTGATTTCCGTGTAACACTGCTTGATCAGCACCTTGGCAGCATCTATTTCAGATACACTACTGACCATAGGCAGCATGATTCTCAAATAGGATTCAATACCTTCACTGGCCCTGATCATGGCCCTGATCTGCGCCAGGAATATTTCCGGGTGATCAAGCGATACCCGAATTCCCCGCCAGCCAAGGAAAGGGTTTTCCTCCTTAATCGGAAAATAGGGTAACGATTTGTCTCCACCAATATCTAAGGTCCGCATTGTCACTGGATAAGGCGAAAAGGCCTCCAGGTGCTCCCGATAGATCAACCGCTGTTCCTCTTCAGTCGGGAAGGCTTCATTCATCATAAAGTAAACCTCGGTACGATACAGGCCGACCCCCTCTGCACCTCTATCAAGCGACTTTGCCACATCACTAAGCAGCCCCGTGTTCACCCAAAGCAACGTCCGCCTGCCGTCCGGTGTGCGACAGGTTAGGTTTTTTATTCCTTCCAGATCCCGCTGCAGATCAAGCTCTTCCTTTTGAACCTTATCGTAATCCGCTTTCTGGGAATTGGTTGGGGACGTAATCAGGTTACCTTGAAACCCATCGACAATCATGGTTCCACCATCTATCAGCTCCATGGGTAGATCCTGGACACCCATGGCAGTCGGAATATTCAAGGCTTCCGCTAAAATAGCCAAGTGGGAATTTACCGAACCCCGCCCTGATACCAGCGCCTTCAATCGAGAAAGCGGTACCGTTGCCAGATCCCCAACTGACAGGTCATTACCTACTAGAATAGTATCTCTGGGAAAGTGAAGCTTGCGTCGATCAGTCTTTTCTAAATGACCCAGAATCCGCACACCAATATCCCTGATATCGTTGCCTCGCTCTCTAAGATAACTGTCTTCCATTACTTCAAAGCGGCTGACATGGTCCTGGATAACTTGCCGCAATGCACCCTGTGCCCACTGACCCTTGCGGATTTTCTTAATGACTTCTCGAGGTATTCCAGCGTCATCTAACATGTGCAGAAAAGCATCAAACAGATTTAGTTCCTGCTGTTTCAGACTCCCTGTCAAGCTCTCAGAGATCGTTCTGATATCTTCTCGAGTATTAGCTACCGCCTTTTCAAAACGGTCCACTTCTCTGGCAACATTACGGATTTTTCGATAAGGCACCTGACCCAGGTCAACACTCGGGTAAATCACCACTGCTGTGCCAATCGCGACTCCTGGCGCACCCGGACTGCCTTTGAATAATCGCGAAGATCGTCTGGCCCGGGTCTGGGTCAGTGTTCCTGTTGCTTTAGCATGAGCAATGACACCGGCCAATTGAGCCGAAAGCGTGATCAAAAAGGCCTCCTCACTCTCGTCAAACTTCCTTTTAGTCTTCTGCTGAACGACCAGGACCCCTAGTACCTGACCCTGGTGGATAATGGGAACGCCCAAAAAAGAATTTAGTGCGTCCTCGCCGATTTCAGCAATGTACTGATTCCTTGGGTGCACACTGACATTTTCAATATTGACGGGTTCGGCCCGCTCAGCAACGTATCCCACTAACCCTTCACTTTCACCAAGTGATACTTTACCCACGACCGCCTGATTCAAACCACGCGTTGCTCTGAACACATAGCGCTTGGATTTTTCATCGAACAGGTAAACACTGCAAACTTCACTCGCCATGATGGCTTGTGTCCGATCAACAATTATTTTAAGCGCGCGCGTTAAATCAGAGACCGCACTGACCTCCTGAACGACCCGCCGTAATTCTTCTAGCATAGCTGCTTAATTACTTCATACATGTCTTAGACTCGGCGCTAATTCTTTCATAGCTTTTCTATAAACGTTTTTCTTGAAGCCCACTATCTGGCTAATCGGATACCAATAGCTAGTCCATTGCCAGTCATCGAATTCGGGTGATCTGCTGCAATTGAGATTAAAGTCACCCTCATTTCCAGTAAAACGCAACATAAACCACTTCTGTTTCTGACCGACAAACGTTGAGTTTCTGTTTTTCAACATTCGACTTGGCAGACGATAACGATGCCAGTGCTTTGTTACCGCGACAATCTCTACACTGGATACCTCCAGTCCGGTTTCCTCTCGTAGTTCGCGAAACACCGCTGTTTCTATCGATTCGTCTGCATCAATGCCTCCCTGGGGAAACTGCCAGGCATCTTCCCGCGCTCGTTTTGCCCAAAAAACCTGGCCTTGCCGGTTGACGATAACCATACAGACATTGGGACGGTAGCCATCCTGATCAATCATGTCTTATAACCTAATAAACATTATAATGAAGCCCGCTTTCCAAAACATGGCGTTTCCGTTATCAGGTATACCATGTAATGACTATCACATCGAATCGGAAGAGAAACATGGCACTGGCAATATTCGACCTGGATGAAACCCTAATCGCTGGTGACAGCGACCATGCCTGGGGTGAATTCATTTCCAGCCTGGGCCTGGTTGATGCTGACCAGTACCGAAAACAGAACAATCGGTTTTACCAGCAATACCTCAACGGGACCTTAGACGTCGAGGCTTATCTGGCATTTTCATGTGAGCCATTAACAAGAATAAAACTAGCCAGCCTCAAACAACTACATCAACAATTCATGGTCGAGATCATAGAACCCCTCATCCTACCCAAAGCCAGAGCATTAATTGATTTCCATAAAAGCAAACAGGACCAGCTTCTCATCATTACTGCAACCCTTGATTTCATAACCCGGCCGATTGCCGAATCACTGGGCATCACCAACCTCCTGGCTCCTGTGGCAGAATTACTAAACGGTAGTTATACCGGTAAAATCATCGGTACGCCCAGTTTCGCCGATGGTAAGGTGACCCGACTAAAACAATGGCTGGAAACACGATCTATTTCTCTTGAAGGCAGTACTTTTTATTCCGACTCTCACAATGACCTGCCGTTACTGTCCCTTGTTGACCATCCCATCGCTGTGGACCCGGACTCTAGATTAAAGGCAATCGCCAAATCAAAATCCTGGCAGATTATCAGTTTACGTTAAGGCCTGATCATAAATCTCTGGAGTAGGCCAAATCCAGGTCTCTAGCGGCTTTGACATCATCAAGGCGCTGGACAGTCATGGTATGGGGCGCACTGGTCACCAATTCTGGCTGCTCATGCGCCTCTTTGAGGATCATCGCCATCGCAGCAATAAAGTCATCAATTTCGCTTTTTGATTCGGTTTCGGTCGGCTCTATTAATAAACACTCGGGAATCAACAAAGGGAAATAAGTGGTTGGTGCATGATGACCATAATCCAGCAGACGCTTGGCAAAATCCATGGCAGATACACCCAGGTTCTTTGCCTCCAGAGCAAGGCTGACAATAAACTCATGCGTTGCGCGGCGATCAGGGTAAGCCAATTTAAAACCCAACCGAGTCAGTTCCACTGCCATATAGTTAGCATTCAGAGTCGCGTACTGAGCCACCCGATTCATACCTTCGGCTCCCAGCAACCTGGCATAGATGTAGGCACGTAATAATATCCCTGCATTGCCCATAAATGCTGATAATCTGCCAATGCTGTCTGGAATTTCTTCTGCGTCTTGCCAGTAAAAATAGTCGCCCTCTGGGCTATTTCTTTTACCCACAATAGGAGTCGGAAGAAACGGTTTCAAACGCTCTCCCACACCCACTGGGCCTGAACCAGGACCACCACCGCCATGAGGCGTAGCAAAGGTCTTGTGAAGATTCATATGTAAGACATCAAAACCCATATCACCTGGCTTCACCTTACCCAAAATAGCATTCAAATTTGCACCATCGTAATAGAGCAAACCGCCTGCCTCATGAACGGTGGCGGCTATTTCCTGGATCTGTCGTTCGAACACACCGCAAGTAGATGGGTTGGTCATCATTAAACCGGCTGTGTTCGGCCCGACCACTTTTACAAGTTCAGCCAGGCTGACATCTCCTGCACTGGTGACCGGGATTTCTCTCACTGTATAACCACACATAACAGCGGTCGCAGGATTGGTACCATGAGCCGCCTCGGGAACCAGTATTTCAGTCCTGGCAAAATCCTGGCGTTTTTCATGATAGGCGCGAATCATGGCGACCCCGGCAAATTCACCCTGTGCTCCAGCCATTGGAGTCAGCGAGACTGCCTGCATACCGGTGACATCCATCAAATAATGCTGTAGTTCATATAAACACTGCAGAAAACCTTGACTGTATTTTTCCGGTGCTAAAGGGTGCCGGTCAAGAAAGTCCGGTAAACTCGCCGCCTGGTGCGCTCCGCGCGGATTGTATTTCATGGTGCAGGAGCCAAGGGGATAAAACTGTCGATCAATGGCAAAATTTAGACTCGACAAGTTAGTGTAATGTCTGACGGCCTCAAGCTCAGAAACTTCCGGTAATCCGGGCGATGATGCTCTTAGATGTCCCTCAAGGACTGGATACTGTGATGGCGCCCTGTGTCCGACTAATTGAGCCTGCGCCGTCCTGCCTGACCGACTTCTATCATAGATCAACATGACTGACTCACTGTCTGAAGGGATGATTTCAAACCGTCCATAAAGCGATCCAGGTCAGCAGCCGTTTTCTTCTCGGTCACATTCACCAGTAAACAATGCTCCATGCCAGCAAAATATTCGCCAAGATCCAAGCCCGGTAATACACCTTGTTCCCCCATGGCCGAAATAAGAGCAGCTGCAGGTACCGGTAACTCAAGCACGCATTCATGAAAGTAGGCGCCGGTGAAGTGCTGTTGGACACCGGCTAATTGTTCGGCTCTCTGAAGTAACTCTGCCATTCCTGCATGACTAGCCAACGCTACCTGACGCAGGCCCTCATTACCCATTATGCTCATGTAGATTGTTGCTGCTGCCACCAGTAAACCCTGGTTAGTACAGATATTAGAGGTGGCTTTGGCCCGGCGTATATGTTGCTCGCGAGCCTGCAGGGTCAAGGTAAAGCCTGTTTTGCCCTGGAGATCCACGGTTCTACCAATAATCCTACCAGGCATCTGCCTGACAATAGCCTGTCGGCAACACATGAAGCCGAGATAAGGCCCACCGGATGCCAACGGGATACCCAAGGGCTGACCTTCTCCAACGACAATATCTGCTCCATTTTCGCCCCATTCTCCCGGTGGTTTTAAGATCGCCAGGGCTGTTGGATTCACTACCGCAATCATTAAAGCACCCCTGGCATGGACCAGATCAGTCAACCGATCGACCTCATCAAGCCCTCCAAAGAAGCTGGGGTAGCTCAACACAACGGCGACTGTTTCATCGATGGTCTCTAGCATGTCAGGATTTAATAGCCCACTTTCGGCATCGCATTGCAGCTGTTGAATTTCAATACCCTGGTTCCTTACGATCGTCTGGCAGGTCGCCACGTATCGAGGGTTGATATTCCCGGCACAGACAATGCGCTTGGTTTTAATCTTTTTATTTGCCCGCACCGCCATGAGCATGGCTTCGGCTAACGCAGTGGCACCGTCGTAAACAGAGGCATTAGCCACCTCCATACCGGTCAGACGGGAAATCATGGTCTGGAATTCATAGATTAACTGCAACGTCCCTTGAGAAGCCTCAGCCTGATAGGGCGTATAGGCCGTCAGGAACTCTCCTCTTCCGACAATATCCCAAACCGCAGCAGGAATGTGGTGCTCATAGGCACCGGCACCGATGAAGCATAAACCCATATGGTCGCGAGCAGCTCGTTCCTGCATCAGCCTCAACATGGACATTTCTGATTCACCCGGAGGAATCTGATCTATTGGATCGGCTACTATTGATGCAGGAATTTCATCAAAGAGCTCATCAATACTCGCGACGCCAATGGCATCAAGCATGGTTTTTTCATCATCCTGTGTATGGGGAATAAATGGCATTCTTTAGATCGGGCTCTTCAAGGGGTTAATGTTCTTCTGCTTCACATAATTCAGCATATTGTTCTACGCTTAGCAGGTTCTCGGGTGTAGCCGGGTCACTCATCTCTAATTTAAAGATCCAGCCTTCATCATAGGGGGCACTGTTGACTAACTCTGGGTCAGATTCGAGGGCTTCATTAACTGCGATTACCGTCCCAGTAACAGGGCTGTAAATATCAGAAGCAGCCTTAACTGACTCTATCACTGCGATTTCATCGCCAACCGCGAACTGCTGACCTAATTCCGGGGGCTCAACAAAAACAACGTCACCCAAGGCTTCCTGAGCATAATCAGTGATTCCTACAGTCGCGACACCATCTTTGAACTCAATCCATTCGTGGGTCGCGGCAAATTTCAAATTATTCCTGACTTCAGCCATATTTAACTCCCTGATTATTTCTCCATCGCCATATAATTGGCTTCACTAACAACCACAAGTTCCCCAACACCCATTGCGGCGCCACAACTATTCAACCCTGTTGCTCTAAATGAGGCTATAAACACCTCGCCCATTACGCACAAAGGGGAGCTTGACCTGATCAACTGGCACTTTCTTGCCCCGTATTTCAACGCTCAATGGTCCAGAACTCGGTATGATACGTGCCATACCTATACCCCGTTGCAGCGTTGGAGAAAAGGCCCCACTGGTTAGTTCACCGACACAGGTATTTTCTTGATACACCGGGTAATGTGCGCGCAATACGCCCTTGACCTGTAAAATAATACCAATCAACTGCCGATCGATTCCCTGATCTACCTGATCTACTAGCGCAGCCCGGCCGACGAATTCGTGATTATCCATGACCACCGTCCGACCCATATTAGCTTCTAACGGAGTGATAGATTCGTCCATTTCATTACCCCAAAGATTCATGCCCGCTTCCAGACGCAGGGTATCTCGCGCTCCCAGCCCAATCGGTGAAACCTGCATTTCTAACAATCGCTGCCACAGCCCCACAGCCGCCTGGTGAGGCAAGATGATTTCCAGGCCTCGCTCACCCGTATAACCCGTTCTGGCCAGATACCAATCTCCCGCATAACCTCCCTGGTATGATTTAAGCGTAGCGACCGTTCGACTCTGTTGCTCTGTTGCAGCAGCCTTGAAGGTTTCCAAGGCTTTAGGGCCCTGCAGGGCAATAATTGAAAGATCAGCGCGCTCTTTGACTTGGCAATCAAATTCTGCGGCCAATTGACCCAGCCAAGCTAGATCCTCTGCCCTTCTTGAGCAGTTCACCACCATTAAAAAATCGGGTCGATTCGCATAAACAATGACATCATCAATAATGCCACCTGCTGCATTGAGCATGGCACTGTACATGGCCTTGCCATTATCCCGCAGAAGACCAATGTCATTGGCCAGGCTGTATCTGAGAAAAGCTTCTGCATCAGGCCCCATGATCTCGAGGACCATCATGTGGGATACATCAAACATACCAACACTCTGCCGGACAGTGTTATGTTCCTGGAGTTGCGAACCATAGTGAATCGGCATATCCCAACCACCGAAATCTACCATCTTGGCGCTGGCCTGCAGATGCAGGTTATGCAGCGAAGTTTTTCTTGTCACGATTTATGTTCCCACAAATTCGCTACGCAGTTTAACAGAATCCAGCCTTGATCAGATGCAAATTCGTCAACTTAATCTCTAGTTTGGCTCAAGTCAGCCTGATAAAACTAAAGCCCAGCCGCGACTCTCGCCAATTGGGTCTTGATCAAGTCCTGACTATTCAACCAGTCCATTCCAGTATTTCTCGCCCAACGCACTAAACTATGGTCGGTATCAAACAGTCGCTTGAGACTTTCCATGGTCGCAGTCATCAGCATATTTTTAGGTCTCCGCTGCTGCTGGTATCTTGTAAATATTTTCGCTAAAGATCGGTCTGGACTGATTCTGAGCACAGCCAGGGCATTGACTAAACTTTCCACATCGGCGAACCCAAGATTCACGCCCTGCCCGGCAAGTGGATGAATACTGTGTGCGGCATCGCCCAGCAGGACTATATTTTTTTTTGCATATTGAACTGCGTGAGCCTGCCGTAGCGGAAATTCAAATCGACGGTCAATGGCAGTGATTTCGCCGAGAACAAATTCTGTCTGGGCAGATATCTCCTGGCATACCAGCTCATCGTTCATTGCCATACGATCACTGGTGTTTCGACCAGACCAGACCAGAGAACAAAGCTGTGGATGCGGCAATGGCAACAACGCTAACGGCCCGTCCCGGGTAAAACACTGCCGGGCAATACCAGCGTGCGCTATCTCGGTCTGCACGGTACTGGTCATCGCAGTCTGCTCGTAGGACCACTCAATCACCCTGATGCCTGCCTTTTCACGTATAACCGAATTAGCACCATCGACCCCCATAAGGCAACGCCCCTGAAAATATTCTCCTGTAGTCAGACGGATTTGAACCTCGTCCCTTGAATAGTCAATATCAGAAATTTCTGACTGCCATGCTGGCGTCAAACCCAACTGTGCTATCTGGGACAACAAGGCCCACTCCAGAAAATGGTTTTCAACAATCCTTCCAGATGCTTCAAACTCTATTCTTGCCGTTCCATCACCGTCCCACACATGCATACCTTGAAACACTGCCGAGTTCTGTTCAAACCAACCTTTATCAACGCCTAAATCATTCATCAGGTTAAGGCTAGCGCTATTTAAAGCACTCACTCGAGCGGAGAATCCTGAATCAAGCTGATAATGACGGACGCCAAATGGCTGCCTTACCGGTTCATCAGGCGCCGTTCTCTTATCTAATAGTAATACCCGCCATCCCTGCTGCAATAAAGCCAGTGTCAAACTAAGACCTACCAGCCCCGCACCCACTACAATGGCATCAAAAGGCGTTTTACTTCCCATCATATTCTCTCTTTTTAACCGGCCCAGCCCGAAACCTACGCCGCTGTTTTGCCAGCAAACTGACTGATCCGTGAACCCTTAATATCAGGGCTTTAATAATTCCAGACAAACGGCCTGCACCATGAGCACCCCTACCCTGATATATTCATAGATCTCGATCATATCAGTCTCATTTTCCTCAGCATCCGGTATCTCATCGGACATCGCCGCAATTCGCTGAAAGTCCATGAGGATTTCCTTAACATCCTCATGCTTGAGCAGTGCCCGAGCGGATTCTGATTCACCTAATTGTGACAGAAAACCGCTGCACCAGCAGGTTAAAGCCAGGAACCGGTCACTCAGGGCATGATCATCCCCGGGTAGAAGAATTCTAAAATCAAAGTCCGAAAATTCATGCAGGCTGTCACTGGTCTGAACGAACATCTGATCCAGACAAGCGAGAATTTCTGGTTCGACTGTATCTACTTCGAGCCAGCTTGAAGCCCGCCGTAATCGTTCGGCTTGCTGTAAATCCGGCATAGAACACACGACTGCAGCGACCCTGCCGTGCATTTCAGCGAGGCCAATATCAACTCCAGCCGCTTCCAGCCGACGCTCAAGTTGCTCATAATCCATGTAATCTACCTTTCCTAACAGACCAAAACCCATCATAATAAAATTTTGGGATCAACGCAGTGTCCGGTTTCACTGAGCTGGCCTTAACGACATTACCCACTCGCGGTATAAAAGCTTTTTAGCAGGGGTTTACTTTGAATAATTCAGAGCTAGAAGACAAAATTGATCAACTTGTGGCGCTTTGCGAAAGGCTTCAACAAAATCACCAGAATCTTATCACTGAGAAAGAACAACTACAGCTTGAATGCAAGGCATTAAAACAAAGAAACCAGTTGGCAAAAACAAAGGTAGAAGCCATGATCACCAGACTTAAGGCTTTGGAGCAAGATTAACATGAGCGATCAGCAGACCATCAATATCTCCATTTTCGATAAAGAATATCAAGTCAGTTGTAAACCCGATGAGATCCAGGCATTGAGAGATTCTGCCTATTACCTTGACAGTAAGATGCGTGAAATCAAAGCCAGCGGCAGTGTACTGGGTTTAGACCGTCTGGCTGTGATGGCAGCACTCAACATTGCAAATGAGTATCTTTCAAGTGAACAACAGAAAAAAGCCCTGCTAAGCGAGTCTAACGGACGCAGTCACCAAAGCCATGACAAACTCGATGCTGCCATCACTCGTTTAAAATCAATTGTTTGAAAAATACGACTTTTCTTAGGGTATCTCCGGCTTCGACTGTTATAATGCTTGCAGCTCCCTGGGTTGCTAGCCAGTCGATATGTCCTCGACCCTTTATGCGAAACTTAGGAGGTCTTTTTTGCAGGTTGATGTGCAAGTCTGTTCTGCGGAACGCCTAATACCGCTTGGGGACCACCGCCTTGAACCGCCGGGTTCAAGGGCCTATCCGACAGCGACAACTTGGGGAGCCTATCGCCAGCCAAGGCCCGCAACTAAAACTGCTGGAATAATCCGTGTCCTCAATCAGAGCTAGCCTTCGCCAAAAAAGGCGGGCCTTAACGCAACACCAGCAGTTAATCGCAGAACAGGCGTTGTATCAGCAGTTAGTTAAACAAGCCTGGTTTCAAGCGGCTTCCGATATAGGATTCTACTGGCCAGCTGATGGCGAAATCAGCCCCCTGACCACGCTCAACTGGTGTTTGGATAATGACAAGACCTGCTACCTGCCCATCGTAACCGACCCCCATGATGACAAGACCCCCGCACTTGTTTTTCAGTCCTATGAGGCATCAACGGAACTCAACCTGAACCGTTTCAAGATTCCTGAACCGAGTTTAAAACAAACCAGCACGGTGCAGGCAACGCAACTGGATGTCATCATCGTTCCCTTGGTTGGCTTTAACCGAGCCGGTTTCCGACTCGGAATGGGTGGAGGTTACTATGACCGAGTTTTATCACAACCCGATTCAGGACCTGCCAAACCCCTGCTGATTGGCGTTGGCCATAGCTGCCAGGAAAGTCAATTCCCCGTTCAGGCATGGGATGTAGCCATGGATTTTATAGTCACCGAGCTCGAAATCATTACATCCGCGAAAGACCATTGATACTGACCGAATGGCTTTACTGCGCTAGTATTCAGCCTCTCCACAGATATACTTGTTTATTTCAGGATTATCTTGCCGTGGCCATCAAGAATATCATCAGAATGGGACACCCCACCCTGCGAAAGATCGCAGAGCCTTACCCAGTGAATCAAATCGGTAGTGGCGAATTTAATAACTTATTAACTGACCTAAAGGATACCCTTGCCGCCTCTGGAGGGATTGGCCTTGCTGCCCCACAAATCAATCAATCCGTTACAGTAGCGGTAATTGAGATCTCGGTAGCAGAAAGCCGCTATGACCAGTCCACCTCTATGCCTTTTTCGGTGTTTATCAACCCTAGAATCGAAATACTCGACAGACAAGAACAAGGCTACTGGGAGGGCTGCCTTTCGGTTCCCGGGCTCCG